>Ga0307513_10002636_pt1 | contig 24750 bp, 15 predicted proteins | sample 15_EM_MG_FD_202174 | JGI IMG/M metagenome (GOLD analysis project Ga0307513, IMG submission 202174) | Populus trichocarpa ectomycorrhiza microbial communities from riparian zone in the Pacific Northwest, United States - 15_EM | ecosystem: Host-associated > Plants > Roots > Unclassified | place...
GGTGGTCGGCCCGGTTGTGGAGCCGGGTGCCTCGGTGGTCGGCCCGGTGGTGGAGCCGGGTGCCTCGGTGGTCGGCCCGGTGGTGGAGCCGGGTGCCTCGGCGGTTGGCCCGGCGGAGCCGGGTGCCTCCGCAGCTGGTCCGGTTGTCGAGCCGGGTGCCTCGGCGGCCGGCCCGGTTGTCGTGCCGGGTACCTCCGCGGCCGGCCCGGTGGTGGAGCCGGGTCCGGCAGCGGCTGCGCTGGTGACCGAGCCGGGCACGGGCCCTGTGGCCGCGCCGGTTGTCGGACCGTCCGCGCCCGGTGCTGGAGCTGCGGCCGGTCAGGTGGGCGGCCCCGCGGTCGAGCCGGGTGCTGATCCCGCGGCCGGGCCCGCCCCTGTCGTCGAACCGGGTGCTGCGGTGGCCGCCGGTCCCGTGGCGGGGCCCGGTGGCCCTGTCGGTGGTTCGGCAGCTGGTCCCGCAGGCCCTGGCGGCCCACCCGCGCCGGCGGGTCCGGGCGGGCCCGCGGCCCCCGGTGCGGGTGGCACCCGCAACCCGCCCGGCGGCGGACCGCCTGCCCCGCCGACCGCTGGCGAGCCGTCCGGAGCGTCCGGTGGCTTCGGCCGGGTCGCCCGGGCCGCGGCGACCGTGCTGACCGCCGGTGGCCTGGCCGTCGCCGCCTGGGCCGGCGCGCACCAGCTCGGCGCGCTCCCGGGGACGGTGGCCGCGTTCGCCACCGTCGCCGGCGCGGGTGCGCTGGCCGCCGCCGGTGCGGTGGCGCTCGGCGTCGCGACGGTGCGCAACCGCGGTCCGCCTGCGCTGCGCACCTTCCTCCGCGTGCTCGGGGGCGGGCTGCTCGCCGGCGCCGGGATCACCGTCCTGGCCGTGCCCGGCGGGTGGACGCTGCTCGCGGGCGCGACGGCTGCACTCGGCGGTGCCACCGCGTTGGCACTGCTGCGTACGAGGCACCCCACGTGGAGCCTCGCCGGCACGACCCGACCGCTGCGCACCGCCGCGGTGGCGCTGACGCCCCTTGCCGTGTTCGGTGGGGCGCTCGCGCTCACCGGCGGCACCACCGGCACCGCGGTGCTGGCGGCCGCCGGTGCCGTGGTCGCGACGCTGGGCCTCGGCGCGTACCGCCGCATCGCCGCCGGCGGGCTGCGGGCCTCGGTGACCGGGGCGTTCCTGCTGGGGATGGTTGCTGCCCCGGCGGCGGCGCTCGGCATCGCAGGGCCGGCGATCGCGCTCGGTGCGACGGTGGCCGGCAACCCCGGTGCGACGGTTGCGCTCTCGATGTTCGCCGGCGGCTACGGGCTGGCGGCGCTCGTCGTGGCCCGCGCCGAGCTGCGCAAGGCCCGCGCGCACCGCCGGGCGCTCGTGCAGGACGCGCCGGTCGCCGGTTCTGCCCGCGAGGTGCTGCGCCGGCTCGCGGCCGCGCTTGGCACCACCGCGGGCGGCGACGCCGTCGTCGCGCTGGTGGAGGCCGAGCGGGCGCTGGCTGCCGCGCGGATCGCCGTCGAGCGCGCGCCGGGCGACCTGACGGCCGGGGCTGCGCTGGTGGACGCCCGCAACGCGCGCCAGCAGGCCGCGGACGCGCTGCACCGGGTCGTCGGGTGGCTGCTCGTGGACGTGGCCCGGTTCGGGATCGCCGACCGCGCGGTCGCCACCGCGCTCGGCGTGCCGACGGTGGTCGCGACCGTCGTCACCGCGGACGCGCGGACGGCCGTGGTCGTCGCGACGGCGGCCCCGCGGTCGGGGATCGTCACCAGCCACGCGCTCGCGGTGCAGCGCGACCTGGTGGCGGCCGCAGTGGCCGACGTCGAGACCGCCAGGACGCGCCTGGCCGCCGACCAGGAGCACGTGGACCGGTTCCGCACCGACGTCGAGACCACGGTCCGGCAGGGCGTGCGCTGGCTGATGAACCCGCAGGGCCGCCAGCCCGGCGGACCGGCGGAGCTGCGCCGGATCGCCGCGCGGCTGGGCATCCCGGTGGCGCTCGCACGGGCCTACGCGGCCGACTCCGACATCGTCGCCGACGTGCCGCCGGCCGTGGGCGGCGTGCCCGGCCGGCACCGCACCTTTGAGGGCGACCTGCTGCTCGTCGTCCAGGCGCTGCAGCGCGCCGACGTCGCGCTGCACCGGGCCGAGCTGCGGCACGGGACGGCGGTCGAGGGCTGGCACCGGACGGTCGGCGTCCTGCGCGACACCGTCGAGGACGCGGCCGGTGAGGGGCTCGGGCACGGGTTCTCCGCGCGGCAGGTGGGCCGGGCGGTCGGCCTCCCGGCCCGTACGGTCACGGCGCTCGCGGCGGGCACCGGCGGACCGGACGGCGTCGGCGCCGGTCTGGCGCGGCACGTGCCCGGTGCCTCGGCACTGCGGCCCGACCCGGTGCGGGCCGGGGTGGTCGCCGCCGGCGGCGCGGCGCACCCGATCCGGGGCCCGCCGTGGGCGCGGCGGATCCCCTTGTTCGGTGCGCGCGCGGCACTGCGCGCGGGCCTGCGTGCGCACGACGCGCTGTGGGTGCGCTGGCAGGAGCTCGACCGGGAAGCCGTCGCAGCGCAGGCCGCCTACCGGGCGCTGCGCGAGGAGACGGTCGCGGCGGCCGGCGGGCTGCCCGAGGTGCTGGCGGTGCCCGTCAGCCGGCTGGCGCCGACCGCGGTGCGGCCCGACGTCCAGCAGGCGAAGCGCGCGCACCGGGCTGCGGCCGGCGCGCTCGACAAGGCCCGGCAGACGGCGGCGGACAGCGCCACGCGCGCTGCCGCGGCCCGGAAGAGGTTCGTCAAGGCGGCGACGCCGGTCGTGCAGGCGGCCGCGGCGGCGCAGGTGGCCGTCCCGACGATCATGCGCTGGACGGGTCTCGGCTGGCCGCTGGTGTCGCGGATGACCGGGCTCGCCCGCCCCGACCCGGGCCTGCGCAACGCCCGCTGGGACCGCGTCTATACCGCGTGGATGCGCACCTGGGCGATGCTGCACCCGGGCGGGTCGACGGTGCTGCCGAACGGGCAGGTCGTGTCGACGCGCTGGCTCGAGGAGCAGTTCCGGCGCGGCGGCATCACGTCGCTGGGCATGGTGGACCCGCGGGTGGCGGCGCTGATCGGGACGAGCCGCATGCCGGTGTTCGACCTGTCCGACGGGCACTTCCACCACATCGGCTACGACGACCCGCGGGCCACGTCGATCGCCGGGTTCCTGCGCCGCCTGGCCGCCGACGGGCACCAGGGCGTGATCACGTTCCACCCGATCCCGCAGCGCGGCATGGGTGTCTCGACGACGGGCGGGATGTTCTACTACGCCGTCGCGAACGCGCTGACCCTCGGGCTCGTGTTCGGCGTCCCGATGCTGCAGATGTGGGGCAACTTCCCCGACGTCCGGCTGGTGGACGCGGTCCGGCGGCTGCCGCCCGACCTGGCCTGGCGTGCCGTGATGGGTGTGACCGGCGCGCGGCTCGACGTGCCCGGCGCCGAGGGCTACCTGCAGGCGATGGCCGTGCTCAACCCCGATCTGGCCGCGATGGTCGGGGAGACCACCATCGCCAAGGAGGCCGTGCGCAACCTGCTGGGCGACGAGGCCATCCACATCCTCAACCCGGCGTGGGAGCGGCAGGTGCAGCGCCTGATCGTCGCGGCGGGCATCCTGCAGGACCTGCTCCACACGCCCCGCTCCGGGCTGACCGCAGACGCGCTGCCCGCCGCGCTGCGCGACCTGCGCGGCCTGGACCCGGTGCACTCGATCGGCACGCTGCTGGCCGAGGTCGACGCCGTGCGGGACCTCCTGGCCACGCACGGCCACGCCGACGCGGCCGCCGGGCTGCTCACCCACGACGAGCTGGCGGCGCTGCCGGTGCACAACCCGCACGTGGCGGAGCTGCTGCGGGCGTCGGAGAAGGTCGGCTACCTGGTCGTGCTGCACAACGACTGGGGGCTGGCCCGCATCCTGGGCGACGGCCGGTTCGGCGAGGAGGTGCCGGACGAGCGGTTCGGCATGCCGCTGCTGGCGCTGCTCAAGCAGCACCCCGACGCGAAGGTGATCCTCGCCCACCTCGGCGTCGGCAAGTGGACCACGCTCTCGGTGGAGCACCTGCAGCTGATCGGCAAGATCCTGGCCGATCCCGCCTACGCGCACGTGTCGTTCGACATCTCGTGGAACGAGGTGGCGCGGCACCTGCAGGCCACGCCGGAGATCACCGACGCGTTCATCGACCTGGTGCGCCGATTCCCGGGGCGGATCATCTTCGGCTCGGACGCGGTGAAGCCGGAGTCGAACCCGCAGTACTACCGCCACGCCCACGACATGGAGCCGATCTTCCAACGGATCCGTGACGAGATCGGCATCGACGCGTTCCACGACGTGCGCCACGACAACCTCGAGCGGCTGATCGCGGCTGCGCGGGCCGACGTGCAGCGCTGGGCGTACGTACAGCTCACGTCCGGGGCGTGGGACGGCTTCCGCCGCGGTGTCGACTCCGACCGCAACGCGGTGATCGACCGCTGGCTCGTCCACTACGAACTCACCGTCGGCGCCCCGTCGGCACAGGAGCGGGCCGGCATCGAGATCGTCGACACGACCGAGCTGGCGCGCGAAGACCGGCCCGGCGCGCAGCAGGTGCGCAACCTCCTGCTGTGGTCGAACGCGGTCAACCAGCGCGTGACGGCAGGTAGGTTGATCAGCCCGAAGCTGATCGCAGCGTCGTGGAAGGCGGCGCGGGCGAACAGCCAGGAGCTCGCGGCGGCGCGCAAGCTGCGCGGCAGTGCGCGGGCCGTCGGTGACACCGCGGCCGTCGGCATGGTGGATCCCCGCGGGGTGCCGTGGACGCTGGATGCGCTGATCGCCGCCCACCAGTCGCTGCTCGCCACCGGCGATCCGGCGGTGGCCGCGCGGGTGCTCGCCCAGGTGCAGGGCACCGAGCTCGCCCAGCGCGCCGACACCGCCGACATCGCGAAGCTGCGCACCCGCTACATCCGCCTGACGTGGGTGGCGGTCGGTGTCACCGCCGCCGCGTTCGGTGTTGGGGCGTGGTGGCTGCTGCCGCTGGCGTCGGTGGCCGGCTCGTGGGCGTTCGCGGTGCGCGGCGCGCTGAACGTCCAGCGCACCATCTACAGCCAGCAGCTGCGGGTGATGACGGAGTCGATCCTCGAGCGCGGCCAGTTCGACCGCACCACGATCCGCGCGCTGATCGAGGTCATCGGCAAGTACGCCGCGCTGGACCGCATGCCGACGTGGCGGCTCAACCGGTTCGACCAGCTGGCGCGCCAGACGATGGTCGACGCGATCGCGCTCGTCGAGGCGCCGCTCGGCGCCACCGAGAGCGCCCAGAGCCGGTTCGAGACCTCGCTGAAGGAGTTCTCGATCTTCCTGGACAAGGCCGGCAGCATCTTCGGCGTCCAGGCCCAATCGATGGTCGGCTACAGCCCGCACGCCGGGCTGCTCGGGCGGCTGGTGAACACCGCGCTGGCCGGCACGTTCGCCGTCAACCTGGCGGTGCACGTGGCGGCCGCGCTGGCCGGCGGTGGCCTGCTGGCGGTGGCCGTGAACGGGGTGTTCGCGATCGCGGACGCGCTGTTCCTGGCGCAGGCGCTGCCGGCGATGGTGGCCGGCTGGGTGGGCTACGACCCGAACCTGGCCCCGCGTATCCGGGCGATCACGCAGGCTGCGGCGCTGCCGGTGATCACGGTGGCGAACTTCCTGTTCTCGGTGCAGGTGACGTTCGTGCACCACTCGTGGTTGGCCGTCGCCGGGGTCGCGCTGACCGTGTCGTCGGCGTACCTGTCGTGGCTCGGCATCGCTGCCGAGCTGCGGCTGGGCCGGATCCAGCCGCGCAAGGGCGTGACCGCGAACCTGGTGCTGGCGGTCAGCGTGCTCGTCTTCGGGGTAGCCGGGATCGTCCCGTCCGCGGGGTGGCCGGTGGTGCTGGGCGTCGCGGTCGCTGCCGGTGCGGTCATGTGGGTCGTCTCGCGCATCGACGGCTGGCGCGCCCAGCGCCTGCACGGTCCGCCGCCGGCCCGCGAGGTCCGCGCCGCCACCGACGCCGACCTCGCGCGGATCACCGCCGAGGCGCTCGTCCATCCCGACGGGCACGGCGTCGTGCTCGTCGCCCCCGGCGACCGGTTGCGTGCTTACGGGCAGCGGCTGCGCACCGCGCCCGGTGATCTCACCGTCGTCGTCCACGGCGACCGGGACGGGTTCTGGTACCTCGTCGACGGCGTCGAGGTACGGATCACCGGCGAGCAGCTCGCGGTGCTCCTGGCCGATCTCGGCGTCGTGCGCGGCGCCGACCTGGTGCTGTGCAGCTGCTCCGTCGGCGCCGGCGGCACGGTGCACGAACTGGCTCGCGGGACCGGCATGTCGGTCGTCGCCGCGACGTCGACGGTGACGGTGCGGCAGGCGCTGTACGGGACCCGCGTCGAGACCACCGGCGGCTGGGTCCGCGTCGACGGAGCCGTGGCCGGGCCGGCGCAGGCCCCGCCGGCGCTGGTGGTGCCGCTGACCGTGTCCGGGACGCAGCCGGTCGGTGCCCCGGACACGTGGTTGCCGATCGAGCCGCGCGGCCCGCCGGTGCAGGCCGGGCGTGGCACTGCGTCGCGTGTCGTGACCCCCCGCCGGATCCGAGCAGTGGTGGGGATCGCCGCGGTGGGCATCGGGTTCGCCGTGGGCGTTCCGTGGGCCGCGATGTCGGCCGTGGCGAGTCTCGTCGCGGTGGCGTACGCGGTGCCGCTGCCGCCGTCGCGGTGGATGCAGGCGGCGCGGGCCGTCGTGGTGGCGTCCGGCAGCGCGGCGGTGCTGATGTCCGGCGCCGGATCCTGGCTGTGGGCCGGTGGCGCCGTGGCCGTCGCGGTGCTCGTGCACTCCCGTCGCCGGACTGCGGCGGCGCGGGCGCAGGCGTGGGCCGTGCGGGAGGCCGGCTGGCGCGCGGTCGTACCGGCCACTGCAGCCGGCGCCCCGGTGGTCGTGCTGCTGCGGTGGCTGCTGCGGACGCTTCCCGCGGACGGCTCCGGCGTGCTGCTGCGCGACGTCGGAAGGGCCCGCTCCGGCGGCGCCGAGCTGGCGGCGCTCTCGGCGTACCTCGCCGGCCTGCCCGCGGCCGAGCTCGGCCGCGCGCTGGACGCGCTGGTCGGGACCGGCATCGTCGCGGTCGACCCGGGTGGCCGGATCGTCGCGGCGGGCGCGTTCGCGGGCCTGTGGGCCCGTGCTCCGGACCTGCTGCGCGCGGCGCTGGCCGCCGACCCGGCCCGGGTGTTGGGCGAGGAGCGGCTGGACGAGCGGTCGGCGGCGCAGCTGGCCGATGGCGTGCTGGCGCTGCTGCAGGACGCGGTGTGGGAGCAGTCCGCGCTGCGCCCCGGCCTGGTGGCGCGACTGCCGCTGTGGCTTCGGGGTGCGCGGCGCGGGTTCACCGCGCACTTCTCGGCGCTGCGCGTCGTGAGCCGGGAGATCGACGCGCTGGCCCGCGAGGACGAGCGGCTGCAGGGGCAGCTGGCGGTGGCGACGCGGTCGGCGGCCCGGATCGAGGCGGCGGGCCGGGCGCGGTCGGCGGCGACGCAACGGCTGCTGAACGGCGGCCCGTTCGCGGTCGTGGCGTGGACGCGATCTGCGCTCACCCAGGCCCGGTTGCTGCGTCGGCTACCCGCGGACCTGCGGGGTCAGGGACCCGGCCGGGCGATCGCGATCCTGACCGCGCGGTCGGCCGCCGTCGAGGAACGGCTGGTGGTCGCGCAGGAGCGGGAACGGGTCGCCGCGGCTGCGGCGACCGCTGCGGCTGCCGCGGCCGGGTTCTCCCGCCGCCAGGTGACGTCGCGGCGGTCGCTGGTGATGCTGGGGTGGCGCGCACGGTTGCGCGCGCCGGTGGCGGGCGCGTTCGGGGCGTTCGCGGGGCAGGCCGCCGGCGCACACATGGTGGCGTCGGGCGCGTACGCCGAGCACCTCGACCGTCCGGTGTCGTGGGTGACCGGGCAGGGCGCGATCGGCACGTCCGTCACGGCGGGGGCGGGTCTGGCGGCGGCGTCGCTGGGTGACCGGCTGATCCGGACGATGGGCCCGATCCTGGTGCTCGGCACGTTGGGGTCCCTGGCGCTCGTGGTGATCGGCGCGACCGGATCGGCGGCGCTGTTCCTGCCCGCGGTGATCCTGGTCGGGATGATGGGCACCGCGGGCGGCCTGGCCCGCGGACGGATGGACCGGTACCACCCGGCGGCAGCCGAGCTGAAGGACGCCCGCGACGGGCAGTACGAGTTCGCCTTCAAGGCGGTGCAGTTCGTGCTGCCGGTCCTGATCTCGCAGGGCACCGCGGTGGTCGGGGTGGCGGCGACGTCGCTGCTGCTGGCCGCGATCGGGGCGGCGCTGACCGCGGCGACGTGGTGGGTGCTGCGCGGGGCGGGACGCGGTGCCGCGCCACGGGCGCCGCCGGCCATCGGGGCGGCGATCAAGGGTGCCGTGGCACAGCTGGTGGCCACCCCGCGCGGCCTGCTGCGGGCAGCGGCGTCGATCCCGCTGTTCACGGCCCTCACCGGGCTGTACGCGGCGGCGCTGGGCGGGGCGATGGTCGACCAGCTGGTGCTGGTCAACGACCCGACGAACGCGGTCTTCGCCACGACCGCGACGGCGGTCAGCGTGCTGGTGACGGTGCGCGGGCTGGCGACGCTGGTCGTCGGGCCGGCGTGGCGCCCGCTCAAGCAGCTCCTCGGTGCCCCCGGCGCGATCGCGCGGAAGCTCGGCCGGAACGTGGCGGTCGAGCCGGTCGACGAGGCGCGGGTACTGACCGGCGTCGCGCTGCTGCCACTGGTGCTGGTCTGGCCGCTGGTGTGGCTCGTCGCAGCGCCGGGGCTGGCGCCGTTCGGGGTGGTGCTCACCGCGGGTGCGGTGTTCACCGCGTGGGCGCGGATGCCGGTGGCGCGCTGGAAGGAAGGCGCGACCGGGGCCTCGTTGAACAACACCGCCAAGGCGGGGTCGATCGCGCTGGGTGCGGCGCTGTCGGCGGCGTTGCTGGGCGGGTTCTCCACGGCCGTGGCCGAGCGCGTCGCCGCCGGCAGGTCGTACGCCGACCTCGTCGCGGCGGCGAACCTGCACCTGGCGTTGCTCGCCGTGCCGGTGCTGGTGGCCCCGATCGTGCTCGCCCGGCTGATCGGCGCGTTGCGGATCGGCACCCTCGACGAGCTTCGCGGCCGGCTGGTCGGCATCGGCGCCGACGACGCGTCCGCGGCCACGATCGCGGCCAAGCTGGCCGCGCGCGGGCTGGACGACATCGGCTCGGCGGCGGCGCTGTTCCTCGACGGCTGGACCCCACGCATCGCGGCGGCCCGGCGGCTCGCCCTGCAGGAGTGGCGGCGGGACTCCGTCGGCCTGACCTCCGTCGAGCACGACCTGCTGCTGTCCGCGCTGGCCGGCTCCGGCCGCGGCCCGGGCCGGATCGCGGGTGCGCTGCGCTCCGTCAAGGTGCTGCGCTCCGTCAGATCGCTGCGCTCTACTGGCGCGCTGCGGTCCATTAGTGTGCTGCAGGCCATTGGTGCGCTGCGCTCTACCGGTGCGCTGCGCTCTGTGCGTGAGTGGTTGGCCGGCCGGCGCACCGCGGCGTTCCTGCCTGCCGTGGCGTGGGGCCTCGGCGTGCTGGCCACGGCTGCGTACGCGATGGCGTTGCTGCCGCAGGCGCTGGCACTGACCCCGGGTCCGTTGCTCACCACGCTGCTGGTCGGGAACGCTGTCGGGCTGGTGCTGGTGGGGCCGCGCTGGTCCGTGTCGTCGCGGCGACTGCTGGCCGCGCTGTCGCTGGTCGTGATCGCCGCGGCCTACCCGCTGTTCGCGATGGGCCCGGTGGGCGCGTTCGGCGCCGCCTTCGTGCTGGGGGTGACGGCCAGCGGGTGGGCCGGGCTGAGCTTCCTGCTGGAGGAGTGGCGCGGCCGTCTCGGCCTCGGCGACCTGGCGATCGCACTGGTGCTGTTCGGGTCGGTGCTGGTGACGCCCGTGCTGCTGGGTGCGGTGACCCCGCTGCTGGCGTCGTCATTGCCGGCCGGGCTGACCGTGCTCTCCGCGGCCGCTGTGGTCGGCGCGGCGGGCCTGTGGCTGACCGCGCCGGCCGAGCTGCCGGACCGGGCCCGCCCCGCCGACGTGCGGTTGGGCGCGACGCTCGTGGCTCCGTTGCGCACGTTCCGGTTCCAGGTCGTGCGCACGGTCGCGCTGCTCTACGGCGCGGTCGCGGTGGCGGTCACCGCGTTCGACGGGTTCTGGCGGGCCGCCCTCGCCGCGGCGGGCGCACCCACGTCGGTCGCGCTGCTGGTCGGGTTCTCCGTGGTCGGCGGCGGTGCACTGACGCTGGTCGCGGTGCTGGTCGACCGGATGCGCGCAGGCAACGGCCCCGGTCTGATCGAGCGCAACCCCGCCGGGTCCCTCACCGCGCTCGCCGGACTGCTCGCCGTGGGGGGCCTGGCCACGGTGGTGGGCGCCGCGCTCGGGCCGGCCGCCACGGTCCTGACGATCGCGGTGGCCGCCTACCTGGTCGAGGCCGGCGCCGTCGGCACGGTGTTGCCCGTGCAGGCGGTGATCCGGTCCCGGGTCGAACCGGCGGAGCAGGGCATGGCGATGACCGCCGTGACGATCGCGAAGTTCGCCGTCCAGGTCGTGGTGTCGATCGTCGGGACGCTCGTCTGGAGCGGTGCCACCCCGCTGGCGGGTGGCTGGTCCGGGATCGCGGTGATCATCGCGACGGGCGGGATCGCCACCGTCGCGATGGCCCGGCTGGGGTGGCGGGCCGGATCCGATGCCGCATCCGATGACCCCAGGCACGCGGCCGGGGTGCCGCCGGGACCAGCGGGCGATCGGCCGCGGCGGCACCGGTGGTGGTGGCCGATCGCGGTGCCCGGGCTCGGCTCGCCGGGCGAGGAGCGGAAACGGTGGCATCGTGTCCACCTGCCCCTCAGGCCGCGACGGTCCGGTTGAACCGTCACGGCGCCGAGCGTGTCAGGCCTCGAGCTGCGCCGAGTCGAAGATCTCGGTCACGCCGGGGACCGGCTTGCCGAAGTCGATCTCCGGTGGGAACAGCGTCGTCAGCTCGCCGCGGAACCAGACGTCGAACGGGTCGTCGGAGGCGGCGAACCGGGCATTGGCGGCGAACGGGTCCGTGCCCTCGATGTAGACGGCGGCCAGATCCCCCTGCGGTGTGCTGATCGCTGTGACGACCTCGAGGTTCTCGCCGAGGTTTCGTCGGGTCCGGGTCATGTCGTCCCGGTGGAACGCGTCGTTGATGAACGCCTTCCCGGCATCGGCCTTGTCGGGAAGCATCGGCGCGAAGAAGGCCATGCCGCGGCCTCGGGTCGTCGCTGCCGGATCGGTCCAGGCGCCGATCGTCTCGGGCGGCGGTCCGGCAGGCTTGGTGAGGTCGACGCCGTGCAGCTCCCTCATGGTTTCGACGAAGAAGCGGTCGATCGGCAGGTCGGAGTCGAGCAGCGCCTTCGTGACGGACGCGAAGTCGCCGTCCGATTCCAGGTAGGCGACTACGGCGTTACCCATCGGGGTCTGCTGCAGGTAGGCGCGCTCCAGGGTCACGCCGAGTCGGCGGGCGGACTCCGCGTACTCGGCCGGCTGTTGCCGGAACCGGTCCGCGATCCGTCGGGCGTCGGTGTCGGATTTGCCGGGAAGCAGGGGAAAGGCCAGCACGGTTCGATACATGTCGTCTCCTCGTCGAGGTGATTGCCGTGCCTGCTACATGGCCTCTTCGCGGAGGATGTCGAGATTTCGGAAGGTCAGCGGCCCGTCGCACATCTTCGCCATCCGGTCGGCGATCTCGCTGGTCGCCGGCAGGGCGGAGTTCGCCATCGCCGCTTCGTACGACGGGAACTCGATGATCTGCAGGTACGTGTCGGCTCGGTCGCGGTCGCGCGTCTCGAGCGCGCGCGTGGCCGTACGGCTGCCTTCGGTCTGGGCGAGCCAGTCGTCGAGCAGTCGTTCGAACTCGTCGAACCGGGTCGTGCTGAACTCGATGATCTGTGCGAATCGCATGAGATGACCTCCCAGGAAGTACTCGTGGGCGGTCGATGGTGGGCGCATCGGCATGGGCCGGCCAGGGCCGAAGGTCCCGAGTGTCCGGCCAACAGGCGCCGAGGACCCCTCAGCGGCCTTCAGGGAGGTCGCCTGTCGTCTCCTGCAGCTGCAAGTGCAGCGTGCTCAGGAGGCGGCTCTGGCCCGCTTGATGCGGTCGGACTCCTTGCCGATGGCGTACAGCCGGCACGGCCAGACCGGCGCGGCCGTGGAAGGGAGCCGACATCCGCGGCAGTGTCCGGTCTCGTCGGGCATGTGCTCCGCGAGGATCCCGCGTACCGCCTCGGGGGAGTAGGTCGCTGCGAGGATCTCGGCAATGCCGTCGATCTGGTCGAACGACTTCCCGTCCATGCGGTGTCTCCCATCAGATTGCGTGCCAGCCGGGCGGCGAAGCATCCGTGCAGAAGCCCGGCCGGAGCCGAAGCGGGAGCCCGTGGAGGGATCGTGTGTCGCGCTCACACCGCGATCGCTGCGCCCGGGGGACGTCGCAATCAGTGGCGCGTTGTGCACAGAGAGCAGTATGTCTTGACCGAAATGCAGATGCAAGGTGGTGGTGCAGCTGCAACCAGAAGATGCAAGCGTCGCGTGCAGATGCACGTGCATCCGCAGGGTCGAGGTCATCGATCGAGTGGTTCACCGTTCGTTCGCGCGCGGCATGAGCTGCGAATACCCGGCGCCCTGGCGTGCTTGGGCCCGGAGCCGACGCACCCAATGCTCTGCTCGTTCATCAGAATGCAGATGCAGATGCATCTGCAACGCTGGTACCTTGATTGCCGGACGGCGTATCCCGTACGTGAGATGGGGTGATCACATGCAGCACGAGTACTGCAACGGCCAGTCGGCGACCCTGCTCGTCGGCGCCAAGTGGCGGAAGAGCAGCTTCAGTGGCTACCAGGGCAACTGTGTCGAGGTTGCCGAGCTGGATTCGGGTGAGATCGCGGTGCGGAACTCCCGCTTCCCGCAGGATGCCGCGTTGATCTTCACCGCCGCGGAGTGGACGGCGTTCGTCGGCGGCGTCGGGAACGGCGAGTTCCCGAGCTGACCGCGGTCACCACGCGATCGATCCAGCTCAGAGGTTGCCTGCGGCAACCTCTGACCTGATCTTCTCCATCAGCTGGCGGGAGCTGTCCGGCGTCTCCGCGTCGACGGCCAAGCGGTCGAGCGCGCGGCCGTAGAGCTCCATGTCGGCGAGGCTGTCCAGGTAGAGGGCGCCACCGAGATGCTCGATGTAGATGACGTCCGGCAGCTCGGGTTCGGCGAACCGCAGGATCGTGAATGAACCCTCGGCGGCGTAGCCGCTCAGCTGCTTCGGCACGACCTGGACGATGACGTTGGGTCGCTTCGTGATCTCGATCAGGTGGTCGATCTGGTCGAGGAGGATCTGGCGGCCGCCGATCGGCCGTCGCAGCACCGACTCGTCGATCACTGCCCAGATGGTGGTCGGCTTGACGCCGGTGAGGATGCGCTGCCGCTGCATGCGCAGGGTGATGCGGCGCTCGACGTCGGGGGGCGCGAAATCGGGCCGACCGCGGGTGGCGATGGCCCGCGCGTACTTCTCCGTCTGCAGGAGCCCTGGGACGAACTGCAGCTCGTAGGTCTGGATCCGCGCCGCGGACTCCTCGAGTCCCACGAAGTCCTGGAACCAGTTGGGCATCACATCGGAGTAGCGCCGCCACCAGCCCGGCTGGTTGGCCTGCCGGACCATGTCGAGGAACGTCTCGCGCTCGCTGTTGTCGGTGATGCCGTACATGGTGAGCAGGTCGACGACGTCGCGTTCCTTGAAGGCGACCCGACCGAGCTCGAGTCGGCAGACCTTCGAATCGGACGCGCGGATCTGGTAGCCGGCCTCCGGCCGGGAGATGCCGGCCTCCTCGCGCAGCCGGCGGAGCGCGTTGCCGAGCACGATGCGGCGTGCAGTGGAACCCCGCCCGAAGGCAGATGCCTGGGTGAGCTCTTCGGGGTTGCCGCTCTCGTCCATGGGCTCCTCCCCGTGCACCTTCCGCGATCGGAACGCAGCCACATCGCGATACGCCGGTGCGATCGCAGGGTCAGCGCCTGCCTCTGCTCAACAGTGGACCGTACACTCCACGGCCGCTGGAGAACACGCGGTGACACGACTTCATCTCGGACGGTCACTGTCCTAGACTCCCGACGGCTGGGGTCGCTGCCGCTCCAGGTCCGCAAGTCTCGAGGGGATGAGTATGTCTGTGGTCGAGCCCGCCACTTCCGAAGGGGCCATTCCGGCCTACATCGACGTGTCGAAGGCGAGCGTCGCGCGGGTATATGACGCCTTTCTCAACGGCAAGGACAACTACGAGATCGACCGTGAGGTCCTGCGCCGGATCGAAGCGGTCGCGCCGGAAGCCACGCAATTGGGTTGGGACAACCGCGAATTCCTGATCCGGGCCAGCCGCTTCATCGCGCGCCAGACCGGGATCAAGCAGTACCTGGACTGTGGCTCCGGGTTGCCCACGGCGGAGAACACCCACCAGGTCGTGCAGCGGATCGAGCCGGAATCGCGGATCGTCTACGTCGACAACGATCCGGTCGTGCTGGCGCACGGACGGGCGCTGCTCGAGGAGAACGACCGGACGCACCTGATCGGCGCCGACATCTTCGAGCCGCGGCAGGTGCTGGAGAACGAGGTCGTGCGCAAGTACCTCGACTTCACGGAGCCGATCGCGCTCTACCAGTGCGGCACCATCCACCACTACAACGGTGACCAGTACGTCGAAATCATGCAGGGATACATCGACGCGCTCCCGTCCGGCTCGTTCGTCGCGCTCAGCCACTTCTTCGACCCCGAGACCCCCGAGTTCAGCCCGCTCGCGCGCAAGCTCGAGGAAGTGTTCATCCACAGCCCGATGGGCAGCGGGAAGTTCCGCACTCGCGCGCAGATCGAGAGCATGCTGCCGGGCCTCGAGCTCGTCGAACCGGGATTGGTGCTCTGCGCCGACTGGTGGCCGGACGGGCCGCGCGTCAAGCCGATGGTGCCGATCCAGCAGTGCATCGTCGGGGCGGTCGGCCGGAAGCCCTGATCGGCGTCTATCTCGGACGAGTGGCTACGGCGTGGTGTGCGTGAGCACCGCCGTGGCCACCTCCGCGTGTGCCCGGCGCGGGAGTTCCGCGCCGACCCCGTCGAGGACCCTCAGGGTTGCGCCGGGGATCTCCGCGGCCAGCGCCTGCGCGTTGCCCACCGGGAAGAACGGGTCGGCTGCGCCGTGCACCACCAGTGTCGGCGCGGTGATCTCCGGGAGCCGTTCGCGCCAGCGCGGCGTGCAGTCCAGCTTCGCGAACACCGTGCCCATCAGACTGTTGCGCGCCGAGGCCGGGTGCGGGCCGGATCGGTCGAGGGCGCCGGCCGCGTGGGCGCGGGCCTCCGCGGCATCGAACTGCGGCGAGCCGGACAACACCCGGGCCATGGCCACCGCGCCGTCCAGGATCGACTCGCGGTCGGTCCAGTCGACCGGTGAGGCGCTGCCGAAGTGGGCCATGATCGCCGGGGAGTGCTCGGGCAGGTCGTCGTCGACGGGGCCGGGCGCGACCGGGCGGGTGCCGATCAGCACGAGCGAGGCGACCCGTGACGGGTGGTCCAGCGCCAGCAGCTGTGCGATGAAACCGCTGGTCGCGATGCCCGCGACGTGGGCGCGGGCGATGCCGAGCCCGTCCAGCACGCCGACGGCGTCGGTGACGAGGTCGCGCACCGTGTAGCCGGGCGCGTCGGGGTCGACGGTGGTCGATCGGCCGGTGTCCCGTTGGTCGTAGCGGATGACGAACCGGCCGGTGAGCTGCTCGACGAGCTCGTCGTCCCAGGTGGCGACGGTGGTGCCGATGAGCAACAGGGAAGGGTCGCTCGGCGAGCCGACGGTGTCGACGCACAGTTCGACGTCGCCGACCGGAAGAATAATCTCCATACCGATTAGGACCCCGTGAGCGGGCGGAACTCATCGGTGACAAGGTGCTGCCGAGGACGTGGGCGCCGCGGGAGACGGCGATCTCTGCGGCGAACTCCCCGGCCGCCCCGTGGATCGGCAGGGTGTCCTCCTTCGTCACATCGAGCGCCCGCACCACCGCCTGGTAGCAGTGAGATCACTCAGCGGCAGCGCGGCGGCCTGCTCCCAGGTCGCGGTGTCGTCCTGTCTGTCCGGGACCCCACCTCGGCACTCCGGCCCCTCGGGGAGCGATGACCGATCGCTGTCCGATCAGTACTCTGCGGGTATGGCTCGGTTGGAGACGCGGGAACTCGAGTACTTCGTGGCCGTCGCGGAGGAGCTGCACTTCGGACGCGCCGCCGAGCGTCTCGGGATCGCCCAGCCGCCGCTGTCGCGGGCCGTCGCTCGCCTGGAGCGGCGGCTCGGCGTCCGCCTGTTCGACCGGACCAGCCGCAGGGTCGAGCTGACCGGGCCCGGTGCGGTGCTCCTGGCCGAGGCGCGCGTGGCGCTGAGTGGGTTGGACACGCTGGTCGACCGCGTCCGCCTGAGCGGGCGCAGGCTCGTCGTCGCGGTCCGCGCGGGCACCGGCGCGGGCGTGCTCGCCGAGCTGGTCTCCCAGCACGAGGCCGACACCGGGGTGCGGCCGGACATCCTGTTCACCGACGACCAGGTACGGCCGCTGCGCGACGGGACCGCCGACCTCGCCCTGGTCTGCGCGCACGAGGATCTGGAGGCGCTGCGCACGCAGAGCGTGGTCGAGGAGCGCGCTGTCGTGCTGCTGCCGGCCGACCACCCGTCGGCAGGCTGCGAGTCGGTGACGCTGGCCGAGGTCGAGGTGGATCCCCGCTTCCGGGCGACGTGCCCCAACCAGCCGCTCGCGGAGATACTCGACCGCGTCGCGCTCGGACTGCTGGTCGTCGTCGTGGGGGAGAGCGTCAGCCACCGCGCTGCGCCGGGTGTGGTGGCCGTCGCGGTGCGGGACGTCCCGCCGACGCAGCTGGTGCTGGCGTGGGACCCGACCAGCGGCAAGCTCGACCGCACGGCGTTCCTGCGCAGCGCGCGAGCCCTCGGCACCGGCGCGCCGACGAGCGCCGTCGAGGCGACGGCGCTCGTCGCGCAGGGCTGACTCTGCGCCGGATCGATCCCTGGCGGGTATCGATCCATGCCGATCGTGGCATGGCTGAGGCGCCTCGTCGGTGGTGGGCTGAATGAGGAGGAGCCACCACTGACGAGGAGATCCGGTGAGCGACGAACGTCAGGTCCAGCAGGTGCTCGCGCGCTACGTCCGCGCCGCCGACCATCGCGACGGTGCCGCGATGTCCGCCCTGTTCGAGAAGGACGCCCGGGCGGTGATCTTCCAGCGCGACGAGGACGGCCCGCGCAAGATCGCCGAGCTGGAGGGCGCGGACGCCATCGGCGGCGCGATCGCCGGCCTGATGAGACCGCACCCGCCGCGCGGGTGGAGCCACCACACGACGTCGGACCACATCATCGATGTCGACGGCGACACCGCCACCGTTGACGCGCACTTCGTCGTGTTCAACACCGTCGGATTCGAGCGCCCGGAGGGCGGCTGGCCGGCGGACGCGGCCGGGGCGCAGGGGGTGATCACGCCCATCGAGTCGGGCTACTACCAGCCGACCATGGTGCGCACCGCCGACGGCGACTGGCTGATCAGCCACCACGAGGTCCTCCTGGACCAGCCGATGGCGTTCCCCGGCACCTGACCGGGACCAGCCCCATACCCATGTCGGATCACCGACAGGTCACCAGCAGAACAGGGAGCAGCACGTGCGCGCAGCAGTCGTCAGGACGGTCGGTGGCCCGGATGCGGTCGAGGTGATCGACGTTCCCCGTCCCGTACCCGGCCCGGGCCAGGTCCTCATCAAGGTCTCCGCGGCCGGGCTGAACCCGGCCGACGCCGCCGTGTGGAGCGGGTTGTTCGGGCCGGCGCCCGACGGAAGCCACCTCGGACTGGGGTGGGACGTGGCCGGGACGATCGCGGAAGTGGGGTGGGGACCCGGGAACCTGTCGGTGGGGGACCCGGTCATCGCGATCGTCAAGCAGTCGCCGCAACCCGTGCGCGCCCAGGCCGAGTACGTGGTGGTCGACGGATACGCGGTCGCCGCCGCCCCGTCGTTGATCCCGCCGATCCTGGCCGCCACCCTTCCCCTCAACACCCTCACCGCTGCGACGATGCTGGACCCGTTGGCACTCTGCGCGGGGCAGACGGTGCTGGTCAGCGGGGCCGCGGGCGCCGTCGGCGGCTACGCCGTCCAACTGGCCAGGGTCGCCGGCGTGAAGACGATCGCGGTCGGCCGCGCGGACGACGAGGAACTGCTCACCAAGACCCTCGGCGCGACGTGGTTCGTCGACCGTGCGGACGACCTGGCTGCCGCTGTCCGCCGGTTTGCCCCCGTCGGCGTCGATGCGGTCGTTGATGCCGCATCGGTCGGCGGAGCCCTCTTCGCCGCGCTGCGTGACGGCGGGCGCTACTCGATCGCCAATCCCGTCGAGGGGCCCGCGCCCGAGCGCGGGATCGAGGTGTTCACGACGTCGGTCGCCCCTGATGGCCGTCGTCTGGCCGGGATGTCCCACCTGGCCGACGTCGGGCTGTTGACCCCGCGCGTGGCGGAGACCTTCCCGCTCGACGACGCCGCCAAGGCGCACGCACGTCTTGCAGAGGGCGGGCTACGTGGACGGTTGGTGCTCGTGCCGTGACACCGGCCCGCCCGGTCAGGCGTTGTCGGCGGCGACCACGATCGGGATGCGGCGCAACCGCTCCAGCAGCAAAGCGGTGTCCGTGGTGGTCGACACGACCGTGCACCGGACCTCGCTGACGACGACGCCCTCCCGGATGCTGACGGTCAGATCCCGGACGTGGTAGCGGCGGGTCCGCAGCATGGTGATGACGCGATGTGCTCCGTCGAGGCCACCGGTCATTTGCACCGTGACGGAGCGATGCGTGGGGAACTCGCCATCGACGCGCGAGACGGCGTCCGGGGACACAGCGGTGTGGCTCATCGGATCTCCTGGTCATCGATGTCAGGAACGATCCGGACCAGGTCCCGGGCGGCGTGCCGAACGGGCGCGCCGGCTACCTGGATCAGCCGACGCGCTCGGTAATGATCGATCCGCTCGATGCGGTCACGCGGCGCACGCAAGGACCGTATCAGCACCCGCGGGCAGTCGGGGCCGCCCGCCGGCACTGCTCGGGTCGGGATCGGATGACACGTGGCGGACTACGGCCATTTCTCGTCGATTTCGCAAATCTGCCACGAAGGTACGTCGGATTCTGGATAGCCATTCCCTGATGCGCTTTCGGATGCGATGGTCGGGGTGGTTGAGATCAGGACTTACTTCGACGTACGCGACCGAGAAATATTGCGTACGTCGAAGTACGTATTTGTATGTTGCTTCCCGAGATGGTGAGATGCAAATGGTGAATGGGTGAGACGCACCTGGCCCGCGCAGCGCACCTGCTCGACGCCCCCGCACTCGCCCCACGCAAGGACCGCTCGTAGCGAACTGTCCGTGAGGAAGGAACAGGATGACCGGACTCGCGCAGATCGTGGGCCTCGGCACCGCGGTGCCGGCCACCTCCTACCGGCAGGAGGAGTTGCTCGACATCTTCCGCATCGAGAACCCCAAGGTGCGGTCGGTCTTCCGCAACAGCGCCATCGAGCGCAGGTTCTTGTGTCTGCCGCCGGAGAACCCGGACGGCACGCGGCGCATCGAGACCCAGGCCGAGCTGCTGCAGAAGCACCGCATCCAGGGGCTGGACATGGCCACCCGGGCGCTGCAGGACTGCCTCAAGTCCGCGGGCGCCGAGCTCGGCGACATCGGGTACCTCTGCTGCGTCACCTCGACCGGGGCGATGACCCCCGGCTTCAGCGCACTGCTGATCCAGGAGCTCGGCCTGGACGTCGACTGTTCGCGACTCGACGTCGTCGGCATGGGCTGCAACGCCGGGCTGAACGCGCTCAATGCCGTGAACGGCTGGGCCGTCACGCATCCGGGACGGCTGGCCATCCTGCTGTGCATCGAGGCGTGCTCCGCCGCCTACGTGTTCGACGGAACGATGCGCACGGCGGTGGTGAACAGCCTGTTCGGCGACGGTTCGGCGGCCGCCGCGGTGATCGCGGACGAGCCTGGTGAAGGTCCCCGGATCGAGCGATTCGCCAGTTGCATCGTGCCCGAGGCGATCGATGCGATGCGGTTCGACTGGGACCCGGACCACGGAAAGTTCAGCTTCTTCCTCGACCGCGACGTGCCCTACGTCGTCGGCGCGCACGTCGAGGACGTGGTGGACCGGCTGCTCGCCGATACGGTGCGCCGTTCCGAGATCGACCACTGGGTGGTGCACTCCGGCGGCAAGAAGGTCATCGATTCGGTGATGGTCAACCTGCGGCTCAGCCGGCACGACGTGCGGCACACCACCGAGGTGCTCCGGGACTACGGGAACCTGTCGAGCGGTTCCTTCCTGTTCTCCCTGGAACGGCTGATCGCCGAGGGAGTGGTGGCCGAGGGCGAGCGCGCGGTGCTGATGACGATGGGTCCCGGCTCGACGATCGAAACCGCGTTGGTCCGATGGTAGGAACAGAAGGAAGGTGGACTGGCATGCCTGCACCGGCTGCGAAAGTAGGGATATCCGGCGATTCCCCGATCAGCACCGATCTGTCGCTGAAGATCTGCGGCGCAGATCCGGTGACACGGCAACTGATCGATTCGGTGAACGCTGTCTGCGCAGCCGCGGAGGACCGGCCCGGCGGTTCTGTGCTGGTGCGCGTCAGCGCGGGTATTGCGGACCGATGGCCAGGGGGCGACATCGACCTGGTGAACAAGTGGGAGCGCGCGCTGCGCCGGCTCGAGATGCTTCCCGCCCACACCATCGGTGTGATCGACGGGGAATGCGGAGGCACCGCACTCGAGGCGTTGCTGACCACGGACTACCGGATCGCGACACCCGAGTCGTATCTGGTGCCACCGGCGGCGGGCGGCGATCTGTGGCCGGGAATGTTGATCTACCGGCTCACCACGCAGCTGGGGATCGCCGCGGTACGGAACCTCGTTGTCTCGGGCGCGGTGATGAGCGCGCAGGACGCGGTCGCGCTGGGCCTCGTCGACGAGATCGCGCAGGATCCCCCCTCGACGGCGCGGACCGCCTTGCACGACCGCGGGGACGGCAAGGCGCTCGCCATCCGTCGCCGACTCCTGTTCGAGGCGCCCACGCACACCTTCGAGGAGGCGCTCGGAGTCCACCTGGCGGCATGCCACCGCGCCCTGCGTGCGGCGGCGGGCGCGAGCGCGTGACCACGACCGACGCCGTTGCACGGCACGACGCGTCGCCGGCGCCGGTTGCCGCTCCCGTCCTGACCGGTGTGCTCGAACCGGACGCGGAGGCGCTGCGCCGGTTCATCGAGATCGGCGAGGGCGTGCTGGCCGACCTGCCGCCACGGGCGGTGCGGTCGGCGCAACAGCAGCAGACAGCCGCAGACGTGCACCGGCGGTGCCGGCGCCTGCGAACGGAGTTCCTGGCCCGGCACGCCGAGGCCGTGCATGCCGAGTGCACCGACGGCGGCACCACGCCCGCGCGCGCCGCCGAGCTGGTCGTGCTCGCCGCCGAGCGGTTCCCCGGTCTGGTGCCGACCACGGAGCAGATGGCGAGCGAAGGGGTCCTGGAGCAGCCCGCCAAGGAAGGTCGCGAGATCGACCAAGGGCTGTTCCTCGGTGCGATCCTGTCGTCGCCGTCGGCGGGGCGGCACCTCATCGAGTCGATGCAGCGGCCGACGGCCCGTGCCGAACGGGCGCTGGCCGGCTTTCGTCGCACCGGTCGCGCCGAGCTCGGCAGCATCGTCCTCGAGCGCCGTGGACAAGCGGCGTACCTGGAGGTTCGCAACCTGCCCTGCCTGAACGCCGAGGACAACGCTCTGATCGGCGACATGGAGACCGCCGTCGACCTGACACTGCTCGACGACACGGTCCGGGTCGGTGTCATCCGCGGCGGGGTGATGACGCACCCGCGATACCGGGGCAGGCGGGTCTTCAGCGCAGGCATCAATCTCAAGGACCTGCACGGGGGCCGGATCTCCTACGTCGACTTCCTGCTCGGGCGGGAGATCGGCTACCTCAACAAGATCGTTCGTGGGCTGCGGCACGCCGACGGGGCCGTGACGGCCAAGCCCTGGATCGGGGCGGTGGATTCCTTCGCCATCGGCGGCGGGACGCAGATCCTGCTCGTCCTCGACATGGTGATCGCTGCGGCGGACAGCTTCCTCAGCCTCCCGGCCGCGGACGAAGGCATCATCCCGGGGCTGGCGAACCTGCGACTGACCCGTGCCGTCGGCTCGCGCATCGCGCGGCAGGTGATCCTCGGCGGGCGCCGGATCGCCGCGACCGAGCCGGACGCGCGGCTGCTCGTCGATCGGGTCGTCGATCCCGATGCCATGGACGACGCCGTCGCCGAGGCGGTGGAGGCGCTGGCGAAGCCGGCGGTCGTCGCCAACCGCCACATGCTCAACCTGGCGGAGGAGCCGCTCGAGGTGTTCCGGGAGTACCTGGCCGAGTTCGCGATCGCTCAGGCCGAGCGGATCTACGAACCCGACGTGATGGCGAAGCTCGCAGCGTTCGGATCTCGCGGCGGCACCGGATGACCGTCCGGTTGCCCCCGATCGACGCTCTGCTGCACGTCCTGCGCGAGGAGCGGGTGACCACCGTCTTCGGCAACCCCGGAACCACCGAGCTGCCGCTGCTCGACGCGCTCGCGACCGCCCCCGACCTGCGGTACGTGCTCGGCACGCACGAAGGCTCGGTGATGTCGATGGCCGACGGCTACGCCCGGGCCACCCGACGACCCGCGTTCGTGAACCTGCACGTCGCGGCCGGGCTGGCCAACGGCATGGTGGGGCTGCTCAACGCCCGCCGGTCGCACACGCCGCTGGTCGTGACGGCCGGCCAGCAGGACCGCCGGCACCTCGCGCAGGATCCGATGCTCGCGGGTGATCTCGTCGCGATGGCGCGGCCGGTGGTCAAGGAGGTCTTCGACGTCCAGCACGGGTTCGACCTGCCGTTGATGCTCCGGCGGGCGTTCGCCGCGGCCGTGCGGCCGCCGGCGGGCCCGGTCTTCCTGTCGCTGCCGATGGACCTGCTCGCCGAGGACGAGCCGGTCGTGGTGCCGGCCAGATCGGCCACGCCCGAGCTCGGGGTGTCGCCCGCTGTCCGGCAGGCTGCCGAGCTGCTCGCCCGCGCGGACCGTCCGGCGATCGTCGCCGGCGACGGTGTGGGGCGCGGCGATGCGGTGGCCGAGCTGGTGACCCTCGCCGAGGCGTGCGGGGCCACCGTGCACCACCAGCCGATGTTCGACGGCATCGACTTCCCGCTCGCCCATCCCCTCTACGGCGGGATGTTGCCGGCCACGAATGCCGGTATCCGGGCCGTCCTCCAGGACCACGACGTCGTTCTCGTCGTCGGTACCCACGCGTTCCGACCGCACCACTACACCGCCGCGGAGGCGATCCCGCCGTCGGTGACGATCATCCAGCTGGAGGACTGTTCCGAGACCGTCGGGTGGACCGTCCCGGCGGACGTGGCGATGGTGGGTGACGTCCGGGCAACGGTGGAGGCGTTGGCCGCAGCGCTGGCCGGGCGGGTGCCCGCCGCGCACGACCGGATCGATCGCGCTGCCCGGCAGGCTGATCAGCGCCGGCGCGTGATCGAGAGCGGGGCCGCCGCCGGCCACGGACTTCGACCCATGCCTGCTCTCGCGGCGATGCACGCGCTGGCCGCAGGGCTGCCGGCGGACGCCGTCGTCGTCGAGGAAGCCATCACCTCCGGGCTCCGGCTGCGCGACGTCCTGCGTCTCGACCGGCCCGGTTCCTACCTGCACACCGTCGGTGGCGGGCTGGGCTTCGGCATCGGCGCGGCGATCGGCCACCGGATGGGCGCGCCAGACCGGCCCGTGGTCGCAGTGCTCGGCGACGGCTGCGCCATGTTCGGGCTGCAGGGGCTGTGGACGGCGGCGCGCCACCAGGTGCCGGTGGTGTTCGCCGTCATGAACAACGGTGAGTACCGCACGTTGAAGGAGACCCCCAGCGGTCGCGACGGCGTGGTGCACCAGGGTCGCCCCGGACTCGACCTCGGCCCGCCGGCGCTGGACTTCACGGTCGCAGCCCGGTTCTTCGGAGTGGACGCCGTCCGCGTCTTGGACCCAGAGGAGCTGACGTCCGTGATCGCCAAGGGGGCGGCGGGAGACGCCCCGCTGCTCGTCGACGTCGCGATCGCCGGGCACCGGGATGCCTGACATGGACCACGTCCGCTACACCAAGGACGGGCACGTCGCGTACGTGACGCTCGACCGTCCCGAGGTGCTCAACGCGATGAACCTCCGCATGCACGAGGAGCTCGCGCAGGTCTGGGACGACGTCGAACGCGACGACGACGTCCGGGTGGCCGTCCTGACCGGTGCCGGCGACCGGGCGTTCTCGGTCGGCCAGGACATCACGGAGCTGGTGGCCCGCACCGAGCGGGGCGAGCCCCCGACGTCGTTCGGCAGCGTCGGCCTGCCCGGCTGGCCGCGGATCACGCAGCGGTTCGAGTTCGCCAAGCCGCTGATCGCGCAGGTCAACGGCTACGCGGTCGGCGGCGGGTGCGAGCTGGCTCTGGCGTGCGACGTGGTGATCGCGGCCGAGCACGCCACGTTCGCGCTCCCCGAAGCCCGGCTCGGCCTGATCCCGGGTGCCGGCGGTGCCTTCCGGTTGACCCGGCAGATCCCGTACCGCGTCGCGATGGGGCACCTCCTGACCGGCCGTGACATGACGGCCGGCC
>Ga0307513_10002637_pt1 | contig 24738 bp, 24 predicted proteins | sample 15_EM_MG_FD_202174 | JGI IMG/M metagenome (GOLD analysis project Ga0307513, IMG submission 202174) | Populus trichocarpa ectomycorrhiza microbial communities from riparian zone in the Pacific Northwest, United States - 15_EM | ecosystem: Host-associated > Plants > Roots > Unclassified | place...
GGTAGGTCAGTCGGCTTAATTGTCCAACGGTTAAAATTGACCCTCGCCGTACTGGAGTCCCACACACGGCGCCTGATGGCGTTATGGTGCATGACGTATTTCCCTCCTTTCCCCCAACAGAAAAAAAAAGAAAAAAAAAGAAGGTACACACTCATATCGCTGGAACGGTTGGCAATAATGGGGCTTAGAAGCGTCCTCCATTTCTTGAGAGGTGTGACCTCTCCCATGATATGTGTGTATCATCAATTCGAAAGGGGCTGAGGCCACAGGGCGTTTAGGGAAGACAATAAGAAATAAAACACGAAATAAATTATGAAATGAGTCCAAATTGAGAGAGGTCGCAAAGAGGGAAAGGTGTCGAGAATGGTGGACTTCTCGGTAATGCCCTCCGCGCGCGCAGCCCACCAAGGGTGACAATCCGAAGTGATTTAGCAGTGGACAATCGTCAAGAAAAACCATATAACTCGTGAATTACCAAACACGGGAAATCGAACAGCACACGAGGAAATAGATCCGCCTAGTATCTAATACAATATGATCCACACGGAAACAGCCCCACCTCATCCCCAGTACCTCTCCTCCCAACTATTTGCCCAAGTGCCCCCTATGGACCTTTCGAGAACCAGCGCTTCCTCCTTAATCATATCATCCAAGACCACAACCGGTGTTGCACCAAAAAATTACCGGACGAAATCTTGTTTCACACATTCCTGCTCGCATCTATGGAAGATTGGGGAGGTGCCTACTGTTCAAGTCTGCCGTTTCTCCTTTCGCTGGTCTGCCGATCGTGGGAATCATTTGTGATTCAATCTCCCATACCATAGGCAGTCATTCCCATCGTCCACCTGAGGATGTGATACCTCATGTGCAAATTGATTTGCCCCTCTCGAGGAATGCTCTCCTCAGGGAGTATTCCCTCAGGAGCTATCAGAGTACTAAATACTCTAGTATCTCCACACTCATATCACATCAGATCGTTCAGTGCTCGACTATTGGGTGTACAAGGTTCTCTGGTGCGCACCGTACAACCGGACACATTGTAGCCATACCTGTCTATCCCTTTGGGCGGGTCATACTCCTTTTCCTTGACCCTAGGAACTACAATCGAGCTCCTTACCCTGTGCGACGTTCAGAGTGGGCACAACGTTATTTAATCGCTCCCCCAGTTGGAGGACAACGTTTCCATATCGACGAATATCCGTTTGGAAGTCGCTTCCCCTTCAACTGTAGCGGCAATTGCAGAAGATCGCTTCCTTTTGGGAGTGTTTAGATCAGTGAGACTCCTCTTGTGACCAGTCTCAAATTCAGGACGAGAATCGACTCACTCGAAGAACTGTCTGAATACGCTTTGCGTCATTCATGTTCCCGGCGGCACCGCTTAGGGAGCCGTACGGCTTGGAAGGTGCACTCAAAGCGATGCCAGCGCTCCTTTTCTGGCAGGATTCCGGGTGTTTCGTATGAAGGTGTTGTCATTTCGTATAGAATGTCCGATCAGGCCCTGCGGAGGCTTTTGTCGCATGGTTTCATACTTAATAGTTTCCAGTTCTGCACAACTGGACCAAGTACTTGTCTCTGAATCAGCGTTCGGCTCCTCATCTGTCGTAGTTTTGCGTGGTCTGTCTCGAGAATTAACAGAAGACTGAACACCGGTTGACCTCACGAATCTTTCTGCTCCAGGTGGCTCAGTAACTGGTGCGGAATATAATGAGGTTTGTCTACTTGGTGGTTGACAAAGGTTTGAAATATACGACTCAAGCGAACGGACCCCAACCAACAGAAAAAGGCGTCTTCACGTTTGATTTCACCACCAAAATGTCGATTATGGCCAAGGTGACGAGACATGGGCCAATGACCTTTGTTGGACGCGTGACAAAAGCGGGAGTAATGAACAAGACGGTGACGGTAACAGTAGATAGGATATGGGAGCATCCAAAGACGCACAAGGTGCTGTACTCGTCGTGTACTGCCCATTACGAAGATTGCTGACGACGTCTGGGATATAGCGGGTGACCCGCTCATCGAAATTCCTCGTTCACGATCCTGAAAACAGTCTGTTCTATTCTTTAACGCTCTTTGATCCAGTAGACTAAGTCATAAGACAGACTACCGCATTGAGGACCGCGTGCGGATAGTCAATGTCCCTCGTTTCTCCAAGCACAAGGCTTTCGAAGTCCAAGCACTGATAGAACGGGGATGGGAAGGTCAACAAGCGGATAAAACGGCTGCCACTGAAGAGAGTGTGCGGCGGCAGGAGGAGAATTCTGAGCGGCGGCAGGCGTGGCAGTTGAAGACGCAGGCCGAACGCGCCAAAGCGAAAGCAGCCAAGAAAGCGGCGACGAAAGCGGCGATGGGTACTCCATCAGGAAGTCCCCCCTCAGCGTCATGAAATATCTGTCGCGATGTGTTCTGACTGTGGTATATTATTTGTATTATCCCTTTAGACGCGCCGATTTCCGGTGGTTTTGGTCAACGCGCTACTTGGCTTCCAACCATTGCGACTGGCTTCCCGAGAGAAACATGGCGACCGCTGTGGTAGATCCAAGTACTTTGAGTGATGCTGCCTACAAATCGGTATGTCATTTGGATCATTTGAGCGCGCTATCCACCTTCGAGGACGGCGATGGCGACGCGTTGGCTCACTACCAACCCCACCGATGGAAGGTATGAATGGTCACTCACGCATTCTTATTGGTAATTAGCTCCTCGACGAATATTTGACCTCGCCAGATCGGTCCAAACACGTCGACCAGGTCTTACTCAATGACGGCGCCCTTCCAGAATGGCTAGTGGAACAACGGGGGGAACGGTGCTCACAAGCGGTATGGCCTCCACGCGCAAATTGCGGTGGCAAACCTCTTCGCCCAGCGCCTATGTTCTAACACACCGGCTTGTCTTGCATTAGACGACCGACGCGGAGAAGCTCGAAATCTTCAAGTCTGGTCTAAATAACCCTATACTCGTTGTTGGTGCTGGTGGTCTGGGTTGCGAGCTCCTTCCCAACCTCGCCCTCTCCGGCTTTACCGATATTCATGTTATTGATATGGACACGATCGATCTTAGTAATCTGAATCGTCAGTTCTTATTTAGGTATCTGCGACTCATATGACGCGTGAAGAATCTAGGCTGATCGCGTTCCCAGAGCCAAGGATATTGGATCATCGAAAGCCCTTACTGCTGCCAAATTTGTTGAGAAACGCGCCCCAGGATGTTCTGTGACTGCGTGCGTACTTCTCTTCCCCCGTCTATCTTGCATCCTTCCGCCCGACTCTTTTCGTTGACATCTCTACAGGTGGCACTGCCGGATACAAGACGTCCAACCCGAGTACGAAAAATACTATAAGTCAAAGGCCAAAGCAAAAGATCCAAACGTCAAGCTGAGCGAGCTGGAAGTACCCGACTTTTACATGCAATTCCCGATCATCATCTGCGGCCTCGATTCGATCGACGCCCGGCGATGGATGAACGCAAAGGTGATCAGCATGTTTAAGGAAAACGACGAGTCCGCGGATGGCTTCCACTTCCTCATAGACGGCGGTACGGAGGGTTTCCGCGGCCAATCACGCGTTATCATGCCGGGAATGACAAGCTGCTACGAATGTTCACTAGACATGGCTACACCACCCACCGTCTTCCCTATCTGCACAATTGCGAACACCCCGCGGTTGCCGGAACACTGTATCGAGTGGGCGAGTGTGCTCGAGTGGCCCAGGGTGTTTAAAGACAAGAAGATGGACAAGGACGACCCGGAGCATATTACGTGGCTTTACGACGTCGCGTCCAAGCGCGCGGCCGATTTCAATATCGAGGGCGTTACGTGGAGTCTGACGCAGGGCGTCGTCAAGAATATCATCCCGGCTATTGCCAGTACGAATGCGATTGTCGCCGCGAGTTGTGTCAATGAGGCGCTCAAGTTTGCTACGAGTGCCGGGACATGGCTGAACAATTATATGATGATGGTGGGCACGGAGGGCGTTTACTCATATACATTTGAGCACCAACGCAAGGACGACTGTGTGGTCTGTGGTGGAGAGTCAAGGACGGAGACAATTGCGGATGATACGACACTCGAGGAATTTATTGAGTATCTTGAGGAGACTTTGTGAGTGTGGTTTTTTGGTCGCTCTGTTCCACGGGAGGCGCACTGACCTTTGCGCCGTGTACAGGAAAATCAAGAAACCCTCCCTCTCCATCGCTGGCTCGGGTATGCCGCTCTACTTCCAAAAACCGCCCGCACTCGAGTCGCAGACCCGCCCCAACCTCGAGAAAGCAGTCAAGAAACTCGTTCCTGCTGGCTTCGATGTCACGGTCACCTCTATCACCCTACCTGTCGACCTCAGCATCCTCATCACATACAGTGGCGAGCTAAAGCAACGAAAGGGAGACTAAGCGAGAGGGTCTCAAGGGGCTTGGACTGTGTTCAATTGTTTGCTTGGTAGATATTCATGTTGTTCGAGTAGATGTGGTTTGCAAAAAGTCTAAGGTTAAGTCTGGTGGAACAGGTATCCACCCGTTGCGATGCATGGGTGTCGTGCTCATGAGAAAGGTAGGGCTGCTGGAAGTGGAAGAAGGAATTCGCTATCCGGAAATATTGATTGTTTTCAGACATCTCATGGGTCATTATCTATTTCTGACGCAATTACCGCAATTCCATCATGATTTTTGGACTGCTCCGCTATGCAACAAAGCTGAAATCAACTATATGACCGAATACACGCAAGCCAAGTAAGACAACATCACCAATGTGCAGTAAAAGTGTCCCCATACCACCGCGCACACCAAAGACAGAGGGTCGAAAAAGGAAAATAATACGCCAATGTGAACGGTTGTGAATAAATGAACGAATATCACTATGAAAGGACGGATGGCAGGCTCTCGCTGCCCTCCACCTCGTACAGGTGACCGCTACTCCCATGGGAAAGGGTGCGATGGGAGCTACAACGGTAGTCTGGACCTAGCAAAGAGGCCTTGAAAGGAGTTTCGGACGTTCCTGATAGCGGCGGCTGTCGAACTCGCAAAGAAGCCGTGACGGGTTTCGAGGTTACTAGCCGACAAGGACAAGTTGGACAGTAACTTTAAGAGGTTCCGTTGGCTGTTAAAAGCTGAAGAGAAAGAGGAGAAACGGGCGACCTTTCAAGCTTAATGCCGGAAGGGTGGAAGGCCTACCAGCGCGCAAGAAAAAGGATGTACTCAGCAGGATCAAATTTTTGGACGCTAGAGTCGTCTCCAATTTTGTCAATTGTCAACTCAAATGTTCGCATAATTTGTTAAGAACGTGATAGCGATCAGCGGGGTTCTCCACCGTCAGTATCACTGACGGACGACAAGCCAGCGATAAGAGAGAGAGAAGAGGTGAGTCCTAGTCGATTATCAGACTAACGAACGATCTACGGGCTGGTACAGGTTATAAAGAAGTTACATACGCGAGATCGTTCTAGCTAATGAACCGACGGGAGCGAGGGGGATATGACTAAAACAGGTCCCAAGAAGTGAGGCGACGGGAAAGGAGGTTTCAGTTGGGGAGGCGACGAGCAGGAGGTTTCGATCCGGGAGACGATGGGAAAGGAGATTTCGTACGGGGAATCCAGAGCGTTACATCACGGTATCTCAATCCTGAGACGGAGACCATCGGGGGTCAACGATCGTTTGTCCGTAGGGCCGGAAGGAACCAACAGGGCGGGCCGACGTGCGCGCGTGCTGGCGGGAGCAAATCGAATCATAGGATTTCATCGGGTTATTACGCTTCTATGATCCTAACATAATTAGAAGGAGGGTGTCGAGCATTGCCTAGGGGGTATTCGTGTTCCCGACGGCATTGATGTTGTCCACGGTGACCTGGGTAGTAGCTTGAGTGTCGAGGAGAGTACGGCCTGAGCGAGCTGCGCGAAAAATCGGTATTCATGTGTCAGCTTATTATGACTTTCCAGAAATGAACTCGCAAACATGGGCTGATTGAATTTCCGCTTAAAATTCCTTTCATCGTGTCATCTGATCCGTCATGTCTTCCGTGCCGGCCGTGGTTGGCATCGCCTCGCCTTAGCGCTGCCACTCCGATTTGTGTCCGTTCCCGGGGCTGACTCATTCCAGTTGGGCATCGAGTGGTGGTGCCGATCAAGAATACGCAACGGGACGTCCGCCTTACAGGCCCTACTGCGACTGGGACTGCAACCGCCGTGTCCAGAATCGCTACGCTTCAATGCTTCGCTGAACAACCCGCGCTTGTAGAGGGAAAGCCTCTTGTGCGGGCTTCGGCATTCTTCGACCGGGACAGCAATTGGGGCCGTGGGGCTGAGCAGAGGGAGTACTAGAAGTGTGAACGACTTGCAGAGCATCTTTGATAGAACACGAGTGCCATCAGAGATGCGTTGTGTGATCTAGAAAGGTTATAGGCGGGTGGAGATAGGTGTCAACCCACCTTGACGACGAAAGGCGAAAAGAACCTACACTTTGTTACTCTGGTTACAGCCGATTGGTTATTATAAGTGTTTCCAACCTCCACGCCCACACCTCTCCGCCGACAGTCCTTTGTCCCCACCCGCCACCCGCCACCCCTGTGCCGATCTCTGCGGCCTTGCGGTCAGAAGGCCGGGTAGTGACGCGGTTCGGAAATGTACAAAACCCAATATCCGTGCCAAAGAAGACGTACCGCCGACTTATTGGCTTATTGGTCGGAAAGGCAATTGAGCCCCAAACACCTTTGATAGAACGCGTGCGTGGTGCATTAGGGGTTTATAACGATTCGAATAGAATTGGACTGTCATTGACGAAAGATCGTCCTCAGACCGTGCTATTTGAATTATATCCCTGAAATGCGGCGCTGCAGAGTGGGGAACGGTGGCAAGCGTGCAGGGACGCGTGGGATTAGCACGGGTGGCTCAGGAATCGGACAGAAGGAAAAGGACCGAGCGGTATACCCGAATCGGAGTCCCCGAGCGACTCGTCGAGACAATAACGGGAAGGGGGTAAAGCCGATGGCATGTTAGGCATCATTAGTGTTCCTACGCGTCAGAGCACCTACCGACAGATGTATGATATCCGGATTGGGGCACCTCTAGACCTTCAGGGGAGCCCTACCATCCAAAAAAGAAAGCCCTGAATACTAAACGAGCATCGAAGCTCTTTAATACTGGTTATTTAGACCTGATTCTGGGACTGCGAAATGCGCGAGCCTGCGCGCAGCCTCGCGGATCGAAACGCGACCCAATTAGTACATATTTATTTGTATTCTGTGGCCTTGTGGATCTAAGTCCGGATAATTCCAAGTCGATATGCCGGTGGAACGGGGATCACAGTATTTTCGCCCGAATATAAATGTGACGCGAAATTGGTTGTTGGGTTTTTGCGGGTGTCGTGTTTATGAATGGAAAGTACATGAAGGTCGCATGCCACTTTCGGAGCTAAATTCATAAGTCCCATCGCATCTGCCTGGATGGGACCTACCATAATTATGGTTAATTCAGACGGGTCTTCTACACCTCATGGGTTGATTATCCAAAATTTCAAGTGGGGTTCCCATAATTCTGTCATAAATTTTGAGCCAACCATTGGTGATGTTTTAGTTTTGGACTCGTGACAGGGAAAGCGCCGGTCGGGCGCCGGGTACGATCGCCGGTATGATAGGACCCATCAAACCACTGTATTTGCAAATTGCGCTGTTTGACCCGTGGGGAGCGAGCGCCATCTGTGTTCGGCGGTAGGTGGAGGCAGCAAGAAGCAAAGCCGATCGGGTGAAGGGTTTAATGACGTCCTATGCGTCCGGAAGGGGCCAAGATGGAACTTCTAGTGGCGGTTGACTTGTGCGGGCCAAAGAAGCCGATCAGGTCGCGCGACGGGTGTAAGTGTTTGAAGGGTTTGGAGATCACGTACTGAATGTGAGATGACACTCTTCTGAAGTAATCTCTTGTATTGATTCACAGCGCTTGAGACTCACTTCGCTTTCCGTCGGCTGCTGCATAGCTGCATAGCTGCATGTGGCATGTGGCATGTGGCATGTGGGTGCGCGCAGGACACGCGGATCTGCGAACCTGTGACCCTACGAAACCTACTTCACTCTCGGGCTCTCCGTCAGCCGAACGATGTTCGCCTCCCCCACTCCCTCCTCTCCCCCTTTCGCCCACACAGCGCAATCATGTTTACCTTTTCCTTCATCAGCATCTCAAGAAAGCACACCAAGCACTCCAGGCGCGGGCGCGAAAGCAAGGTCGAAGTGGCGATCCCCGGCCGAGAATGCTCAACATCACCTCCACCAACACCACTAGCGACGACGAGACAGGCCGACGAGACACGAGACCTCCAGTGCACCCGGTGAGTCGTATGCGCAATAGAACATAAATGGAGAAGCGGAGAAGTGGCTGGAGCTGCAGGCTGGTCTCTTTTGAGCAGGGTTTACTCCTCAGGGTTTATATGCCACAGAACCTCCGCCTGATCGGCGTTCTTGCGGACGGAGCGGCTTTCAGAAGCACCACCTATGTTGTCGCTATTGGCCCTTCTATTGCCTAGATTAACCCCACAAGATCGACGTCCCAGTGTGGGGGTTCGGCGCCTCAGCTGTCTGCCCAGCCAGTCTCCTTTAGGCGCATTATTCACTCAACTGACACGAATTCCTAGCTCTTCCTCAGTCTTCAGTCGTCTTTTTCGATCCAAGAAACCCACTAAAAATCTCCGCCAATCTGTACTGCCACCTCCCAACGATCTTCCCAATGTCTCACTCGAGAGTAAGCTGCCACCTGCACCACCCGGTGCACCTCTTGTGCGTCCTCGGACACACTCTACGTCAAGCTCTAAACGGTTATCACCTATCTCGGTGACAGCCGCCAATGCCGCGCCTAGCCCCTCTCCTCGCTCACCAACAAGCCTTTCACCACTTGCATCTCCCACCAACCCTCGGTTTTCATTCCGTCCAGGGATCGGTCAGCCCCCGGTCTTTCGGCGACCCACAGCGACCTTGGGCACTGCGGCGAGTGGAATCATTTTGCCGAGACGGAAGGATGGGCGCGACTTGTGGGTGTCAGAGGACAATGGACAGGATGAAGAACCGGATGCACAGGAGCGGCTGAAGAGCCAGATTCTTGTCACCGGCTGGTTGGATGCTGGGGCTGAAGCTGAAAAAGCGAGTCGAAAGTCGGAGGAACAAGAACGTGACCAAGGACAAGAACTCGATGCCGCACCAGCATCCAGTCGAAAGTCAGGGGAACAAGAACGGGACCAAGGACAAGAACTCGATGCCGCACCAGCATCCTCACCACCTGCAAAGCTGGTGCTACACATTGACACCAATACTCACAAGTCACCCTCGATGCCTGCCCTCGTGGTCAATCTTGTGGACTCGGACGATGACGAGAGGGAAGACAGGGTACCGGAGCTTGATCCCTCGGCCTCTTCGACCGCTGGATCACCCTCAATTATAACACATCACACCGGCGAAAGCGTTTGGTCTCCTGTAATCAGAACACTATCGGAAAGGGATACAAGCCCATCACGCTCAGGAATGCTACTGTCAACGATCGCAGAACCGGACACAACCATAGCAGAAGAGGACGGAGACCAGTTCAGTGGGGATTCACCACGATTGAATCTGAGCCCACCCCCAGAGAAGAAACCACGGCGCCGCTCGGTCCTAGGAATTTCCTCCTTCGGTTCTCGCCGGTTCTCCGTCCGGCCACCATCACGTGCAAACACTTTATCCGACGGAATTGTACCCTCTAGCCCCACCACACCTACCACCAAACCTGGCAGACGCCGGACGATGCTTGGCCCGCTCCTACGGCGGCAGAGTGTCCTCTCACCCCCAAGCGAAGCCGAGCTCGTGCTCGCAGAGGAGAAGATGGTCCAACCGACGATCCACACCATGGGCACGCTTAATGCGCACATCATGAACCTCGAGGACGAGGAGGAACGCCGGCTTGCCGAGCTCGCCTACTTTGGGTAGCGCAGGAGCCCCCCTCTCTGGTTACAGTCATGGAATATGGACACAGTTTCCAGTTGTCACTCATTTATTTATTCGCATATTTTCCTCGATTCACATATCTTTGTATGGAAGGGATGGGGGTACCCCATTTCCCCTCTGGATTCCAGCTCTCTCACTCCTTCGCGCGTTCATGAAGACTTTGGCCCGTTATGACCGTCACCCAGACTCTCCTGTATGACCATCGCCCAATGTGTCCGTGCTCTCGTCAGTACACTTGATGAATACTAGCCTATTCATCCACCTGTTCTCGGCGTCGAACAACGTCCGTAATAATCAAGTCATAAGTACCTCGTGCCTTGCTAAAGTACAATGATCTGACAGTCCATAGGGGTTATTTGCAATAGTCATCAGCGTAATTGAATCGCTTGCTTCTTCTCAGTGCCGGGTTTGACTTTGTCAAGCTAGCAGGTAGCCTTTCGGGTGGCCCTTCCCACTCCTTCAATACGACAGTTCGTTGGTATACCAGAGGACGTGAAGGAGAGCCATTACTCCTGACGACGATATTATTGATATCGCGTGGTTCGGACACCACGGGAGTGCGTAATATCCCGCTACTGCTGCTGGCGGCACTCTCGTTCCCGAGTGGAGACGGTGCACGCGACGGTAGCAAGAGTGGTTCGGGCGTATGCGAGCGGGAACTTGACGCATAAACAGATTCGATTGATGATGGATAGGATTTACGTCCCCTGCGCGTCCGTGCCGCTTCAACCACGTTCGGTTGGTCAGAGGTCAGGGGTGGGGCCTGCCAGGCACTATTGTCGTACACCCGTTTAGGCATCAACCTTCTACCCTTTCCTGGACCTATACCCAGGGCCTGTTCCACAACCTTGAGGCCCTGGGCGGCCTCCGCGTTCAAGGCAGCGAGTGTCTCGCGTTTCCGTTTTTCCCGGCGGTTCTCTTTTTGACGTTCCTTAGTTCGGGCATGGCCGAGTTGGCTGTTCCAATTCGGGTCAGCTTTGAGTTGATCGGATATGTGTAGCCTGAGTGCCCTATAAACATGCTGAGCCGTTGCTTGATCCGCCAGCAATGGCGATGGCCCACACTCGGGCTTATACCCAGCGAGTTCTAAGTCGATAGAACGTCGAGAGATGGACTTGGACTTGGACTTACGGTGCTGGGTTGAAGGTCGAGTTGGACTTGTTGGCGGTAGAGTTGCAGCGGGAGGAGTCGAACGTCTTGCTGTCTGATCACCGGTGGCGTCCATACGTGGAGGAGGTTCCACCGTTCCATATGCAGCAAGGGACGAGGGTATCTGCTCCGGTCCTGGGTGCTGTGAAGTGGTGTGAAACTGATCCCACGGTTGGGTACGATCCAGGTACAAAGATCGGGGTGGTGAGAGGCATTCGTATTGTGAAGATATTGAAGACCGTCCAGTGGTTGATGAGAGCGTTGTTGCGTACGTTGCTGGAGATGGGCAAGGTGCCGTCAATTGCGTCAATGACGAGGTCAATGACGAGGTACAGTCGTGGAAATCGGTCTGGCCTAAGAGGCCGGTTAGCCAGGTGAAGGCAAACACCCAAGTTCACCGTACCAGTAGACTCCGATCCGTCCAGAAGACTCGTTTGGTCATACGACAGCGAGCGGAAGGAGGGGCCTGGTTGGTAATGGTGGCTCGATGCATCGTCCTCGTTCTTGCCAAAGATGGCTAGTCAGGGCAAGGTTAGATTCCGATACAACGACCCGAAAGAGAAGGGACGACACGGACCAGAAGAGCATATGGAATATGGTGAGGCATGCTCTCCCTTGGCCAGCTCTTGTTGGCCAATCCATTTCACACGTCGTTCTGCGTCTGAATACTTGACAGAAACTCTTACATCATCGTCCAGGTTGCAGTGATTCACAATTCGCACGTCAAAGACTTCATCCTGCTGCACCTCGTCTGGCAAAGGGGGTAGGCACTTATTACGGTGATTGAAAGGCCAAGGGATTGGCGAATATCTCGGTTCGGGCTTGGGTACAAGAAATGGGCTGGACTGGTTGAATGCTGGGGCCATCTGCATGGATGTCGAGGACGAGGAGTCGGGTGCTGCGGAGCGTGGCACCTGGGAGGAGCGGAGTCGGGTCTATATATATGCCCACTAACAGTGTCAAGAATGCGTGTATGTTGCGTACCGCGGCGGGCGGGCTGTTCGGGGTGACTAGTTTGGGGAGTGCGGCTGAGGTGGCTGGTTCGGAGACCGGGGGAGGGAGAGCTTTATATGTCACTCGTTGCCACCCTCCCTGTCCGGCATCTAAAGGCGCGGACGTCAGACCATGGCTCATTTCAACAGTAGCCTTCTGCGGCCAGATTCCACCCCTTTCCGAGACTGGCCAGCAGAATCAAGCCTCAATCAAGCTCTGGTGGACTGAGTTTGAGTTTGTAGTGGTGTACCTGTCAGATGGCCTTGGCGCCACTCCCACACTTGTGCACGGCCCCTAAAGCCCTCCGCCCCGTTGGGTCCTTCTTGGGAGTGGCCGCTCTATACTTTACGGTAGACTAAGCTTGCGCTCAACTTCTAACTTCTATACAAGTGCTGGCCCCATTTGGACGGAATCCGTGGTCGTGCGGCAAGTGTCACCCGATTCCTGCTGAGCTAGGCTGTCCATGCTGTTCAGTACTTCGGAGGCGTGTCAAGGGTGAGGAAGAGAACGCAGAGCGCATTTATTACGGATGCGAAAGTCGGCGGGAATTGGAAGGATCAAGGACGGACAAAGGACGCGCGCGAGATGGACGCGGAAATTCTCGTAACCAAATTCTCGTAACCGCCTCAAGCCCAGATCAGGCTCAAACAAGCAATCATCGCTTGCAGGCTGAGCCATAGAATATTCATACATTATCATAAGTAAAATATAATCATACTACATACGCCCTCGCAAGTCAATATAGCCGTTCCGTCAACCAGTTCCTGCCTGTAGCGATTTCTCTGACGGTTATCATGGCTTATGTTTCGAGCTAGAAGACGGACGGCGACGCTCCAAGTCGCTTTCAGTTTCGAGCACTTGGAAGAACATGGCGGCTTCTGCATTGTGCTTCGCAAGAGATCTTATTCTGCGCTCTTCATCGTGCTCCTCTTGTTTCCGCCGGCGGTACTCTGCCTTAAACCTAGCATAAGCAGGGTTTCTGTGCCGGTTTGACCTATTTTTGAGCTGTTCAATTCTCTGTAGTTTGATTCGATGATATTCATCGTTGGCTGCTGCTCGATCTGGTATCTGCAGGTGTGCTCCCATCCTGAACCAACAAACCTCTGGGCCGGTTGCATGACAATCCAAAGCCTCGGTTCTATCTGGGGAGCACTCCCTCATTGACGGAGGGCGCTCGTGAGCAATTGGATGGGATTGGAGAGTTTCAGGAGTGACGGATGAGACGTTGGGAGCGAAATGTGCCCGTGTAAGAGTCTTATTTTCGGCCATATTGATGAATGAAGTCGTAGGTGTTGGTGGCTGTATCCTAACTTCGGTATTCGTTTGTGATATGGGTATGGTAGAGACATGGGCTTGCTTTGCTTTCACGGTTTCGACAACACCCAGGTCATTGTCGTCATGGAGTTGAGAAACGTGGACTTGGTCTACTGCGCGACTCGTCAACTTCGTAACATGTATCGGTGACGGATCGCTACCATCCGAGCCGGTGAATTCCGTATGATTGCGGGGAATGTGATACGATTCCTTCAACAAAATTTGTCCATGCTCTGACTCCACGATGATATCTAGAGTGGTGGATTGACGGTGAGGTCGCTGTAGCTGCTGGGGTGACTGCGTCTGGAACACTGGAAGTGAATCATCGACGTCACTTTCAGAGACCAATGAATCACGGTCTTCGGCTGTAACCTCCACAAGGGACGGAGAGCGACAAGTCCCTGGGATGACCCTATTCCAGTCGCCGTACGGTAAAATAGGATACAGGAGATGATCGGGATGCTCCTCATTTTGGGCAATTCTATCAGGAAGATTGCTCCCCCGCTCGGCGAACTGGAGGAAGCTACCTCTGGGTTTGGTTTTGGAGTTCTCTGAAACCAAAGGTGCATAGTAGGTGCAAGGCGTCGTCTCCGAGCTTTCCAGAGGGGACTTTTCATACTGCCCGGCATTCAGTTGCCCAGGCTGCAATGACGCTCTTCGCCTCCGGATTGTCCCAACAAGTTTAATTGCTTGCTCTAGAAGGTACACCCGGTTACTGAGGCCACGAATAATAGAGATGGTGCAACTCACGGCGTAATTCTAGGGACTTTGTTCTGGCGATGGTAGGACGAGGGCCCAGAGTTTCAATACCATCATTGTTGAAGCAAAAATCTATCGAGGCTCCACGCGAGGGAGTCCCCCCCAGGTATTCACCTCGGCGGTCTCCTGCCTCCTTTTTGCCTAGTAGCCTCAAGATAAGCTGACCCACCCGCTCCCGTTTCGATGGAAGAAGGCCCCTCTGTTGGGCCTGTGCCACTGCCTCGAGGTCCATAGGCAGATCATCCCACATGCCATGTTCGTGGCTAAATGGTGTATTGAATTTCTTAACAAGGTTTCTACGACGATACTCTGCTGCGGTTTGAGGGACTACTGGTGGGAGTTCTAAGGCATGGTTCGTGGTACTAGGGGATCCTTGCCAAGGCTTCAGTTTTGAATGCCCGGAAGTCAGATAAGGGGTGCCTGGTAGCACGGTGGTATCTCTTCCCATTGTCCAAATAGCACTATCATCCTCATAGATCGCTGGAAGTCCTGGAGAATGTTCCAATTCGTCTGCTATATTTCGTCGCAAGGGGTCACAGACATCTCGGAGAGTAAGCCCCGGGTTGGTAGCACGTGACACCGCGTGGGTGTTGATTGGAGGAATATGAAGAATAGAGTCTCGAAAGGGCAATGAATTAGCCTGGCGCTTGGGCATATGATTGGCCGGGATGAACCTCGGTGTTTGCCGTGACTGAGGGGAGTCCTTGGGTTCCAGAGCACGGGCTATCCAGACTGGAGAACAAGAGGTTGACATAAAGGTTTTAGAGGTGGTATTTTTGGTGTCTACATTTACGAGTTAGCGCATGCTTGATCGTAAGAATGATCAAATCGTACCGTACGGTCGAGATTCGAGTATTCGAGTATATAGCAATTATGATGGATAGTAAAGTTGGATCTAAGGGCTATTGCCATGAGTCCTGAGATCGTCGATGGTAAGGGGAAAGCGCACTTTTGTTCCGAAGCTCTACAGCCAATGGTCCAGATGGGAACGGGGAAGTGAGAGTCGTTTCGAGGGTTACTTCCCCCTTTTGTACGAAGACTGACACCGTGACCAGGTTGAACAGCCTTCTGACAGGTTTTATCCCATTTTTGGAGTGAATAAAGCGTTACCATCAACACGGGCAGTGATTTCCTATGCTTCATTGTGTCGGGGAGCGGGTTGTTAGGTGGCTAACATGTATGTGTTGCTGGCAAGCTTGAGGACCAAAGCGCCAGCGTGTGTCTTCCTATTGAGTGCCTTACATGGCTTGACGCGCTGAAGTGACGGCAATGTTCGGCCAGCGCGCTTCGAGGACAAGGCCCTCCTCCCTTACAATCTAGACTGTGTTCTTAAGCACGTATGTGTGGTGGGTCGTTCCGAGAGTTTGACGGATTTCTCGCGAAACGACCAAAGAGGTAGTGAACAGGTGTTCTAAGAAGGTCCATCAAGCCACTGCGATATCAGACAGGTAGCGGAAACATCTCACCTTGTCTATATTACTATGACTACTCATCAGGATTCCACTGACCGTTAGTCCCCGCGCGAATAGTCAATGGTTCACCCCGCCCATCCATCATTAGGCTCGGCCGTTCTCGTGGTAGATGACCTGCGCCACTTTATTAAGCCGTAATTGAATGAAAATGAAGTGTGTCCCGGCCCGAAAGCTGTGTCTGATTTCTACAGAACCAGTACTGGTTTGTCGTCTAGTCTCCACTGGTTCGAGGCGGCCACTATGAGGTACTAGAGCCAGTGGAGAAAATAAGACACAGGACCGGGGTAGAACGCACCAGGAGCTCGTAGGTCACCGATACCCGTGAGCGCAAGCCAGTAGTTTGGCATTCAAGGGTTCCGTCTAAGTACTTTAGAAGAAGAGACGGATATCGTAGCTATGATCCCCTTCTAGCAGTGCTGTAAGCCTACGGCTCATAGCCACAATATAGTTATGTCACAGGCGCTTCGGGGAGCATTTAGCGCCTGCTTGCTTTTCGGAAGTGCGAAAACCTCCTACACGATGCCACGCATAGAATATGCCACATTATGAAAGAACGTAGAATGGGTCAATGTCCAATCGATGGAGGCGGGGAGGCGGCTGCACAAGCATTTGTCGTCAGATTTTGAACGGTTGTCAATATCCCTTTGGGTTTCAAAAGGAGCAGTAGCACGATCCCGTAGCGTGAACGCCCTCAAATTCCTCGCTCGGATGAGGATTAAGAAGGCTTGCCACTTGACATTGAAAGTCGCCTGGAGGGACGGTATTTGTTGAAGAAGAGTGACCAGCGGGAAATACGAAATGCGTGTCATTTTGTTTAGACTACGTGCGTGACTCCGGATCCCCTTGGAAATGTGAGCGCTCAGGGGCCAGCAAAGTTGGCGGAGTTTGAACCGGACTAAAAAGGAATAAACATCTTGCCTTCCGCGCCATCCTCCTCGGCTTTTTCCCATGGATGTACGTGTCCTACCCCGGTTCTTACCCCAATTATGGATGTTGAGGAGGACTTCTAGCGTGTCACCGCCCTGCAAGCTTTACCACAGGATGAGGAAATGCTCAGCGACGTGATACCAGACAGCAAAGAACTCTCTCGCCACGTATGCATATGATCTACTCCGTAACGGTTAAGTCTCCTGATGCTGTCTCTGCCCAGGATACCCCGGAGGAGATGGAACTCGACGAGATTCCAGACGACCAGGATGACGACGACGACGACGACGAAAAGGACGAACTTGCCTCAGATGCTGAAGGTGGTGCTGCAGTGAGTAGGATTTCATTATTGGTACCCGGTGTGACATGAGGAGGCGGCTGACGGGATGTCTGCTGGACTCACAGGATGGCAAAAACCTCGCACCATGGCAGCAAAAACGAGCAGATAACAAGGCCAAGAACACTGCGAGAAAGCAAAGAAAGTCTAAGCAGGATACAGAGCTTGGCGCAAAACGAAAGGAAATGGAGAAGCAAAAAGTACGCTCCAATGTCTACGTGTACCAAAATGGGCTGCTGAGACTCTACATTTTCATAGCTTGCGGACTCGTTGAAGCGCTACTCGTACCTGCTCGGTCAGACCGACTTGTTCCAACATTTCATGGACGCAAAGGTTTGTTATCTCCACTCTCTGACTTCAGGATGCATTTTAACGCATTCACTCCAGCGGGCTGCCGATCCCGAATACGCTGCATTGGTGGATGCCCAGCAGCCAAAACGCAGGGGTCGTAAGCCGAAGCAGACCACGGGAATAGCCGATACCCGTCACCGCAAGAGCGAGAAGGAGGAGGACGAACAGCTCCTGAAGGAGACCGAGAAGGCAGCTGATGATGAGGACGACCAACCCTTCGTTTTCGAGCAATCCCCTGGCTGTATGTCCCCCTGCCCACATTGCCCCTCTTTGACACTCATAATGGCCACAGATGTCCAAGGAGGTGTAATGCGAGAGTACCAAGTCCAGGGTTTGAACTGGATGATCGCCCTGCATCAGAACAGCCTGAACGGTATTCTAGCTGACGAAATGGGTCGTGCGTATTCGCCGTCTTCACCCTGCCATAGTTGATCCTTATCAGACCACAATAGTCGGTAAGACATTGCAGACCATCTCCTTCCTCGGGTACTTGAAGCATTTCAAGAGCAACCCTGGCCCTCACCTCGTTGTCGTCCCGAAAACGACTATTCAAAACTGGGCTCGTGAGTTCGCCAGATGGGTGCCTGAATTCAACATCGTCGTCCTCAGCGGTACAAAGGAAGAGCGCGCAGAGATCATCCGTGAGCAGCTTCTCGACTCGAACTTCGAGGTCTGCATCACCTCCTACGAAGTCTGTCTGATTGAAAAGGCGGTGTTCCGCAAGTTTTCGTTCTCATACATCATCATCGACGAGGCTCATCGTATCAAGAACGTCAATTCGATACTGTCTCGCATTGTCCGCGAGTTCGTCTCAAGAAATCGCATGCTCATCACTGGTACTCCTCTACAAAACAACCTCCAGGAACTATTTTCTCTACTCAATTTCATCTGTCCCGAGATCTTCTCAGATTACAAGGACCTGGAGAGTTTCTTGCACAAGGATTCCAAGCCTGCTTCTGGTACCACCACAGCGGCGCAATCTGGTGCACCTTCAGTTGCCGGTGATGATGCGAAGGGGGAAAGTGATGACGATGTCAAGATGGAAGAGGAGGCCCCACTAGCCGGAGATATACCTACCAAGACGGATAAGGAGCTCGAAGAGGAGAAGAGCCGGAAAGTCGTCGAGGCCTTGCACAAGATTTTGCGTCCATTCTTACTGCGTCGTGTCAAGGCGGACGTGGAGAGGAACTTGTTGCCGAGTATGTTCACTATGGCAAATCCGAACTTACGAATGCTTATTTTGACCTGCAACAGAGAAAGAAATCAACATCTACGTGGGTCTGTCGGAGATGCAGAGGAAGTGGTATCGATCTGTCCTGGAGAAGGATATCGACGCGGTCAATGGCTTGACTGGTCGCAAAGAAGGCAAGGCGCGGTTGATGAACATCGTCATGCAGGTTTGTCTCTGTCGTCTCATGTCTGGCCGCTGATCTGACTCCCGGCTTTTCTAGCTCCGTAAAGTCACTTGCCACCCTTATCTCTTCGATGGCGCAGAACCAGGTCCACCGTACACTACTGACGAGCACTTGATCCATAATGCGGGCAAGATGGTCATCCTCGACAAGCTTCTGAGCAGCATGAACGAGAAGGGCTCGCGTGTACTCATTTTCAGCCAGATGAGCCGTATGCTTGACATCTTGGAGGACTTTTGTCATTTCCGTGGCTACAGTGAGTGATGCCATTAATCCTTGTTATCCTCTGTTGATTGCTTCTCAGAGTACTGCCGCATCGACGGTAGCACTACGCATGAGGACCGTATCAACTCTATCGACGAGTATAATAAGCCCGAAAGCGAGAAATTCATTTTCATGCTGACCACCCGTGCTGGTGGTTTGGGTATAAACCTCACGACTGCCGACATCGTCGTTCTTTACGACAGCGACTGGAACCCACAGGCGGATCTTGTGAGCATTCGTTCCTCTATCGCAGTTTCGTTACTGAACGTGAACAACCGTTGTAGCAAGCCATGGACCGTGCGCACCGTATTGGACAGACGAAACAAGTGTATGTTTTCCGACTTGTCACAGAAGGGAGCGTCGAGGAGCGCATGTTAGAGAGAGCTGCGCAAAAGTTAAGGTTGGATCAGCTAGTCATTCAACAGGATCGATCGCATTCCCATAAGGGTGAGTGAAAGCGTGTATCGCAGGAAGAATATTCATCGTCTCTTGCAGCCGCGAACAAGGAAGAGCTCTTGGATATGATTCAGCATGGCGCACAGAGTATCGTGAATGCCAAGGACAAGTGAGTAATCGCAGTTTACGAGTCTCGGTACGTCTGACTTTTCTGCAACTAAGTTTGATGGTCAACGATGACATTGAAACCATTATTTCCCGAGGGGAAACGCGCACGCTGGAGCTCAGTTCAAAGTACGAAGGTCTTAACTTGGAGGACTTGAACAACTTCAAGTCCGATTTTGCAGTCCAACAGTGGGAGGGTGAAGACTTCGGGAAGGTATACATCCTGATCTGATCTCTTGATAAAGCATTAAACAAGTTATAGCGAAAACTAATCGGCTTGGATTGGATGGAATCGAAGCGCGAACGCAAGACGAACTACGTCGTCGGCCAGAAGAAAATTGACCCTAATAAGCCGCCCAAAGCCCCAAAGGTTCCCAAGAATATTGTCATGTCAGTCTCTATGTCCTATATCCTGATTCTGTTTGTTCACACAATTATGCAGCCAAGACCACCAGTTCTTCCCTCCTATTGTTAAAGAGCTCCACGAGCGAGAACTCGCGGTCTGGAAACGAGAGAACGGCATCGTGGCGATGATACGGGAGCCCAAAGAAGGCGAGACTGCAGAGCAAGTCGAAGCCGAGCGCGCCAAGGAGCAAGAATCAATTGACGCAGGTTGAGTAGTTGGCTTTAATCGATTCATGGACACTTTGTTTACCTTATTTTGCAGCCGAGCCCCTTACTGAACAAGAGCAAGAGCAGAAGCAAGATGCCATGAAGCTCGGCTTCGAGGACTGGACGAGGCGCGACTATCAACAATTCGTCAAGGGTGTGGAGCAGTATGGAAAGTCAGTACATCCACATTTTGGTTGACCTGCTGACTAACGTGCTATTTACAGAGACAAGATCGACGATATTGCCAAAGGTATCACAGATAAGTTGCCTGACGACGTGAGGAAGTACTCCAAGGTGTTCTGGAAGCGCTGGTCCGAACTACATGGTGCGAGATCTATTTCCAAGCTTGATCGTGGTGTCTCAATCGGACATGACAGACTATGAGCGTGTCAAGGAACGTTTCGAGGAAGGTGAAAAAAGGCGGAATGAAACGACCAGACAGGAGAAGATTCTTGCGCAGAAGATTCAGGCTGTCAAGTTCCCTATGCAAGAGCTCTCCATCAACTACGGCAACCAGAAGCAAAAGGTCTACTCGGAGGACGAAGATCGCTATCTCCTTTGCCGTTTGTCTCACTACGGTCTCAACGCAGACGACGTGTATGAGAAGATCAAGAGGGACATTTCCGAGTTCCCCGTCTTCCGTTTTGACTGGTTCTTCAAAAGTCGCACCCCGCTCGAGCTACAGAGGAGATGTCAGCAGCTGCTTATGCTCATCTCCAAAGAGAAAGGTGGAGTGTCGTATTACGATGACGACGAATTTGCGGAAGAAGGTCCTTCGCGTACGAAGTCTGGCACTAAGGTTCGCAGAGTCAATGTACTGTCCCTTGCTCTTGCAGGCTGAAATACTGATAAATAGCGCAAATAGAAGCGGACGATTGGACAGATGCAAGAAGGATCCAGGGCGTCCACGCCAAACGGCAGGAGGGGATCAAAAAAGAAGAGAGTAGCGTAGCTAAACCAGTTGCGCCTTGCTCAGCTTAGTTTCTCGATGCATTTCTCCGTCAGTTTAGTTGTTGTAAAGATAGATCTTAGTAGTTGGGTAATTGAACCTATCGGTCCTGGCTTCAAAGTCAGGTATCATTCGCTCAAGTATGAAGCTATACACCACCCAAACCAATTATCGAGACAGGGAATCACGGTACAGAGGTATACACAATATGGCCCTTGAGTCACGTCGCAGACGGGAAAGGTATGATGTGCATGTGCAAATGGGTACTGCGCACACATCGATATCCAACACGATACGGGCGGATTCGGATAGGACACAATATCTGAGGAGAAAAAGTTCATAAGGATATTCGTAAGAGCAGCCAAGGAATAGACGATAACCAGACAGAGGGCGATTCCTGACAATAATTTAATGCAGACTCTCCCAGAGTTCGAGCTCGTTTGCGAGGGAGGTGGTTTTGAACTCGGAAGTGTTGACGTTTTGTACGCGCTTCCAGTCACTGCCCCCGGTAGACTCGTGAACGGGAGCGGGAGCGGAAGTGGAGGTGGCGACCCATGAACGCCGGCGGCGGGCATAGGTACGTTCGTCGATGTGGATGGCGAGGAGTGTAGGCCGGCAGGCTTTGAGGGCGACCACGAGAGGATCGACTTCCTGTTCTTGTTCTTTGTCCTCATCCGGCCGCTGTTCCGGTGTCAACTGGTCCCGGAGAATCGGGGAATCCACTCCGAGGGAGAGCGGGCGCGAGCGAGGGGATGACTTTGGAGACGCGGAGGGGGAGACTGGTAGTGCCATTGAACTCAACGACGGCGAGGAGCTCGGGGTATTTGAGGCGGAGGAAGAAGATGAAGCCACGGAGCTTGACCAGGGGTTGATGAGTGATGGTGGGGATTGGTGTACGTTGAGGACGAGCAGCTCAAGGGCGCCGAGGGCGCTAAGGTGCTCGAGAAGAGCCTCTTGCTGGTCTGGAACGAGGACCGTAGACAGGGTCTTGAGGGTTCTCGGGAGCGCGGCAAGTGCCGGCGTGAGATCCTTTCGGGTGGTATTGAAGAATACAGAGACTGTCGACAGTGGTAAGGATGCAATTGTCGAGGTGACGTCTTGCAGCGTCTCAGAGAGATCGAAGGCGAGTTTGACATGCTTAAGCTCGGGGACCAGAGGGAGCAGATGAGTGCAGATAGTGTTGGAGGTCTTGAGCTTTGTGAGGGCGGGAAGTGAAGGAGGGAGGGCGGCGACTGCCTCAGGAAGGACTGTGGTAGCCATACCGCCAACTAGGTCAAGCTCTTGCAGCTCAGGCTGGGTCGCAATAAAGCGTGCGACTGGGGGGGTCAGCGAGGCATCGAGGGCCAGACTCCTCAGGGAGGTAATGCCATGTTCGCTGCCAGGACGTGGGAGGCACCTCTCAAGGGAGTCCATGTTCCACCCACGACCCCGGATTTCAAGGCTTTCAAGTCGGACAAGGCGCGGCAAGATTGTCTCACAACGGCGGATGTGTTCCGCCTCGCGATTGCGATTACCGACCACGATCTTGAGCTTGCGAACGAGAAGGTATGTGGCATCGGTGAAGGTGGGTTTGGACTTGTCGGCGGTGATGACCAGGGAGTGGTAGAGTAGGCGTTGGATCTCGCGTGAGAGTGCTTTTGAAACTGTGAGGAGGGCAAGCAGATCCGCCTTGGTGGTTGATTGATCGCTCGCAAAGTGCTCGAGGATTGGTCTGTAGAGGTCGACTGGGATGCGGGCCATGCAGAGGACATGGGCGGGCTCAAGGTACGAAGGGGGCTCATGCTGACATATGGGGTGATAAGTATGTAATGTACGTAATAAGGTTCGTCGGAGACGTACCGTTAAGGCGGAAGGACCGGTATTCTCGCGTACAATAGTGATGCGACTGGCGCGTGCGTAAATAAAGTTGAACATTGCTTGGACGAAGGGAATGGGGTTGAATGAGTTTGCAGTGGTGAAGTGAGTGGACTGGATAAGTACGAGGCGGTAGGCTGTGTTGAAGGGTCTCGTCGGGGAGGCAGGGCTTGGACCAGGGGTTGGATAGCGCGAAGGCAGTGGGTGTACGTCGCCCATGATGAGGATCAACGGTCGGCTTAAGAGTGGGATAGAGAGACCTCAAAGGCGCTGCTGGAAAAGGCAGCGACAAGAAGGGGATTGAGAACAAAGTCGTTTGAGAACAAGGTCGTTGCCGACCCGAGTTTTTAGCCTTGTTGGGTTCGTTCGAGGATGCCCCCAACAACCCCCAATTCACTGGAAATACAAAAAGTACAAACCTCGTTTGCTTTGTTGACTTCCGCAAAAGGAAATCCGTCGGGACGAAGCTCGATCCCTATTTGATTATTTGATTATTTGATTATTTGACAGGTCGGGTCGCGAGAAGACCGCAGGGTCAAGGCACAAGTCGCGTCGGTGAGCCCACTAGAGTGAGAACACTGGGACAGTAGGAGGGCCAACGACGCTTCACTCTTGTCGACTGACATCTTATATGCCAAAGGAGGTACAGCACCGGTTTCTTACACGAGGCCTCAGTGCAGGGACTCGCTGGGATTCCCTATACTGATAGGCTGCTTGTCACCACCCTCCATCACGGCTTCTTCACTAGATAAGAACTCTCAGCCAGATCAGTGCCAGACCCGGGTAAAAACCTGGCCCCCGCCCCCAACCACCTATTATTATTCTACTCAATCGGGAAGGCTACGCTATGGGCCAGACCGCTGGAGACCGCTGTGGACCGGAGAGGTACGGCGTTCTGCTAAGCGTACGCAATGATACCGGATGTCACCTGAGTGTGGGCGCTGAGACCCGAGACATCGGCCTCCGTCCATCCAAAAACATACTATTATGACATCATGTGAGCAGGGTTTGGGAGTTTTAGTTCATTGCCTCTCTGCTCGATTCTCAGTGCATGCGTCGGCGAATATCTACTCCTCGTCCCACATACCTTTCGCATCATCCACAAATTCTCAATACGCCCCTTCAGAGGTGCTTCCGCGCCTGTGTGCATGTGGCATGATGGCATCCTCTGACTGTTCAACTTTGTAGCATGTCCAGACTTCAGCCCCGCCGTCGCTGTCACTGTTGACCGCTCTTCGAATAACCAATGTACTCAACAATAGAAGCTCATTTTCTTATTTCCGACGGACAGAACTATGTCGCGAACATCGCCCGTTCCGTGTGTCATGTCTAAACACATTCGTTCACTCATAGGTATCTCTCGGGTTACACTCAGATTATGGTATCACTATGTCTTGCATTTCGGAACACGTGTGGGCATGTATGGACCGGGGTACACAGAGTAGCAATTGCAATCAATTCCCTGATTTACGGTGGGAGACAACCAGTAATTGGCCCTAGTACATTCGTGACTGAGATCTGTTCATCTCATGGCTCCTTTGGGTGGTCTGGACAGTTCCCCTTACCGAAGTATCGGGACATTCTCTCCACTCTCCACCTGCATGGGAGAGTCCAGGTGGTTGTTTTCACCTTGTTCAGCCTCCCTGAGACACCGCATGTTGCATCGTGGCCTTGAAGAACGGAGCGCTGGTGTGCTTGGGTGTCTTAGCATAATTCAGTGGTGTCACACCTGTGTCTACCCTGTTTAATGAGGCTGTGCCACTGCTCTGAAGACCCAGTAGCCTTTCCAAAAACTTGAGGAAAAATTACTATCAAAAGTGCTTGGATTTCTCGGGTTTGTA
>Ga0307513_10002638_pt1 | contig 24734 bp, 25 predicted proteins | sample 15_EM_MG_FD_202174 | JGI IMG/M metagenome (GOLD analysis project Ga0307513, IMG submission 202174) | Populus trichocarpa ectomycorrhiza microbial communities from riparian zone in the Pacific Northwest, United States - 15_EM | ecosystem: Host-associated > Plants > Roots > Unclassified | place...
ACCACCCCCCCCCCCCCCCCATGAGGCTTCAGGTGCACGCGTCACGCATCACGGACAGTAGCCAATATGCATTAAACCCTGGGGAATTCGCAGGCGCCACGCGATTCCATGCGCGTTCTGAAGCGATAACGTATTGTACAACCATTCTACCGATAGTACAGAGGGAATAGATCTGCGTTCCTCGACTCAGAATCCGTACATCATTACACCGTATCGTTCGTCCTCACTAAGTATGTCGCCTCGTGTCCCTCCTCCACAGCTTCCTTACACGTTGGAGGACCATGACCGAATAGATGATGCAATTCCTCCAACTGGTATGACCGAGAGAAACAAAGATTGATACCGTATCCATATGCGAACGCTATGCACCTTAGTTTCCTGCTCATGTCGACCTCCAAGCCTTGTGATCCTCCGGGCTTCCAACACCAGCGGCTTGGGCCCACGTGATTACGACTTCAACCGTGTTCAAACACTGAAGCTCTCTGAGGCGCTTGATGGCTACGGTGATCTTTGCAGGGGTGCGAGGAAGTCCCAACCATTCGTCGGCTACCGTGTCGATCATGCCCCTGAGAGTAGTTCTGCCCTCTCCTTTGGACGCGATATCTTCGCAGGAGGTGAAATTTGATTCGCGGAGGTGCTTCTGCCACAGGCCCGACGATGCAAATTTGATCAGGACAACCGCGGCCATCATGGGATCATAATCGACTGTACCCGCAGGATACTGGAATGGGTCGTCTACTGCTCGGAGAAGTTTATCGCGGTCCTCGTCCGAGACGGTCTCCATCCGTGGGGAGAACCACCCGGATCCGAATATATGGAAGATCTTCAGAGCCAGACCGCGCGATTGAAGGGGGTGGGTTGATGATAGTGTCCACGTGAGGATGGGTAAAATCGTTGCATCGAAATGAGCAGGTCCCGGACTGGTTGATAGAATGCGGAGAGCAGTGTGCCCTGGATGTGGTGGGGAATCCGTGGTATGGAACCGCTCGCACAACGATAAGAAACGCACGAGGGGAGCTGCCCAAACGGGCCCCGCGACGGGGATAGGCTCCGGGTCACCGGAGTCAAGTCGCTTCCCAAGCAACCGCACTACACAACCAGCCATCCGGTAGCGCTCGTCCTCTGGGTAGCCGGAGTCGAGAATTCCGGTGATCCACAAGAATCCCGTTGCTCCCGTGCCCATAATTTGGACTGGGTCGAGATGAATCAATGAAGACAGGACCAAAGTCAGGGTACGCTGGTCGGCGCTCCCCTCGATAGATGCCAGTAACCGTTGACGGAAAAGGTCGATCGCTATCTGCAACGCGCCACTACCACTTGATGAGTGAAGTCAATGGAAAGGATCGAGAAATCACACACTCGTTGTTGGGGATAAACAGCGTATGAATACTACCTATTTGGTGTCCCAGGGAAATAGCCATGATGAGCAAACAGTTTATTTTGAGAGCTGGGTGACTATCGTCGCCATTTGCCATCAATGCCCTGCAGAATAAATCTATCGCCTTAAGGTTGAATATCGTGGGAGGACCCTGGATCTGTCTCCACCGCCAGATGGTCTGGAGAATTATCCTGCTCAAGCAGAGCTTCTGCGTCGTGGGTAAATCGTCGGGTATGCTGGAGAAAATATCCCATTCCCGCAAGCATGCGTGGTCCGGGGCCGCTAGAACAATTCTGAGGACGCCTACACCAGGCATGGATGTTGGCTCGGATTCGGATATATGGTCAACGTGGTAGCGAATGCTTTCGCTGAGGCTTTGCAGGTCCTCTTTCTCGGGTTTCATGCAGAGCTGGATGCTAATAATCGATGCCAAGGCCATCCCGATCACGCTTGCGTGCTCTGACCTGCCAGGCGCGACCCGCCCACCCGATAGGCAGTCGACGAAAAGTTTTGCAAGAACGCGGGGTGAGAAAGTACCCGCGATCTCCGGGTACCAGGTTGTGTGTGCGGCGAATCGCGCCGCGTGAAAGGTCACGTCGCTATCAGTGGTGAAATCGAGCGTCCAAGAGATGCAACGTGCGTCTGCCTCACAGGCCTCCCAGTCGACGGAGATACTTCCGAAATTGATAGGTGGTCCAGCAACGGCGAGTGGTATGTAGGACCCCGCGCCCCTCGGCGGATTTGGAACGCAACCAAGGTTCTGCAGCGCACTCCGAACTCCCAAACGAAGCCTTTGTCCGAGCGACTTCTCGGAGCGGGAGTAGCTACTGGGGGGAGGCTTCGTGTAAGGCGGTACCGAGTGGGCGGAGGTGGAGCCACCACGCGCCAGGCATTTTATGATGGCTCGGACAAAGATGGAAAGTGGGGTCTGATAAGGGCAGTTGTAGTAGGGTATCGCAGCAACGGTGAAGAAGACGAATACGATGATCCCAGCGACGGTGAAGCCGAGGATGATCCCGGCGACGGCGCGGCTGATGGTCCAGAGGTATACCGATAGCGCGCACCCGAACAAGAGCACGGCGAATTGGAGCATCACCGGAAGACTTTCGATGGCAATGTAGAAATACCACTCCTCGAACCCATCCAATTTGCGCTGCCTGTCGCGACTTTTGTCGGCAGCAGAGCCTCCGCGGTTCCTGAGGTACCGGTTGACCCACTGCTTTCCAAGCATCGCGAGAAACGCGGCGAAGAGTGAGGTCGCGAGACTTGCGTAGAGCAACGATTGGACAATGACAAACTTTTGAGGAGGGCCTTCCCAGGTGGCCGAGCTGGGGCCTACGTCGGAGAAGAGGGTGTTGTTCGAAGCGTGGATGAGGATTTTCATGTAAACAATGATTTCATCGTTCGGATCTTGTTCAAGGTTTGGTTGGACACCGGCGGCGAATGTTGCACTGACTGCGGAGAACAGACCAGCCTAGGTACCTCTGGGTTCGGTTTTCGGTGACGAGGACGAAAATGGGACGACTCACGAAGATGAGGGTGGTGTTCAAGTCCCCGTCGTACCTGCCTGCATAATCCCGGTCGAAGTCACTCGATTCCTTGCGGTACACGGCAAAGAAGTCGGCGCCTGGGTCACCGGCCCTCAGAGGGTTGAAGAATTCCTTGAGGGTAGAATGGAGACTGTGGCGGAAGGTTATCGTCGATGCTCTGGCCGTCACCAAACGAGGCCGGCGCACCATTTCGGATCGGGCTGGGCGGTTATGGGCTCTTTAGTTCCCCCTTGGAGCTGGGATGGGGGTTGTGCCATCTCTGGGGATGGTGAGGGTATAAACTAGGCGGGCCGGCGCAGGATTTAAGTATCCTCAGCTTATCAAGACCATCAGTAATCCGAGGCCGTGTTGCATCACCGCTATATTCAATGGTCAAAATTCACGCCCAGGCCCAGTATTATCGTGTTGAATGAATCCAATGGGGTCTGTTTTGCCCTCAGCCCAACCTGACACGTGCCGGATACCGACGAGATAAACCGCCATGTGGGCGCCTTTTCTCCCTACTCGTTCTCCATCATTCACCCCGCAATATTTCCCATGGCGCACAAACCTCAATGGACCATCTACAAGGAGTAAACTCTCAAACTCGTCTTTCGCATACCACACAGACATCCTGACACTTAAAGTTTCCCTTCGCAGAGAAATGGACTTCCTTTGTTACGGCGATGCCCTATGGTAGCACATCGTTTTGTCAACCGCTGCGGATGGTATCTGAAGATTTGGAACTTAGGGAACCGACTCCCATACCCGTCGACACACACATCAACATTGGGGACGTGGGTTTCACCCGCCGCGGTCAATTTCAGTTGTTGTTCTCCGCTGGTTCCCCGCTGGGAGATCGGCAGCTGGGAGAGGACGTTCCCATCAAATTCGAGCCATTGAACGTTGGAACTCTAGCACTCCGCGACCCGCGGCCACCCGGCTGTCTCCATACACCCACTATTCGGCGGGTCGGTGCTGGTCCTGATGCCACGGGACGTACTGTTAGGTAAGGTTATTCCTTGAACCATCCTCGATAGCTTTTAAAAAGAGTGCCACCCAGGCTCCCGGAACATGAGGCAAATTTCTCGTTCGAGCTCACCGGCGATCGTGGTGCAGCATTGGTGACGAGACACGAAACATGTCTGCAAGATGCTCGGTCGGAAACTGCGTTCGAAGCATATACTAAGCGCCACTACAAATCTTGGGTCGAGTTCGCCCGTCATAAGGAGTACGGGAATGACGTTCGTCCATTTCTCGTGACCGGAATTGATATGACGAGAGATTTTGCGATGGTGGCATATTCGAACGGGGGTCATCATTTCGAATCCAGCGACACCATCGCTATTCCAATGTTCGCTTCCTCTCCTTTCCAGGGGACGTGGCGTGCTAAACACCAAGTCCATATTACCGACGGGCCACACCAGCGCAGCGCTACCGAAAAACCTAATCAATGTGTCTTCATTCGGTATTACACCATGCGCTGGAGAAAATGGTTACCGATGTTTCCCAAAGTAATCCGAGCCGGTGCGGAACCGCACGATCCCGGCCCAGGGGATAACAGAAGAGACACCCTCCCGGAGTTGGCGGTGCAACGCGATACTGAACATGAGAGCGGCGATCAGGATTTCCGGCGACAGCAGGTCCCCACGACGGACGACACCGATTCTGAGGAGTATGACAGTTGGGATGCCATCGCAGATTATATATTCCAGGTAATCCCCTTCTTCGTGCCACCGCCGGGTTACTCAACCCTCTCAATGGAAGACCTCCAACGCTACATCTGTGTTGATGCACCACCGAGACCTGGTGGATGTTCATGCGGTAAGCTATCCACAGATATAGGATTTCAAAATCTCATCTCTGGACAGGGGGAGAGTTCAGGGGACATCTTATCTCTATTAACCACGAAGAGGCCGCGTATTGTGGTGGATGAACGTGGAGGTCAGCCCACGTCATGCGTGAATTCTCATAACCTGATTCCTTTTCAGTGGGCAGAATCATTCGCAGAGAAAACACAGTGTTGACACAGTCGGTCACTACGCTCCCTCACCTCCGACCCTCGAGGACCGAACAAGGCACGTGGCAATTTGCTTTTTCGTTATCCATGAACAACCTGTCCATTCAAGTCTGAAAGTTTTCGCCTTGGCCAGACGTCCCGATGATTCCACCAAATCTCGTACAGGAAACCCACGACTCCGATAGAGCTTTGCCACGGTTTCGCGTGCAACAAACAGCCTTAGGGTCCCCAACCCGTACGAGCGCACCGGTGTTGGTGGATGTGCAAACCGTTTGATAACCGCTCATCCTCAACGACACCCCACGTTCACCGATCTTGAACGGAGTACTGACCGCGCCCCGGTGTTTTCTTCATTCACAACTTTAATCCTCCAGCTTTGGGGATTGTTAAGTAAAAATGGGCTCCGCCATGCTACGCCTCGGCCCCTAGCTAGTCGACCCGATAATGATAATTGTTTCTCGAAGTAGGAGTTCCTGCTGCTGATTGAACAGCGGACAACAACAGGACTATAACAGAAGTGGGGCGCCGGTACCCTATAGGACTCCAAGAGAAAAACACGGATCTTCGCATGCACCCTTACCAAGTTCCGTATAAATATTCTCTCTGAAGCCAGAACTGCTGGAGGTACAAGCTAGCGAAGGGGTGGATTTGGGGTAGAAACCCCGACCAACAGGATATACAGATGAACGAGTCGACATTGCGACGGACAGAACAGGTTGGAGGGAAGAAAGGGGATCATGAGGGATACGGGTGATGGCTAAAATAGTAAATTTTTGCTCCATATTTTCCTCCTCTGATTTCCTGCGACATCCTGGAGGACACGCCTGAGAAGGCTGTGGCGTGGAGGACGCATGAAGCGTGTTATTTCGCAAGCAAGTCTGACGGCATATGTCACGCAGAATCCATGAGGGTAAGGCCTTCACACGTACAAACGTTCAAGTGCGACCAAAGACCCAAAGCACGATAGGAACGAAATCATCCGCGCGCGACGTTGAAATATTCCGGGGCGGTTCACGGCCAAACCACATTGTCGACTCTATGTATTGTTTGCACCGCAACTAGACAATCGCACGCCCAGTCCACACAGTTTAGACGACACGCCCATTTCTTCGTCCACCCATCAGCTGACAAACCTAAGGAAGGTAAAAATCGACAAGATACTTCCCAACCTATTCTGTGACCGTGACGTTACATCAAAGACTCCGGCAAGCCCATCTGTGTCGTCCCCGGGTCAACTGATCAAGGCAATCGTCCAGAACGTGCGCGAGATCTGTTACCGACCAAACGCAACATCACGGAAGCTCCCGAAAGGGTAGCAATCGATAAGCATGTCTGAAGTGACAGAAGAGTTCGGGTAGCACCAGGTGTGGACACCCCTCGTTGGGTCAGCAACGATAAAGCGAGTGCATAATACCATCCAGGCTCCACGGCGATCGTCCCCGCTGACCGATGGGCACCCCAGCACCTCGAACGCGTGCTGACGACTCATATCGGAAAAGGGATGGGCGGAGAGATCAAGAAGACATTAGATGTGTCGCCGCTATTCAGCGCTCAGATGGCCCGGACTCAGTACTCTCGTGGTGGATGGATTAAATGGGGTGTGTTTTGCCCTTGACCCACCCTTCAATTGGCTGGCACGTGCCGGATATCGCAGAACAGACACCTTGCACTAGTCCCAATTTTTCTATACCGAGAAGTAGGGCCGCTCGTAAGCCAGAAGTGGGTGCGGGTGCGCCTTTTTACCCTCTATCTTCCATCACCCCTCTCCCCAAGTTTCCCGATGTCACGCGGGCGTAAGTCGAAATGGCAGCTATACAAGGAGTGAGTCTCTGAACTGAAGATGGGTCACTGTTGATCTATTCCGTTGATGGCTGGCAACCCCTTTTACGATTTGTCGACGCTTCGCCAATAACGTCCCTGGTATGGCACCCAAGACTAAAGAGAGTCATTTTCTGCGGCTGCAAAAGCGGCGATGTGCATATGATACAGTTTTCGGCCTCTGGTGTGCGTTTCTATCTCTTTCCTCAACAACTCCTATTGACAAACGTGCACAACTCAGCAAGATGTTCGGACGTGGACAGATGAAACGCAAGATCAAATCCAGTATCTGGCGCACCACAAGAAGAAGAATTTGCTTGCTATTGGATGCGGCAACGGTGTATTTTTGGTTAAGTATGAAACTCGTGAGGAAGGCAAATCTAGCTGGACATCCAAAACGACACTCCCACCTCCCCCTCGGCTTCCCGGTTCCAATGGATTCCTCCCCGGCCCGATCGCGCGTTCAATCAGTTTCCTGAAGGCAAACCGCCTTCTTGTTGCTTATCTGGATCATGGAGTAATGTGAGTAAGCCACGATTACTGCGTGATATAAAACTGATTGCTAAGTTACAAGTTGTTGGGATTTGACGTCCTCAGCTCTCACCTGGCAGATTACACCAAGGGGGTGTCAAATGTGCGCCCTGCCGACAGGTTCGGTCATGTTGTGAACATTGATTTCATTACAGAGGGAGAGCAGCAGTCTCCCCAGACGAGACGAAGCTGGCCGTAACGAATCTATTTGATGGGGTCGATTTATATTCATTAGCCGACCAGAGTCGGGTGGGCTCCGTTTCTGTGGATATGAAGGAGAACGTCTCTGCGACGGTCACCTTTATGAGTGATGACAGCATCGCATTTGGGGGGGGATCCGGCCTCGTCTATGTCGCCGAAGGCACACCACTGACAGTAAAACATACCCTTAAACACGGTGGTGCGTATTTTCTTCCCTCCGTTAGCTCAGGGCTGATCTGTGACGAAGTAGAAGGCGATATCATCCAGGCTCTGGTGAGATCTCTTACCTTCCACCTGCAATCACTGATACATGGGCCTAGGCTTCTTGTACGCCTCGTTGGGGTCAACGGCTTGTAGCCACGGGGACGTCTGAACAGCAGGAACGGACGGTGGTAAGAGTGTGGAAAACATACCACCTGGACGGTTCTGGAAGCTTCCTCTCCCCGGTACGCACTAATTCTCTTCCCCCGGTCAATTCATAACATCCGAGTTACGTAGGTCTCTATCCGTGGGGTTTTCATTGTACTCATCTGCTTATCCTGGTGCGTAAACTGTCTTGGTACCCGCTACGTCAGCGATGAGACTGACTTTGATTAGCTTTGCCTGGTGGTTCAGGCAAGCGTCTTCGACACGCGATGGGCGATGATAATCTAAGTGGGTTAGCCGTTTCCGCAGACACCGCCTGGACGTGTCAACGATACATTCAACACCCTCAGCATAATATCCTTTTGTTAGATGCATTTTCATACAATTGAGACGTCGATACAAGTGTTTATCTGCCCTTTGCATTTGCGAACCTTCGAAAAACGCCTGGGGCTCTCGCCTCGAGGGACTTCGACGGATTCACAACGTCCTGGCAACCGCCGGAACGCGTTATCGATAACTACCTCACTACCACCTCCGGCCCCAATCCTACGTTGGTCTTTGTCCTACCCGCTTCCACCCACTTCCTCCTCACCCAGACGACCATTCGCGATGGTCTCCGAGCTCCCAGCTTGGGTCGGGCATCAACTTGTCACGAGGTTCTACGGTTTCGGCTTCCCCTCAGTGATTGACCTCCGGTGCGTTCTTCATCCGGCTTGTGTGGACAACTTCAGGGCTCATTCTGCTTGTCATGAAGACTTCTCAGGACGCCAAAAACGAATGGAATGTACCGATCGGGGTGTTTGCCATCTATTGATGTCAGTATCCGAATCAACATTGCATTACAACACTCCAGAATCCGTTTATTAGAGGACTCGATGTTGAGATACGAAGACCAAGACGGAGGGGAGGATTCAAGTGGGGCGATGCGCTGAGCGGCGGCGGGCAATTACATAGATCTTCCACGGGCGAGCCTGATCAAGCGCCCGATCTTTGATCGAACCCGCCAACAACTTCGACTCGACGATTATCGACAGGGTCACCTCCCACCGCCTCTGCCCCCTATATAATACCTGGGGACCTAAATGTTGACCCTCCCTACCTGATATTCCTGACGACTAAATGATTCTGGGGCCCTGGTCTAGTTGGAACGCGTCCATGTCGCTCGTGCAAGTTCAGCGCCACAAACATGCTACGTAATAACGTTACGTGGAGTCCGAATCCTGCGGCCGGCACCAACGGGAGCGTCGACTCCTTCTCGATCGCGGGCGCTCGACGGAGCGCTCAAGCGTATGACATAGGTCGTATGCGACTCGGATTTGAGAAGTCCGCAAGGACTTGGGAAGCAACGCCCGTTTCCTCCGTCCACTCCTTCACAACGTCGGTGACCGTCGCTCACCATCCTCTCGTTTTCGTCGCGGAGGTTCAACCAAAGGTACGTGAATTCACTCTCACACCCCACCCCACTCGAACACGGCAGAATCTCCGTCTTGGCTGGAGTTGGTCGGATTGACTCGATCGACCCGTCGTCCATGCTCACTCCCGCTCTCCGGTGAGATTGGGACTCCGGCTGACTCTTTCGAGGCGGAGTGCCTTCACCGTGTTCGGGCTCTACCCCATTCCGTTCGCTGATTGTTTAGCCAAGATTCTGTTCCCTCGGATGAGCATACCCGAAACGTTGTTGGAGGAACGTTTGGTGAGTCGCCGCTTCTTGCTTGCCCGATCCGTCAGCCCACTAAACCTTAGCAATTTTCAGGAAGAGGCCCACATCGATGCTGCTATTCAGCGTTCGGTCGACGAGCAGAACGCTTTGCTGGACGCCATGGAATTGCGGCGCTTTTCTATCTCGTCGACAGGTTCAACATTGTCAATGCTGACAGAATTGTCGACTTCTTCTGAAGAACCTGAAAGGAACACAGGCACCACGGAAACACCCCCAGCGCCCTTCACTCACGTTCTCTCGGATGTCACAAACACCATCCCCCACATCTCTGATGAGGCGGCGGCGATGGGTGCCGTCGGAACCCCGGAGATGAGCTCAACGGTGTTCTTTGAGCTGTGCTCGGCGGCCATTGATGCCGTTGGCCATACGTCAAAGAAGGCGCCAGCAAGCCCATCAAAGAAGGTTAAGAAGCGGAGGCGCTTGAAAAAGAAGACGTCCGCTGACACCACACAGGCGAATCAGGCGTTCGGACACAAGCATCAGTTCGAGCGGATGAAGAAATTCATGCACAAGAAAGTCCAAGAAAAGAGCAGGCAGACCAGAATGCAGGGAAAGTTATACAAACAGGCATTGGAGCGTGCAATCGTTGTTCCCTTTGAACTCGAGGGGTTTCGGCCCACCCGTGGAATCAACTTCCAACCTCGAGTATACCGTCACGAAGAGCTGGCAGCGCTAGGCATTCGTACGATCAGCTGGGACGGCCAGTGAGTGTGAAACCTTCCTCTTTTACCAGACTTTGCACAATTCACCCATCCTGTCTTTCAGTGAAACCATACCAATCACGACACCGTCAGGTTTCCTCATTGCCGTGCTTGCTGGACGCCCAGAACTGTTGTGTTGGGACTCGAAGATGAAGCAACTCGCCGGAGTCATGAACTTAGCGAAGAATACGGCACGATTCAGGAAGCCCGAGGCCCGTCACAGACGGGGTCGTTATCCTTCAATCAGCACTGGAATCTCATTTGGAGGTGGCTCAAAGGTAGGTTTATATTGACAACACACCAAGAGCTGTGCTAACCGCCACTCCAGGCTCCTGGAGAACTCAGGCTTGGAAGCCAGCGAAGGCAGCAGGCAGTGAAGATGCTGAGATCATGCACTCCCCTCAAGGCCCTCTCCGGCTATGTCAACAGTACGTACATGCGACACTCATCCAGATCTCTCACAAACATTTTGACAGAGGCATTCGAGCGAAGTGGACTGAAGCTTCATACGTTCTGCAAGCGGACACTAGATCTGATTGAGGAGCACGACCCACGGCTTCAGCGGCCATTCAAGGACAGTCCCTTTGGCTCAATGACCTTCAACTTTGGTCCCCGAGCTTGCACATCCCCGCACAAAGATTTCAAGAACTTGAGTTGGGGGTGGTGCTCGGTGACAAGCCTCGGGACCTACGATCACAGGAAGGGCGGTCACTTGGTGCTGTGGGACTTAGGAATTGCGGTTGAGTTCCCCCCTCACTCCACAATCTTCATCCCATCGGCGATCATCGAACATAGCAACACTGCGGTTCGGCCAACGGAATCTCGTATGTCCATCACTCAATACAATTCTGCAGGTCTCTTCCGATGGATCGCGTATGGATTCATGCCAAAGTGGGAGGCCAAACTCCGGCAAGTTGAGCCCCTGTCGTGGTGGTCGAAACCGAAACACATGTTCAGCAAGATCCCCCCTCCCTCTGAGTCCCTGTAGGGTCTCATAGTCCTTGATGTACAGTTTGCCAGTGTTTGATACAAACATTTTTTGAAGCCGCCCCACTCAACTTATGTTAGAACCTCGGTAATCCATTTTACTATTACACTCCTTTAGTACGGGTTTCATATGACGACTGCATGTATGGTTCCCAACTGTGAAAACCCCTGCCTGAAACACATTTTGAGGCTACACCGACAGATTAAAGATCACGCTTAGAAATTATTTTGGTCGGGTACAATGACTCTGGGAGTCGGAACATCCCCGCCGTTGACACGACGGTGAAGCACTTCGGTGCTACCCAATTGCCACCGACACCTTTTGATTAGGATGTGCCCACCGGGTATTTGGGTCCTTGTCCCCAGTGAAGATAGCTATCGATAAACAGGTCCGCGGGGCGCTGAGGCAGAAGGAATTGAGTAGTGAGTGTCTACTTCCAGAGAGAAGGTAAGCGTTGTCAGCTCATTCGGCGCTGCAAGCAGCCCGCGCCCTCTCGGTGCAACCAGTGCACCAAATAAGGGAACCACACTGGAATTTTACTCTTCTTCACATGATCAGTGAGTTGAACCGACCCGGATCATTTTGAACTTTTAGAATCGAGCATGCCTAATATTGACAAGGACGACACTCTGGTGAACATCGAGACCGTCCGGTTGCGGTCAAGGTTATGGAACGATACTGGGGAGGCGACCTTCAAAAGACCTTGAACGTAGGTCGTCGCCCAAAGCTTGCCAAAAGTGGATGTTGACGAAATGACTGTGATTTTATAGAGGTTCTGCGAAGAGGCTACAGTGTGGGGGACCCTTCACCACCGGAACGTATTGCCTCTGTTGGGAGTGACAAGGGACGATCACCTATTCGCAATCGTATTGGATTGGATGGAAGGTGAGAATATCAACGGGTTCATCAAGACGCATGGGGATGCGAATCGGTTCGAACTTGTAGGGTCTCACTGCTACTACCGGCCACACCTGTCACTGATAACTAGGTCTGATAGCTTGGAGACGTCACTCGTGGGTTGATATACCTACACAGCGAGGGGATAATACACGGGGATCTAAAGGGGGTACGACTTTGGACGCCAGCTGCTACCCCACCTTCTAACCTGATTTCGAGCAAAGGCTAACGTCCTGATCGACGAAAATGGCCGCGCCCGCCTAACGGACTTCGGACTTCTCGCTATCGTCTTGGATCTCCCACAGCCCACATTCCTTACCTCACTTACGATGGCTGGAACGATTGGCTGGACGAGTCCAGAGCTCCTTTATCCGGATCAGTTCGGTACGAAGGATAGTCAACCGACAAAGGAATCGGATTGTTACGCACTAGGGATGACGATATTTGAAGTGCTTAGTGGTCAAGTTCCCTTTGCGCCATTTAATGATCCTGTCATTGTGCAGAAGGTCAGCAAGGGTGAACGGCCAGGGAGACCGAAAGGGACGAAGGGGGAGCGGTTCACGGATGACTTATGGAGGACACTGGCACAGTGTTGGTTACCCCAACCAGAAGACCGACCCAACATAGAAACCGTACTCGAGTGCTTGGAAGGGCATTCCGTGACTTGGAAGTCACCGCCTCCGAGGGTGGGCGATGACCTTCAGACGGATTCCGGTGACAAGTCGCGTTCCACAGCGAACTACATTCGTACGCCGCATTTCGTCTCGAACTCATACTCGTTCTTAATTGCCCTCTACAGCGGACATCTCAGTCGCGTGAGGAACAATTTGTTCGTTCATGGTACCGTCGCTTGGAATTCGGGAGGGGGGAGTTCATTGAAGAGTTACTATATCAGATACACCCGATTCGCGTTGTAACCAATCCTAGAAATTGTATCGCATTGCTAGCTTTCCTGTTCCCTGTTTCGAAGGTCCTCTGCGCGCTGAGATAACGTTAATGTACGAAGGTAAGGGTGATCAATGTTTAGGTGCTTCCTTGCGGACTCTTTGACAATCGAATGGAGACTGGGTCGAAATCACCGACCATACTTCGGCACACGATCTTTACGACGTGTCTTAGGGTGTCCAACATTTTGACTCAGTGGCCGTAGCTCCCCAATACCAAATGTCGTATTTCCTTGGGGGAACACACCCGATCATCCCGTGATGTTCCGGCCTCCCGGTCAGGCGGAATAGGTCCACCAGGAAGCCGCTGAGGGTGTAGTGATCCGCGGTCGCAGGATGTGAAGAATTTGGTCAAAGAGTGACATCAACGAAGTTGGGCCCCGAGCTCGGAACGGCAGGACAAAGGAAGGAGAAGTAAGAGTATACAGGGGTCTAAATAAAATTACATCGATCCTCTCATGGCCATATTTCGACGGAGCGTGGGGTTCTGAAGTGTCGAAGTGACTCGTCCAAACCTCCTGAGGACGAACGCAGAGCCCGGGTCGGACGTGAGAAGCACTGGCAACGACACTACATCCCTCATCAGTGATCATCAGTGATAATGCATGGTCCGAGGAGACTAGAGACTTACAGGGCTGGGAAGTTTTGCAATTTTTCGCCGTGTCCGAGTCCAGAAAGATTTGGCGCCCAAAATTTCGGGATCCCGGTAGCGGTCGCGGGGACTTGATTGCTGTATCTGGGGCCACCAAGTCCATCGCAGAGATTTCACAGACCCATAGAACGTTTCTCCCGTGAGCTTAGAGGTACCGGGGGCTCACCAACCCCGCATAGCCACACACGGACTCCAGCTTTCTCCCGATGTAGTGTCACTTATCTCTTGGGCAGCCTGAGAGGTGCTTTGAGCACCAGAGAACCCTTGGCCTCTTGAAGACCCGGAATTCCTTGCAGAATCTTGGATGCAGGAAGTAGCTCCGGACCCTCCTCGTTCAAGAGTAAGACGTTGCCCTTCGAATAACACGGTGTGATGAAGCAATCAAGTCAATAAGGAGGTGGGATAGCAGAATAGTGAGGATATACTGTAGACTGCTATGGTGGCGGAGGGACAGACTCCTTCCCAGCCGCTCGATGAGGCAACCTCTGGGTAGGAGCCTGGCGGAGGGAGCTGCACGATTCAGAATTGATCGCTCTTCTCCTGCTCTCCTTTACTCCGTTGGGCGCTCGGTGCGGCCTCGGCCACTCCGCTGGGGCCCGCCCCGCTCTACACATGTATCTGGTTCATACACGAGCATCCCGCAAGCAGCGCGAATTCCACAGGCTTACCAGCAAGTCGCCGCCCTAGCGGGCGAAGGATATCCTCCATGCCTTCCCACAATCCCTTGAATCAACTCCTCGGCCTTGACAAGTCCTCTCTCACCTTCCACGATCAAGTCAACACCATGCTTTGTGGAGAGGAGTACACGCGATGGATACCGGACATTCAAGGCGATGATCTGGTGGGGCTCGTCGAATACCTGGACAAGGTACGTCGCCGTGTCTCGCTCTTTAGTTCACCACTCAACCTACAGTAGGCCCTCAATATACTCTCGATCCTGCAGGTTCCGCCTTCCGAAAGTGTTTGCGCGAACTCAGACATATATGTGGCGCCAAAACGATGCTACCGACATCGTATGTGCTCTTGCCTCAACTTTTGGATATCAACCCCCAAGTGACTCAAGGGTTTGGTTTGATCCCGTTATGGACCTGACTACGATGACCGATCAGTTACAAGATAGAGACGAGATGAGGGGAAAGTGGGTACCACTGCGACCAGGGGTCAGAGTACCGGCGGTGGAGAGAGGGGCGGAGGTCGGTCGATCTGACGAGAAATTTGAAAAACACGCAGACCCGCGACACGTCGCTGACCATCACCCAGGCCTGACCCAGACTCACCCCGCAAGGTTGGCCGTTCAGACGACACGTCCCTTTTTTCCCTCATCTTTGGGCAGGGGGGGAATTCGGGTGACAGTTATTGGTTACGGAGGGGTCACATATCGTGACGGAAGGAACTGAAGGTCAGCCCCATTGTGTGCGGATTCTCATGGCCTCATTCTTTCCCAGCGGGGAGGGTCGTTTGCAGAGAAAGCGGAAAGCTGGGACAATCGGACACTACAATACTACACCTCCACCTCCCTACGCCAGCTCTCCCACTGTGTGGGCTGTGACCTACCTGTCGTCCTCCGTCACTGCATACTATGCCTCCCAATAAAGTCCGACCAGCGACTGCAGCTCAACAAATAGTGGATCTACCAATGCAATGAGGGATCCACGCACTATGTGAAGCACTGGATGGTTTCAACACGAGGGGCTCGTGGTAGAAGGTGCGGACGTTCCCGCTTGCAGGATGAAGTTGAAATGGTGAGTGTTGTCATCCTCCGTGTTCTGTGAGCTTTCTCTGATCATGTTTCCAGAATTTGATTCACCACATCGTTGCGCTGAGCCCTCCGAACCCGCTGACTGCGAGGTCGACTCCGAGCAGCCGTTCTAAGAGTGGTCTTTGGTCGATTCACTCGGTCCCGACAGATTCTTCAGACCCTTGCGTTAACCTTCGCTCCATTGCCAGGTTCCCTGTCGCCGATCTCTACGTAAACCTCGCTCGCGTCCATCGTCCGCGCTGATCGTAGCATATGAAATCGACTTGTTGCTTGATATCTTATATTGGATAAGGGAGCATGCCTATTCTATCAAGTACGGTGGTCGGGCAACTGAATTTGCCCCCTCGTGACTTCCAAAATCTGTAGGGAACCTAGATGCAGCTCGCACGATGCCGCCAGCTTCTCCCCAGCTGTGAGGAGACGAGGCTTCACACGTCACGAACCCCCCGCAACAGCCGATGTGCGATAGACCCTGAAGGGTTCGTAGGTGTCACGCGATTCCATGCACTTTCTGAAGCGATGAGCCTCCATATCGACAGAAGGGAGAGAGAGTACGGGACGACGTGAGGGTGAACGGACGGAATCGTCCGATAGTTGCTGCAGGTCACTCCACACAATGTTACCCAAAGATTTTTGGGATGTAGTTCGTTCTGGAATGCTTGTATCTGTGTACGCATGGTGTAACAATTCTACCGGTAGTACAGGGAGAACAGGCATGCGCTCCTTTGACTCATAATCCGTCCGTCGTGACACCATATCGTTCATCCTCATACTTAGACGAGCAGCCTTCGTTTTTTTTTGCGAATAAGCACACAAGAGATCCCTTGATGCACACCTCATTTTCCCTCCAACAACACTCATTTTCTCTCTTAACGGTTCTGGGCGTCTGGGGTGTGTCAGAGGCACAAGGAGATAACTTCAACCGATCACCAGGAATCAAAGTTCTATTTTTAATCGCCGGCGTAAATGTTGGGGTCCTACGGATAATAACACGTCCAGTCCACGATGCAAGCGTTATGTGGCGTCCAAATGACACATCTGTCGCCTCACCTCCCTCCTCCACAACGCCCTTGCATGATGCAATCTCTCCGACTGACAGGTCCGAAGGGGTCAAAGGTCCGGATAGGGGCACACCTACGGTCGGTACTCACCGAAAATTATGTGCATAGACTTCATGGTTGGACCAACCTCCAAGCATCGTGATCCTCCGGGTTTCCAACGCCAGCGGCCTGGGCCCACGTGATTACGACTTCGACCGTGTTCAAACACCGAAGCTCTCTGAGGCGCTTGATGGCTGCGGCGATCTTTGCAGGGGTGCGAGGAAGTCCCAACCATTCGTCTGCTACCGTGTCGAGCATGTCCCTGAGAGTAGTTCTGCCCTCTTCTCTGGACGCGATATCTTCGCAGGAGGTGAAGTTCGAGTCGCGGAGGTGCTCCTGCCACCGCTTCGATGATGCAAATTCGATCAAGACAACTGCGGCCATCATGGGATCATAATCGGTCGTACTCGCAGGATACTGGAATGGGTCACCGACCGCTCGGAGAAGCTTTTCGAGATTCTCGTCTGGAACGGTCTCCATCTGTGAGGAGAACCACCCGGATCCGAATATATGAAAGATCTTCAGAGCCAGACCGCGCGATTGGAGTGGGTGGGTTGACGGTAGTGTCCACGTGAGGATGGGTAAAATCGTCACGTCGAAATGAGCAGGTCCCGGACTGGTCGATAGAATGTGGAGGGCAATGGATCCTGGATGTGATGGGGAATCCGTGGTATGGAACTGCTCGCACAATGATAAGAAGTGCACGAGGGGAGCCACCCAAGTGGGTTCCACGGCGGGAGTGGGCCCAGGGTTACCGGGGTCTAGTCGTTTCCCAAGCAGCCGTACTGCGTGGCTAGCCATCCGATACTTCTCGTCCTCTGTGAACCTGGACTCGAGAATTTCGGTGATCCACGCAAACGTCATTTCTACCGTGTCCACAACCTGAACCGGGTCGAGATGAATCAATGCGGACCGGACCAAAGTCCGGGTGTGTTGGTCAGGGTTCCCTACGGTGGGTGCCGGTGGTTGTCGGTAGAGAACGCCGACTTGCCGATGGAGAACGCCGATCGCTACCCGTAACGCAGCGCTACCGCTCGATAAGTAGAGTTAATAGAAAGAATGACGGGATCACACACGCATCGTCGGGGATAATCAAACTATGAATATCACCCATTCGGTGTCCCAGGGAGATGGCTATGATGAGTAAACAGTTTATTTTGAGAATCGGACGACTACCATCGCCGTTCGCCATCAATCCCTTGCAGAACAAATCTATCGCCTTGAGGTTGAATACCGCGGAAGGATCTGTGATTCGTCTCCACCGCCACATGGTCTGGAGAACCACCCTACTCAAGCAGAGCTTGAGTGTCGTGGGCAAATTATCGGGTGTATTGGAGAAAATTTTCAGTTCCTGGGAGCACTGTGCAGGGTCTGGGGTCGCCAGAACGATTCCGAGGGCGCCTACGCCGGGGAGAAATGCTGGCTCGGATTCAGATATATGGTCAACGTGGCGGCGAATGCTGTCGCTGAAGCTCTTGAGGACCTTGTTCTTGGGTTCCATGCAGAGTTTCATACTAAGGACCGACGCCAGGGCCATCCCGATCATACTTGCGTGCTCCACCTTGTTAGGGATGACTCGCCAACCAGATAGGCAGTCGATGAAAGATTTGGCAAGGACCCTGTGGAGTGAGAGGGTACCCACGATCTCCGGGTACCAGGTTGTGTGCACAGCGAACCGGGCGGCGTAAAAGGTCACGTCGCTATCGGTGGTGAGATCGAGCGTCCAAGAGATGCAACGTGCATTTGCCTCACAGGCCTCCCAATCGACGGAGACAGTCCCGTAGAAGTCGGGAGGTTGTCCCACCGTGTTGAGCAGTATGTAGGGATCCGTGCCCCCCGATACATTCGGGTCGCCACCCAAGCTGCGCAGCGCACTCCGAACTCCGAAACGAAGCCTTTGTCCGAGCGTCTTCTTGGAGCGGGTGTAAGTCTTAGGGGGCGGTTTCTTGTAAGGAAGCACCGGGGGGACGGAGGTGGAGCCACCACGCGCCAGGCGTTCTATGATGACTCGGATGATGATGGAAAGCGGGGTCTGGTAGGGACAGTTGCAGTAGAAAATCGCGATGAGGGTGAAGAAAGCGTATACGATGATCCCGGCGAGCGTGAAGCCGAGGACGACCCCGGCGACGACTCGGCTGATGGTCCAGAGATATAGCGGTAGCGCGCACCCGAACAAGAGCACGGCGAATTGAAGCATCACTGGAAGGCTTTCAATGACCATGTAGAAATACCACTCCTCGAGCCCATCCAGTTTCCGCTGCCTGTCGCGACTCTTGTCGGCAGCAGGACCTCCGCGGTTCCTGGTATAGCGGTTGACCCACTGCTTTCCGAGCATTGCGAGAAACGCGGCGAGGATTGAGATCGCCAGACTTGCGTAGAACAACGACTGGACAACGACAAACTTTAGAGGAGGTCCGTCCCAGGTGGCCGAGCTGGGGTCTATGTCGGAGAAGAGGGTTTCGTTCGATGTGTGGATGAGGATTTTCAAGTAAACAACGATCACATCGTTCGGATCCTGTTCAAGTTTCGGCTGGATAGCAGCGGCGAATGCTCCACTGACTGCGGAGAATAGACCAGCCTAGGCACCTCTGGGTTCAGTTTTCGGTGACGAGGACGAAAATGGGACGACTCACGAAGATAAGGGTGGTGTTCAAGTCCTCGTCGTACTTGCCTACATAATCCCGGTCAAAGTCGCTAGATTCCTTGCGGTACATGGCAAAGAAGTCGGCGCCTGGGTCGCCGGCCCTCAGGGGGTTGAAGAATTCTTTGAGGGTGGAGTGAAGGCTGCAGCGTAAGGTTATCGTCGATGTTCTGACCGTCAACAAACGAGGTCGGCGCACCATTTCGGGTCAAGCTGGACGGTTATGGGCTCTTGAGTTCCCCCTTGGAGCTGGGGCGGGGGTTGTGCCATCTTTAGCGATGGTAAGGGGATAAGCCAGGTCTTAGACTCGTGACCGCCGGGTCCGGTCTTGTGCCGAGACAAGTGAACCGGAAAGGGGGTGTCAACCCCGATCTGTCAAACAAACATGTACAAAGCGGATGGGGCTCTGATTAATAGACAGGAGAAAACATCAGGTGCAAGCGCCTTTCTCTGTTACTCACCCTCCATCGTCCACAACAACCATCCGTATGGCGCCCAAACCTCAACCAGTGTGGACGATATACAAGGAGTAAACCTTCGAATCGTCTTTCGCATCACATACCGATCTCCTGACGCTTGAGATTTCCTTCCACAGAGAAATGGACGCATTTTGCAACGGCGATTCGTTATGGTAGCACATTGTTTTGTTGACCGCTACGGATGGTATCTGACGGTTTGGAACTTAGGGAACCTTCCCCCGCATCCAGCTATAAACGCGTCAACATAGGAGACGTGGGCTTCCTCCGCTATGGCAAATTCTATTTGTTGTTCTCCGCTGGTTTACCGCTGGGAAATCGCCGGCTGGGAGAAGACGTTCCCGCCACATTCGAGCGATTGGACGTTGGAACTCCAGTGCTCCTCGAGCCGCGGCCACCTGGCTGTCTTCATACGTCAACTATTCGAGAGGTCGAGGCTAGTTTTGATGCCACGGGATGTACCACCACGTAGGCCCATTCGTTGAATCATCCTCCATCGTTTTCAAAAAGTCCCACCTAGGCCTCAGGAACACGATGCAAATATATCATTCGAGCTCACCGGTTATCGTGGCGCAGCATTGGCGACGAGGCACGAAACATGCCGTGAAGATACTCTATCGGAACGCCTATTTGAAACGTATACTAAGCGCCACTATCGATCTTGGGTCGAGTTCGTTCATCACAAGCGGTATGGAGACGACATCCGTCCCTTTCTTGTGTCTGGGTTCGACATGACAAAGGATTATTCGATGGTGGCATATTTCAACAGGACCAATCTCTTCGAATCCAACGACACTATCGCTATTCCAATGTTCGCTTCCCCCTCTTCTATTCAGGGGACGTGGTATGCTAGGCATATGGTTTATACTGCCAAGGGGCCAGAACCACGAGTTGCAGACCCTATCTCCTCGCAATCGGGAGATGGAGGAAGTGTCGCCAATGAATTTGATCAATGTGTCTTCATTCGATACTACACCATGCGCTGGAGAAAGCGGTTTCCGATGTTCTCCAAAGCAATTCGAGTCGGTGCGGGCCCACGCGATCTTGACCTGGGGGACAACAGGGGAGACACCTTACCGGAGTTGGCGGTGCAATGCGGTGCTAAACATACCGAGAGCGGTGGTGGGTATTTTGGACAACAGTGGGGTTCTATCATGAACAACACCGCCGCTTCTGAAGGAGAGTATGACAGCTGGGACGTCATCGCAGAATACGTATTCCAGGTAATCCCCTTCTTCGTGCCACGCCCCCAGGCTACTCAACCCTCTCAATTGAAGAACTCCAACGCTGCATCTGTATTGATGCACCACCGAGACCTGGCGGGTATTCGTGCGGTAGGCTATCCACAAATACAGTACTTCGAAGTCCTCACCTCTGGACAGGGGGAGAGTTCGGGGGACATCTCATCCCTATTGGCCAAGAAGAGGCCGCAGATTGTAGTGGATGAAAGTGGAGGTCAGTCCGCGGAATAAGTGGATTCTCGTGACCTCATTCTTTCCAGTGGGCAGTATTATTCACAGAGAAAATGGCCTGCTGGCACTGCCGGTCACTACATTCGCTGACCCCCGACTCTCGAGGACCGAACAAGGCACGTGTTGAGCCGCTTTTCCGCTATCCGTAAACAACCTATCTATTCAACTCTGAAGGTTTTCGATTTCACAGACGCCCCTAAAATTATGCCCAACCCCGTGCAGCAAACCTACAATTCCGGCAGAGCCTTGTCACAGTTTCACATGCAACAAACTGTCTGTGGGTCCCCAAGCCACCTGAGCACCCCGGTGTTGGTGGATTTGCAAACCGTTTAGTGCCGGCTCATCCTCACGACACCCCACGTTCAGCGGTCCTGCATAGAGCGCTGACCGACGCTTGATGTTTTCTTCGTTCCCAACTTTAACCTTCCAGCTTTGGGCCTCGTTAAATAGAATCGGGCTCTGTTGTACTACGCCTCGGCATCCAGCTAGTTGACTCAATGATGACAATCGTTTCTTGAATCAGGAGTTCTCGTTGCCGAGGGAACAATACCACAACACCGGTGGGGCGCCGGCATACGGGAAGGAAATCTGGACCTTTGGAAGTCACCCCACTGAGCCCGATACAGGAATATGAAGTTCGCGATTACGAGCACACATGCCGCTTGCACTTCCTACGGATAATCCCGCGCGCAGCCCACGGACCGGACAAGGCCAATGAGATGGCACGTCCGTTGCTTTGTATACCTCGACTCCGAAGCACAAAGATCGATACGATGCTTCTCCACCCACTCTGTGATCGCGATATACTTGGCCAAGTCAGCTCTCCCGTCGCTGCAACAGCGCCATTGAAAGTATACGTGATCTGCCACCGACCAAACACGGAAATTCCGAAAAGATAGCTATTGAGAAACAGGTCCGTGGGGCGCCGAGGCAGAAGGAATTGAGTAGTGAGTGTCTACTTCCAGAGAGAAGGTAAGCGTTGTCAGCTCATTCGGCGCTGCAAGCAGCCCGTGCCCTCTCGGTGCAACCAGTGCACCAAATAAGGGAACCACAATGATCAGTGAGTTGAACCAACCCGGATCATTTTGAACTTTAAGAATCGAGCACGCCTAATATTGACAAGGACGACACTCATAAACCACGGGCGGCTGCAAGTGCGTATTTTTACCCTCTATCCCCCATCACCCCTCCCCTTGAAGTCCCCCTATGCCATACGAAGCATGGCAGTTATACAAGAAGTAAGCCTCTGAACCCGCCTTCGCATGTCAATGCTTGAAGTTCCCCTTCTCAGAGAAATGGACTCCATTTGTTTCGGCGATGCCCTATGGTAGTGTATCGCTTTTCAATCGCTGCGGATGATACCTGGACGTTCGAAATCTTACAACACCCAGGTTTCCCTCCCCCACACCACCTAATCCACGCATCCGCATCGGAGACGTAGGACTCATCAAAAACGGAAAATTTATCTTGTTGTTCTTCGCTGGCTCTCAGCCAGGGGACAACCTTCCCCTCGGATTTGAGCACTTGGACGTCGGGGATGTGGAGCCCCGCCAGCCTTGGTCACCCCGTTGCTTTCATACGGAAACTGTTCGACAGGTCAGTGCTCGTCCTGCTGCCACAGCACACACCATCACGTAGGCCCATTCCTTGAACCACCCTCCATCGTTTTCAAAAAGTGTCATCTAGGTCCCTGAGTAATAGTAGCGACTGCGTATTCGAGCTCGGCGGGGATCATGGTGCAGCATTAGTGACGAGGCACCCCACGAGCCAGGAAGATACCAACATGACCGCCGAATTTCAATCATATACTAAGCGTCACTACAAGTCGTGGATCGAGTTTGCTCGTGGCAAAGGGCATCGGGGCAGGGACATTCATCCTGTTCTTGTATCTGGTTTCAATATGACCACAGATTTTTCAGTGGTGGTGTACCCTAACGAGGATGGTATTCCTTCAGCCGACAACACCCCATTCCCAATGTTCAACCCTCCTCTGGGGGATACATTTGAGGGGTGTTGGTCGACCCACCACCCAATTCACCAGAACCAAGGACTACAGGAACCTGGTGTTTCCAACGAACCCAACCAATGCGTCTTCATTCGGTATTGGACTATGCGCCGGCGCCGTGAATTTTCTTTGCGGAAGGAGGTTGCCGTACTCAATGCACAGCCAGCCAGTGCGTTGCGACAGGTTCCTAGTCCAGGGGACGGAGTCGCCTTTCGGCGGTTCCCGGCACGAGGTTCCGCCACAGACGACACTGGCCCTGGGTCAAATATTGGCGATCAAAACCCACAATATGTATGACTCTTGCTATCCCTTTCCGTCTCTGCTCTGAATTGTGCCTCCAGGAGGAATATGACACCTGGGATTTCATTGCAGATTACATATTCCAGGTAATTTACTTCCCCGTGTTGTCACCACACCGCTCAATCCTCTCAACGGAAGAACTCCAATGCTGACTCCGCATTGATGCACCATCGGGATCTTACGGAGATTAGTTCGGTAGGATATCTGCAGATGTAGAACTTCAAAGTCTCATCTTTGGACAGGGAGGAGGTTCGGGTGACATCTCGTCGTTATTGGCTACGAAGAGGCCACGTATCGTGGTGGATAAAAATGGAGGTCAGCCCCGCCATATGTGGATACTCATCGACATCGCCTCATTATTTTCCAGTGGGGAGGATCATTTGTAGTGAAGACAGAAACTTGGTACAATCGAACACTACACCACCTCACATTCCTACATCGGTCCCCCGGGAGTCCTTATGGAAATATTACTACTTTTACGGAGTTTTTGTACATAATGGTAAAATAAACACAGTCCGAATAGTAAAACCTCCCCCCCCAGCCTGGCCGGGTGGGGCAGTAATACTACTGCGCCATCACCACCCATCCCTTTTGGGCAGGTAGGGCCCTGGGCCGATCGGGTGATATCCCCGGTTGATCAGGGGGTCCCGGGGTGTCACGCTCGTGGGAAATATCATATTCCCCCATCACGCGGCACCCCTGGGCTTCCGCCGGGCGCCCCCTCCCATCAATACCGTCCGGGAGGATGCTCACTCGTGGGAAACATCTTCCCCAGCATCCTCCCCCTCCCGGGTGCCCACACGGGGGGGTCCCGCCACCCACATTCGTTCAATATAGTTTAATTGCATTACGTACGGATGGGTTTTCGGTCCCATTCGAAATGGGTGACCGCACAAAATGTGTGAAATAAAATACGATAAAAATACCATCCCTGCAGGACGTCAAACGCGTAAGATCCCGCTAAACGCGACCTCAAACGGATGAGAGTTGAGAAAGATATGCCCGATTTTCGTACGGCGGTCGAGCAAGCATTGCCAGCTCACCGCGCGGATTGATGGGATTGATCGCGCTTCCGTTTTGGGAACGCGCGCGGCATCCGGGCTCGCCCCGGCATCAGCAAACCAGTCGGAATTAGATCGAGGTAGGTATAGGCATATCTGGCCCGCCTGGCTCATCTGGTCCCGCATTCGTTCACCGACCGATATCAGCGTAGATACACCGAGATCAAGGAGTTCC
>Ga0307513_10002639_pt1 | contig 24730 bp, 17 predicted proteins | sample 15_EM_MG_FD_202174 | JGI IMG/M metagenome (GOLD analysis project Ga0307513, IMG submission 202174) | Populus trichocarpa ectomycorrhiza microbial communities from riparian zone in the Pacific Northwest, United States - 15_EM | ecosystem: Host-associated > Plants > Roots > Unclassified | place...
GGGCTGGATTATAGGACAGATTCTGACTTCTCTTTTGTGGCCAAACTTTGAATTTGAAAACGGCAGATTTGGGTCTTACACTATTCATGAAAATTATAGGCCTATTTCTTAGCTTTCCATCCATATAAATTAAGCTGAAATCCAAGATCTACAGTTCCAGATATGACCCAATAACGGAACAGTGTTCCAATTTGAATTGAATCGGCATCTCCTTTCTAAGCTTAGTCATTTCTTTGTCCTTTCACTTTCAATAGTTAATCACATCAATCAACCCTTTGAATTGTGAGATATGCCTGCATTTAAAATGAACATTTACCATAAATTAAAGCTATCTTATATTATCAGATCTGTTATTATAAAACATGCTCTAGTTAAGGAGTTATTGATACTTCAAGTGCAAAATGATGATATAAAACCTTGATAAAAATACACTTTTAAGTACTAATCAGCCAACACCTTTCAATATCTTGATTAAGAGCATTTGATGGGAAGCTCAACTTAGCATTTCTATAAAGCTGTGAGGATTGATGAAAGAATTTAACAAGTAATCAAAATAAGAAACATTAGAGGTCCTACCATGGATTCCAGAATAATTACAAGAGATGAATCAGCTCTCAGGTGGGAAACCTTAGTTGTATGGTCCAGTCAGGTCTCATTATAGCATCAACTTCTCAAATGTCTTTGTTAAAAATGGACATATATCTGCCACTCAAGTTTGTCTACCAAAATCTATTAGAATCCGGACTTGTTGCCCCAACTCTATCAAATCCCATGCAACCATTGTTTTCTAGGTGGTATGTTCTAGATGAGAGATGTGAATATCATGGTGGGGGTCTTGAGCTATTTGATTGAAAATTGCAAAAATTTCAGGTATCAAGTTTGAAAGATGGTGAACAAGAGATAGGTTGAGTTTGTGAAGGAAGGTCTTACTTGATCATCATAAGCATAACAAAGATTGATAATTGATGACAAGACACAGATGATTGCTGGAGAAGCTGATTAGGGTGTCGCATTATTAATGATTTTGTTACAGAATTTTGCTATTCAACACTTTTCTTTTAAGGTCACACCTCATCCTTTTAATGAAATGTGTATTTTTCTTGCCTCTTTTGTAAAACCCGAGAATAAAACTCTACAAAAAAAACAATTTGGAGATGGTTAAATGTTTGGAGGAAATTAAATAAATTAAATTGCTGGAGGGATCTTTTTTTTTTTTAAAAAAAAAGAGGTATAACCAAATTGTAAAAATAGAGGAAAAAATGGACCAAAGTATAATTAAAAGAGAATGGGACATCAAATACCCCATTCTCTCCTTCATATGGTTGGATATATTGAGAGAAAAATATGGGGAATATTTCAGATTTTTCCTTCACCAAACTTAAGAGAAAAGCACCTAAATTGTCAAGCCTACACAAGTTTTCGATTACTAGGTAGAGAAAACACCTTGGGCAAAGAATTAACAAGACGCAAAGTGAAGAAATTATGAAGGGAGAAAGAGAAAACACCTTTCGCTACATGCAAGGGAAAAAGGAGTTAAAAATCCTTAATCAAATCAGAATTTAAACCCAAATTTCCTCCAGGTATGGAGTTCTAAACTAATTGTAAAAACAAATTTAAATTCAATTAAGAATTGTGCACCAATTTGAAGTTTGAAAAATTAGGGTTCTTAAGTGAAATTTAGGGGAAATGCAGAAACGATTGAAGTTAAGTTAATTAGAGTAGTATAAGTTGCCTTAAATTTAAAAAGGACAAGAGTGGCCGACCATGGTAGGTTAGAAGGGAAGAGAAGAAATTTGGATTTTTGTTGCTCAATGAGAACCTTGCAATATATTGCCATAATATGAACAATGATTGAATGAGATGAATGAGTGCATGAAAAGATGAAAGGAACCCTTGGTTTCATTAGGCGAAGTTTCGGCCAAGATTAAATTGAGGATGGGAAGGAGGTGTTTTAAGATGTCATATGTTAATGATAAATGAATTGGGTGTAATAGGAAGTTACTAATGAGAAAAGTATGAAAACTTGATGGTAGGAAAACTTTGTAAATCAAATACATGTGTTACATAAGGCAAAAATGAAATTTATTAACCCTCGGGTATAGCTTATAATTTGGCTTAGGAGGAATCATGAAATGTAGGAAAAACATAGAAATAATTGTCGTGGAAGAAAAAGGCGAAGTGGGGATAATGGAAAGTTCATCTAAAAATCATTGACGAAAACTGAACAGATTCGTCGATGATTTTAGAGAGAATTCGGGCCTTAGAATGAAAAAATTCAGGAAACACTTTTTGCATAGAAGTTGTAGTTATGAATGTTAACTTTCCAATGAATCCAACCTCGCTTGATTTGGGGCTCTAGAACTCCAAATATAGAAAAATATCTGAGGAGAGGTTGAGCTGCCATTTCTACTAGTAGATTCGACGAATTGGCAAAATGGGAAATTTAGTACTGTTAGGGGCAGAAACAAATTTCTTCCACTCAGAAAATGTGCAGTTTTGTGTCTTAGGGTTCAAAAGAAAATAAGTCATATTCAAAACCAAATTTGTGAGGATAATTATAATGTAATAAAGAACCCTTAAGGGATATAATGGAAAAAACACAATTGTAAAGGAAACAATTATTAAAAAGAAGTCAACATTGTCGTTATTATTTTTATTATTGTTATGAGAAATGTAACTTGAATAAGAAATACCATGGTATACCTGTGAATTTAAAAGGGACCACAAGAGGGGCACAACCACAATAATAAAGGAGTGCGAGCTGAACTTCTGTAGCGAGTAGATGTTCTATACCCATACTTTTTATGTAACGTTGATTTTGCTAACTTGTTAAATTCTTAGTCTTTGCATCTATAGGTGAAACCACAGGGAGAAAGGATAAAGTGAAATAAATGAGAAATTAAAAATGAATTTGAGTACTTGATTGATTTAAGAATATGAATTACATTAATGGACTTCGTTGATGATTTGTTCCTCCTACTTGATTAGCCGGTTCCAAATACGGAGGCTAATAATGCTAGTAAGGTTTACTAGCATCAGCATGATCATCCCTGAAAATGATGAATATTGAACTTGATTAACTATTCAGGTAAGAATAGTTAATGATATTGACTAGTGATTTTGATATCGGCAATCACATGAAACTTGATTAGCTATTTTTGAAGCGAAAGCTAATGATGTCAAGAATCTTGACATCGGCATTTTTAGAAATATTCCAAGGTATTATGGAAAAGGAAATCTAATTGACTATTTTAGGTTGGAAATAGTAATAGTCAATGACATCAATTGGTGATGTTGATATTGGCATTCACAAAGAACTTGATTAGTTGGTCCGGTGTGAGCGACTAATAACATTAATGAAATTCATTAGTGTCGACATTCCCTTTCCAAGTTGTGGGGGAGAAGTGTTATAATGGTATCCTCGATGGAGAATGATTAAAACTGTTAAATAAATGAGGATTGACACCTTGGAGGGATTATTCCTTCAGCCTTATTTGGAAATTGTGGAATAAGATGGGAGGAGGAAATTATTTGGTGATTTCCAAAAAAATGAGCTTAAAAGCATTAGGCAGGAATTTAAGGAATTATGATAACATGTAACCTTTTATATTTATTTATATGTGTCGCTTGATCTTCTCCTTTTACAATATTCTTGGCTTAATATAATTGTTTTCAAAATATTTTATGTTATTGCAGGTCCTTCATATACACGACAAGAGTAATATCTTATATTTTGTATTTTGTGTTATTTAGAATTTAATGGATGTTGATGTATTTTGTATTCAAGAACTATAAAACCTGAATTGTAACGACATCCTGTAACTTAAATATTTGAATGTAAATTTTAGTATGATATGTATGTGATCTTTATGTATGTTGTCTTTGCTACCTAAATATTAAGTAATGTTATATGTTAAGATGTGTTTACTTGCGATATTATGGTTGTAATTTTTAATATAATAGTATGGAGATCTTAAGTGGTTGGGAGATGATTAAATTATGAGTATTATTGGAATACAGATTATTATTAATAACTTGGGACTTCCCAGTATAGGGGAGACTCTGGTGAAATTTCGGTGGTCTTGGCATCGAGACGGTAAAATACAAAAAAACAAATTACAATGTTCTTCCTCCTTTTTATGATTGATGTGATGGTCCTGGGAATGAGGATGTTACATCTTTATTGTTATGAAATCAAGAGATGTTTATCATTTTATTTTGACAAAATATTTTGATTAAACTTCAACATGTGAAATTAAGGCTAGTCAATCTTGAAAGATTAAAAGTGTTTTGATTGCATAAATGACTCCATGTTTGTTAAAATGGCATGATAAACAATGTGGGGTGACAAAACAAATTTTAAGCTCACATACAAAATTGAACCACATATCATAAAGCCAAGTTTTAGTGAATTCGGTAGTTATCACTCGAGAATTATGATTTTTTACAAGCCCAAATCATTACACTGGAAGATGTCAAAATTTATCAGTTTTAGCCGACCCTGCTTGAAATGAGAAAAGACCATCTTTGTTTATTCCCTTCACTATTCTTAAAACATATATACCTTGTGAATCCTAATTTGGGGCATCCAATGAAACTTTAAGGAAGATTGTGTGAAAGATAAAAAGTAGAAATCACTCGCACTTAAAGACATGTCAAGGTGAAAGGTAGGAAAATTCCTATCGAGTCTGAAAGGGAAAAAGAGGTTTTTTAAGGAAAAGCACAACAAATGCCAAAAGCCGATACCGAGGGCGAGAGTTCAAAAAAAAATATGAAACCTCTCATGTCTTTTAGTATCTGTAATAAAGCCTCTCGTGTCTTTAAAAATTTTAGATTGGTTATCCATTAAAAAAAAAGTTGGATTTGCTTTATGGCCTCTATTAAGAGAATTTTGATCTTTTAGGTGAACATAGTTATATGTCATTCTTCTACAAAGATAGTGAAATAGAAATAAGAAAATGACTATGCTAATGATTGGCAGAAAACTTTGACATTTCCTTTGAATTGAAATTTGAGATGAGGGAGTATCAGGAGATAAATGATGAGCAATGAGTTTTAGTATTCCCTTTAAGTTTGAGAATGACAATGAAAGGAGTGGTATGATGATATGCCAATGTTTGACCTTGATTAATAACACTACACTGAAAGTTTTTGACTAATAAAAAATCTTGATTGATAAAACTAAAATTTCATATGCCATTATTTGATTATGATGGAGTTTCCTATCCAGTTTTAGGAAATAAGATTAAATTGATGAAACATATGGCATGGTTATATGTCATATCTTCTACAGCAAGACAAAGAGAGTTAATAAATAGTTGATGGTGATCCTAAATCTTTGAAACCCTCAAACACCTTTTAAGCCTATGAAATTCTCTTTCTTTCATAGCTATGAACCATAGCCTGTATTACGTGCCTTTAAAAACCCTTTTTAACCAAGTAAGTGATTTGAACCGATAAACAGTACTCTCAAAACTTGAAAAGCTTTTCCATAAGAGTCATGGCTTCATGAACTAAGTTACCAGTTATATTAATTTAATGCACTATCCAACACAAATTATCAAATCAAAAACACACATCAGTTTAAATCAAATAATATCCAAATAGTCCCAATATTATACAAAAACAATAAACATGGCTCAAATTTCACAACATTATAGCAATTTGTCAAAAAATAATTTGAGTTCATGACTTGACCTTCTAAAGGCTAGGAATTAATTGGAGAGGCTGCCGCAACCAACAAACATTTCTGGATATGGAGGACCAGTAGTGGCACGTGTATCCACCTGCCACCACTACTAGCACTGCGTGGGTTCACGCATTACCGCCGGTGAGCAAAAACAATTATGGATCTGCAACGACTCCTTTCCTTCTTTCTCCTGGTGTCGGTGGTGAGCTTGATATTTACCTATAAAACAAAGAAAAACCACGCAAACAGTTGATTTTAATTTTCTTTTTTTTTTATCTGCTTAAGCTTTCTGTTTCAATATTTATCTCTATTAGTCTTCATCAATCTGAGCTATTGTTAGTAGAGAAGAGGAAGGGATGAGGCCGTGGTTTCTGGTTGTGGTGGGTCGGCCATAGTTAAGGCTGGTTTAATGAGAGAGAAAAAAGTTCTTGGATCTATGAGTGTTGTCGTGTGTGGGCTAAGAGTGGAGGATCTGTGGTAGTTGGTAATAGGAGTTGATGTGCTGCCATTATGGTCAGAACTAGAGGGGTTTTGGTTGGTGATCTTGATTTGATCTTAACAATGAGAGAGGGGAAGAGCACGGTTGGGTCACGGTGTGTGGTGGTTTTAGTCGCTGGGTCTCCAACGACATGCTGCAAAGGGCACCCCTGCTGGGAAGAGGGGGTGGTGTTGCTGCGGCTAGTAGTGAAGGAAATCAGCAACTGGGTCTGTGGGTGTTGTTGTTGGTGTAAAGGTTTTATAAACCAGTAATGAAAAACCACAACAACTGCTTATGGCATTGGAGTCCATTATATAGAGAAGTTTTACAACAGTAGAGAATAAGGAAATAGTTGTTACAGGCTATACAAGGAATTATATCTATACATTCTATAATTATAATTAATTAACTCCTAAACGTTGCACAATCAACTGTAATGCCATGATTTTCTCCTTAATGCTTGGACTGATTCTCTCCTTGATTTCTATCTTGATTGTCTACAGTAAATGAGCCTGTGTTATCGCCAACACTCCCCTTCAAGTCAAGCATGGTTGGTAACCCGCGAAGCTTGGATCTAAAGAGCACAAACAAAGATTTTGATGGGCTTTTAGTGAATATGTCCGCAATTTGCAAGTTGGATGGCACATGTTAAATCTTTAAGACACCATTGCATACTAACTCGCGGACAAAGTGAATATCAATGTCAATATGCCGAGATCGCTTTTGAGCTACTGGATTGTGAGCCATGAAAATGGCATTGGTGTTATCACAAAGTAGGGTGGGCCTATTTGGTGATTGAATTTGTAAATCTTGAAGAATGTTTAACAACCATATGACCTCAGCTGCGGTGAGGGCTAATGCTTCGTATTCAGATTCTGCAGAAGATCGAGATATAGTAGATTGCTTTTTGGATGTCCAGGAAACTAGATTATCACCAAAAAATATGGCATAACCAGATATTGATTGACTTGTATCCGGACAGCCAGCCCAGTCGGCATCGGAAAAAGCCGAGATGTTGAAGTTGGTGGATGGAGTGATTCTAAGACCAAAGTGCAAAGTTCCTTTAACATATCTGAGGATCATTTTTACAGCTTGAAAATGGTGTTCTCTTCAGGCAGGCATGCATTGACTTACTGAGTTTACTGTATGAGTAATATCTAGCCTAGAAATTGTTAGATATTGAAATGCACCAACTAAGGATCGATAGGTAGTTGGTGAATGGAAAAGATGGCCATCAGTGGTTAAATGATGGGAAACAATCATGGGACTTCCAACTGGCTTGGAATCAAGGAGGTCAGCTCGAAGTAGAAGATTTCTCTCATACTTTAATTGGCTTAGGAATATCCCAGTTGCAGAATGAGTGACTTCTAGGCCCAAGAAATAATTCAAAGTGCCAAGGTCCTTCATGGAGAACTCTTGACGTAGCTTGTAAATGAAAGCGTTAATGAGAGATACATTGCTGCCTGTAATGATAATATCATCGACATATAAGAGTAAGTAAATGATCTCGTGAGCTGTTGAGTAAACAAATAAACTGCAATCAGCTTTACTACAATTGAAGCCAACAATGAGTAAAAAATAGCTAAACCGATGGAACCATGCTATCAGTGCTTGCTTCGAACCATAGATTGCCTTTTTAAGACGGCAAACATGATTTGGATGAGAGGAATCAACATAACCCGGTGGTTGTTCCATATAAATCGTTTCTTGTAGAAGACCATGCAAGAATGTATTTTTTATGTCAAGTTGACGTATGTTCCAACCACGAGATACTGCAATAGAGAGAACAATGTGAATTGTAGATGCCCGAACAACTGGACTAAAAGTGTCATTAAAATCAAGGCCATAAAGTTGAGTATAGCCTTTGGCAACAAAGTGTGCTTTGAGCCTATCAATGGAACCATCCAAATGGTATTTGATGCGGAAAACCTATTTGGATCCAACCATATTAGTAGCAGGTGGTCGTGGAACTAGTTCCCATGTTTGATTGAGCTTGAGAACATGAATTTCATCCTCCATGGCAGCAAACCATTCTGGTGATTTGGCAGCACTCTTGAAACCTTGTGGTTCCTTCATGACTAAAAGAGATGATAATAAAATAGATGATGGGATCTGACAAACATAATTGTAATGTTTGGATTTGGAGATGCTTGCTTTGCCATGAGTTATCATAGGATGAGAATTCTAATATGAAGCTGATGTCATTGGGATAGCTAGAAGTGGCTCTTCTAGAGAATTAGACACATGTGGTAGTGAAATTGATGAGCTTGGAGATGGAAGCAATTCCAAAGCACATGATTTACACGACATGGGCGACGTTATTGATGGTAAAGATCCTGTAGAAGAGTTAATATTGGGCATAACAGAATGTGATGAAGTGGGATCATGAAAGGCAATAAATCTGAGATTGTAGGGGAAGGTTGCATACTAGAAGAAGAAAATGGAAACATATTCTCATTAAACTGGGCATGTCGAGTGACAAATACTCGATGAGAGACAGGATCAAGACATCGAAATCCTTTGTAGAAAGTGTGATAACCAAGAAAAATACAGGGAAGACTTCTTGGTTCAAACTTGTGTTTGGTATAATCTCGCAAATTTGGAAAACATAAGCATCCAAAAATTCAAAAGGTAGCATAGGTAGGAGACTTTACCATACATAATTTCAAAAGGAGATGTCCCATTCAAGACTAATATTGGCAAACGGTTAATGATGAAGACTGTTGTACTGAAAGCTTCAACCCAGAAGTGAAGAGGGATGGTCGCATGAAAAACATTATGAGACATGTTTCTGTGATATGCCTATGTTTTCTCTCTACTCTACCATTTTGAGATGGTGTATGAGGACAAGAGAACTGGTGATGAATGCCACATTTAGTGAAATGAGAATGCAAATTTGTACTGATGAATTCCTCGCCCCCATCACTTTGAAAAATTCTTATTTTTGTCGAGAACTGATTCTCAACCAGAGATTGAAAGCTGATGAATGTCTGGTAAAAATCAGTTTTGTGTTTTAATGGATAGAACCAAGTAAAACGTGAGTGATCATCGATAAAGATAACATAATACTAATATCCTGGTATGGAAGTTATGGGTACTGGACCCCATAGATTGCAATGTATGAGACCAAGTATGGTTTTGGAGTGACTGTCACTTGTTAGAAATGGAAGTTTATGGCTTTTAGCCTTTTAACAACTAACACACAAAGATGGATTCAACAATATGGAAGTGAGGGACAGAGAACCTTGTTTTTTAAGAATGGAAATTATTGTGGATGAGACATATCCTAAACAAGCATGCCAAATTGCAAAGGAATTACAAAGACTGGATTTTATAATGACAGTAGAGAAGGCTTGGTTTCTATGCTTCAGTACATAAAGACCATCAACACGGTTACCGTTTGCCACCACCTTTTGAGTTTGGAGATTCTATATGATAAAATCATTGTCAGTAAAAGAGACATATAAAGGATAATCATTGGTTAGTTTACTGACAGAAAGCAGATTTTTGGTTAAGGTTGGGATGACAAAAACATCATTTAATTGAAGAGTGGAAGTGGGAGAACAAAAACCAGTATGTGTTATGGGTAGGGAGGATCCATTACCAACAACTACTTTGTCTGTACCAGTGTAAGGTTCCACCTTATCAAGTTGAGATACATCAGTCCTCATGTGAGCTAATGCGCCCATGTCTGTACACCAATCTGCAGGTTCATTGCTAATGGTGTAGTTGGCAAGAGCTTCAGCAAGATTAGCATCATATTTGATGTATCTGCGTTTGCAATACGTGGCATAGTGTCCTTCCTCTCGACATATTTGGCATCGAGGAGGATGTTTATACTGCTGCTTACTACAGTTTCCTCCCTTTGATGGTCCTCCTTTATATTTGTGTTGATAGTTGTTTGGTCTTCCATGTCAGTTTGAAGGTGCAGGAGAGAAATTAGCCACATATGCAGGAACCCCTGTATTATGATCAATAAACTTTGAAAAAAGATCAAAGCTCTTTGCTTTAGGAACAATATCCTTGAAACTTGGGATAGGGGTTAAAGAGAGTTGAGTGATGGAGAAAGTTGAAAATTTGTGGCCTAAACCACGTAGATACCAGTACACCTTGTTAGTGTCTTCAACTGGACGTCCCATTGCTGATAATTGATCACAATGAGCCTTAAATATTTGAGAGTATTCAGAAATACTATGAGAGCCATGTTTCATGAGATGAAGTTCATCTTTTATTTGAAGTTCACGGACCTTAGATTTATGGCTGAAAGTAGTCTCAAGAGAGTTCCAGACATCTCTTGATGTTGTAAGGCCAATGGTAATAGAAAGTGTTTCCTTTGTGAGAGAGGAAAACAGGATGCTCATGACTAGTTGATCAAATTGCTTCCAAAGATTGTGGGTTGCAGGATCAGCGGTAGCAGAAGGCATTGGTGTTGAGCCATCAACATATCCATAAAGTTTTTGACATTGCAGCAAAGGAACCACTTGACTATGCTAGAGGAGAAAGTTGGTGGAGGATAACTTGATAGTAATCATGTGAACCATGGTGTTGATGGAGAGAGTAGAAGAAGAGTTTTCTGAGGCTATAGGATCGGATGGAGGTTAATTGTATGGCTCTGATACCATGTAAAGGTTTTATAAACCAGTAATGAAAAACCACAGCAACTGCTTATGGCATTGGATTCCATTATACAGAGAAGCTTTACAATAGTAGAGAATAAGGAAATAGTTGTTATAGGCTATACAAGGAATTATATATATACATTCTATAATTAGAATTAATCAACTCCTAAACGTTGCACAATCAATTGTAATGCTTGGACTGATTCTCTCCTTAATGCTTGGACTGATTCTCTCCTTGATTTCTATCTTGATTATATGCAGTAAATAAGCCTGTGTTATCGCCAATAGTTGGTAGTCGGCTGAGGAAGAAGTTAAGGGCTGGTCTCCTAGGTTGCTGAAGTTGATGGAGGAGCTTGATAGAATGGAGAGGGTTGGTCTTGGTCAAGCGAATAGGGTTGCTATAAGGGAGACTGGTTTGGGAGGAGAAAAAAAGATGGTTAGTAGGGATTCTGGAGGTGAGGGTTGGGGACAGCTAACGGTCTTTTTGTGTAGGTGTTGGCGGGTCTATGTAGAGGGATAAAGGATCTAGAGGGATAATAGATCTAGGGTTTTTTTTTAGGGTGTTTTTTATGGCTCCCCCCCTCTGTATGTGTGGCAGAAAAATTTATCTTCTTTTCCAATTGCTTGGTCCAACATTTCTATTTTGATTTTTTTTAAAAGAGCAACATCAATGTCGACTCAATGAGAAAAATCAATGATTTTAAAAACAACACATTAAAAGTTGAATACGTTGAAAAGACATTTGAAATTTGAATCCTTTTCAGATGACGCTGAAAATGACACAAATACATTAAGAACATATTTTCTTGGTTTTTGCTTGTTTTATATATTTTTTATTTTTTTCTTGAAAATACTTAAAAAAAATAGGGTCAAAAAATGGGCAGCAACATTCGACATCACCATTATCTGAAACGATAGATCTAAGCTTGATAAGTTTTTTGGATTTGAGTTGATTTTGGGTTTTTCAATTGAGTTTTGGGTTTTTTGAAGTCATAAATGGGTTAATCAAGGTCTCTAAGGTGTTTTCTGGATATTTTAAGTAAAAAATAGATTGAAAATCAAAGCTTTTGGCATAAAAAAACCACTACCCTGATTTTTTGCTAACATTCTAATCAATCAAATATGTTGTCCTTCTAATATTAAATAAAAATATCATTTAATGTGTCACTATTTTAATATTTTAAAAAAATATTATACAATATGCAACATGATTTAAATTTATAGTTTAATTTGTTTTTTTTTAAAATACATTAGTAATATCTAGATATGTTTTTAGCAATTAAAAAAAATATTTCTCGGACAAGACATAGCACGAGTAAATATTCTAGTAAATATTCTAGTATTATACTGAGCTATCACGACTGATGTTCGACCAGGAGACACAATCTCGGAATTTGATTGGATGAGGACTAGGATCTTGTAGTGTTTTGGATGGAAAATTATTGATAACACCAACACTAAATCATGAATCTCTCCCCCTTCAAGCAAAAGTGTTGAGAATGTGGAAACAAATGGTAACCATGCCAACATGCAGCAGCCAAGTCTGATAAAAAAAAAAAAAAATGGATCCAAGTGAAAGATGGATGCTGAAGAGTGAGCTGGAAGGAGAAGCTGCAGAGCAATCAATAATGGACTGTAACTTCCTCATTTTCAATTATAGATAGAAAGTTTTAGAGGGAGTTGAATCAAGCAGCAAGCAATGCTATACAGGTAGCTACTGGAGCAGTAGAAAGAAGCTGACTTTACTACTATATATGGTGGCTATTGGCTAAGATATTATTTATATTTGAAAACTAATTTTCATGTCTTTGATTGCCGATTTTTTTTTTGTTTTGTTTGTAAGTTTCCTGAATTTACAGACTATTTATATATTTTTTATGTCAAGCCATGTTTTTAATGGCTATAATAGGTGCTTAATATATCATTCGTAATTCATAAAAAAAAATATTTGAAGACTAATTGAGTTCATATGTATCTATGTTTACCATTGCGTAATTGCATATAATATAATACATTGGACCAAAAGTATTAGTGGAAACAAAAGAATCTAATTGAGAAGAGTGGATACATAGATTATTGATTAATTTAAGGTTTCCTCCATTCCATTAATGTTTTCGTCGAATTTTCTTCAAAAACCAACCATTTTATTGCATAGAATTAACATGCAGGATACAAAGTAAGCTTTACAGATTTTACGTTGTCCTATATTTTTCATGAACAGAAACATCATACTGAGAAAGGGTAATAATAGCCAACTTATTACAAAGGACCAGGATATGGACGGGCGACTCACTACTGAGTAGCACCACAAACAAGTTTGGTTGCTGGCAGACAGGCATACTATTGGGAAAATATATTCTATTTTAACATGAAACAGACATCTTGTGCCAATATTTTTATTTTTTAGATCAAAACAAGTTCAAAAACTTGTTTTAATATATCTCTACTTCTTAAAGCTGTTTAAATGGAGATACTATTGGGAACTCCTCCAGTAATCCCAGGCTGGTAGGATGTCTTCAATAGATCGTAAGGCATAACACCAGCTCCACGTCTGTTGAACAAATTCTCGTCAGCATTCCTTCCATATATAATCCCTTCAAGGTTGGTCAAACTCCTACGAAATGTTTCAAAATAACACTTTATAGCAGGATCCTCAGCCCAAACTGGCTCAATTTTCTGCCCTAGATACTCCTCATCAGGAGAGTGTTCAGATAAAACACTCAAAGCAACCATCACTGTTGCTGCCTGAAGTTGTGATGGGAAGGTTTTCAAAAGTATTTCTTCAGGTTTCTCCAAAAACAATTTCCAATCCTCATCTCTTCGGTCTTCATTGGGCATTTTTAGTCTAGTAATTGTTGGCCTATTTGGGAAATACCCTGCATAAGCGTATTGTCCAAAGTTCACAGCAGCATGGTGACCTGAGGCTATCCATACAATAGTTGTTATGATTTCAATAAGGTCCTGCGGTGTTTTTAGCTCAGGCCACCATGGTTCGTCCTTTTTGTCACCATGGCCTACAGTACGTATTTCTTTCCACCATGCTAGGAGCTCAGAATCGGATTCGATGAGACTTGCCTCTGGATAGTAGTGATTGACATAGTCGCTGACCCATTTTTTTATGATGGCCCATAACTCAAGACCATCATTGGCATAAGGGTAATCTTCTACTGCTAGTTTCAGACCATGCGGAGAAGATGGATCTTCAATGGCCATTCCTCTGGCAATTAGCAAAACCAAAAGTATTTATTAGCCAAGATATATCTTGATGTTGCCTGCGTCTTAAGTTTAAGGAAATGAAAAAAAAAATAGTAAGTTGGTTTCAAGAGGCTAATCAATGTTGCTACCTGCTAACTAGATCCTTGGGCAGTCCCTGATGGTCAAACCTCCACTGCTTATCGTAAATAACAGAGCTTAGCTCCATGCAATACTTTCCAGGTGCAAATGTCGACTCAATTGTCCCGCCAGCATTGATTAGCGAATTTCTAGCGTCAGCATTGATCTCCATTGTGTATCGAAAGTGAGGGTGCAGGAGCCTATAGATTGGATGCATGGCACTAAGTTGTCGATTGGCAGCAATTATGTATGGCTCTGTGGCACAATGAGTTCGTAGCCTGCAAAATGTACATCAAATTAAGGGACAGCAAAATGTTAGCTAAATTCACAAGGTACTTCAGCATAAACCATTATTTGTAGAGAAATGCCTTATGAGGGGAGTTGATTTTTCTTGAAGCTTAGAACTTATGACTGGAACAAATACATGCACGGAAAAAAATGTTAAACTTCTAACTGGAAATACAAGTGACGAAAATGTGTACCAGTGAGTAATAAGTTGGTGATAGCAAGAATCATGTGCAAGGACATTAGCTTTGGCAAGTTTCCAGAGCCAGACAGCTGTGGAATTCCCTGTTGGTTTAAACACTTCCTTCCACTGTGGCTTTCCATCCATCGGTGGACAAGTGAGCTCAATGGCTAGAGGCCTCAGTGTTCCGTGTGGGGTTAGGAAGAACAATGTCCGCGAACCATATAGAGTTGTATTTTCAAGCTTTCTTACTTTTCTCACAAAAGGTAACAGTATATCGTGATAATCAAGGATGAACAGTTTCTTTTGTTTTACAGCCTACATAAATCAGATAATAAATATTCAACAATTTGTAATGCTAAGATCAAAATATCAATAATTTGATTACTGATCATAATGATGGTTTTTATTTCTTGTTGAGAATGGGTTCCTGCCTACCTCGTCAACTGTCATAAAACCTTTGATTTCTTCCTCAATTATTTCATTTGTGATTGCTGACTCCTGTGGACCATAGATGCCAGAATCAAGTTTACTTCTCAGTGGCCATTCCTTTTCCTGCATTATTTTATCCAGCATTGGGGCAAGGCATTACCAAACTTGTTCATGCAAAAAAAAGTAGTAGTATCTTATGCAGGCTTCTGTTTCCTTTCTCTTATTTGTGGATCTATACTAGCAAAGTATTTCCATCTTCCTCTATATCATTAGTCAGAAAAAAAATCAAACAACACTTCATTCAATTCTACTTTCTTTTGCTCACTGTAACGCTACATTCCTAGCACTAGGGGTTTGCCTTGTATTTTCTTTTCCGTTTCTCATTAACAAAATATGTTTATGATTCAACCAAAGAAAAAAATTAAAAATCATGACATGTTGTGCATCTCAATCAACCCTGATGGTTCCAATGCAATTGTTGCAAGGCAATTAACCTTTGAAGCTAAGGGTCTAGATATCATACCTTGACCAATTGTATGCTGGATGGATTTAGACCAGCAAGAGTCTGCCGAGCGAATTCCTCATCCCTAAACCAAGAAAATCTGTCTCCTGTAATGCAAGCACACGTGATTTTAAAAATTTTGAGGTGATCTCAATCTAACAAGAATACTTTTTTCTATATATATATATACTTGTTCGGATACCATAACATTAATCTTATCTTAATAAATGGTCAAATAATAACATTAGTGAATAAATTCATCCATGAATAAGCTAGATTTAATTAAGGATAGTAAAAGAAATCTTAAGATTGTTTTTCTTTCTTACTCTTCATTACTTGAGGAGTCTCAAACGACAAATTGCCATTGAAAAGTGCATCTATGGCCGTGAAGGATGGGAATTCAGCTTGAATATTGTTACCAGGCCTATGTAGGTTTGCTAAACGTTGTACTCCCAATTTTTTCCTGTCGTCAAATGATTTCCGCTTTGTGTCAGAGAATTCTTCATCACGGGGCACATAGCTCCTTGTCTCCGTAGAATTATCTATCAACAGAAGTTATTTCATATTAGCTAGTATACCTTCATATATACATGTAATGCACGCACATTGGTGTTTAATATCAATACACATTGGCATGATCATTCCAATATATAGCTTAATCGATTAGATGCCATTTTCCAATATGCTATAATAGTACTTATTATGAAATTGGTGTTGAAATCCTGAAGCATGTAAATGTTTTTTTAGTCTATCTCATAGATAATTAGTGGACTCTCTACCGTTTAAACCATGTAAAGACATGAACCAGCACTGACTTCAACAAACTTCTACCATATGCCTATCCGGTTTTGGCAAGACTAATGGAGGGACTGCTACTATATATGAAGATGAATAAAAGCATTAGGTTTTCAATCCCATACCATTTTTTTTTTCCACGTTCTTCTTACAATTGTTGTTCCGTGGCCGCCCTGTTCGGCAACGTCTAGGATAAGGGTGTTCTTCGCCGCCTAGCACCGGTCTTTTTAAATCAGGATCTCCAAGGTCATTGTACACGTCGTAGTCATATATTCTGTCACCTTTTTTGCGCTCTTCTTGGCCGTCGCCTTGCAGATTTTGAAGCTCGTTCTGTCTCAACGTTTTCAATCCACTTGGTGTCCAGTTGGGCAAGTATGTCGACTGCTCCACAGTACCCACAAAGTTAGTATCTAAATCTTAAAATAACAGAAAAAACAACTATAACACCACTACCTACTTAACACCCCAGCCAGTGTCTTTCAGACAAACAAACAAGCACCTGGTAGTCAGATACTAAACCTACTACTAAAAAAACAACTGCCTCTAACATCTTATATATATATATATATATATATATATATATATGGGAGGCTAACCTTGTTGGTGAAGAAGAGTCTTTTCTGCTGAACTCCAACCCATGACTGACAAGTCAATAAAACCTGGCAACGAGGGGAGTCTTCAAGGACTAATTCCTTGATGAACATCTCCTCATTATGTTCATTTGTAACATAAACCGCACCAACTTCTCCATAATCAGGTTTAACCACAAATTCTGCTTCATACACGACATTATCATCATCCACATGGTATGCCCGCCATGCATTACCATTCTCTTTTAAGTACCGCTCTTGTCTGGTGTCTTTTGGAAAAATCACAGAAAAGAAAAGTGAGTAAGATGATCTATACGTACATTTTGTCATATACAGGGAAAAAAGTAATATACTAGGTTAAATCGACAGGTGACAATTGGCAAAAGTTTTTTTATGAATTGAATTTTTAGATAAATTAGGATTACTTGGGAAAAAGACAGCGTATTTTTCTCTTCTAAATGTACTAATATATGATCTAAGATAATACATATAAACAAAAATGCAATATTTTTATAAAATCATATATTTTAATGAGTCATAGTTCGCTCCATAGCTTTTTGGATGGATTTGTTCAATGGATAAAGCAAACAATCCAATTATCATAACTGAAGAGGAGAGTGAATAGGCGAGGACTTGACTTAATTTAGGCACCGTTTGGTAATGTATTAATTTTTGTTTTTCAAAGTATTTTAAATTATTTTTTATTTGAAAAAAATATTAAATTAATATTTTTTATTATTTTTTAATAATTTTTATTTAGTATGTCAAATATAAAAAATATTAATTAAAAATATTTTTAATTAAAAAAACACCCAGCATTATATTATTATATGCAGTGCATTATCAAACAAATACTTAATAGGGGTTGAAAAACCAACCTGTACCTTTTTTTTTTCCAATAGTTAAGACATAATGTATCTAATTTTACATTAATTTTTTAAGTAAAATAATTTTTTTAACAAAATAATTAGCCCAATGACCCAAACTATCACAAATAATATGTGCATTTCAGTGCAAATTGACAGACTGAACAGTTCTAGCAATATATATATATATGAAATATTGATTACTAATCTGGGTAATTAATAAATTGGGCAGAAGTTGATGAAAATGCTGTATCCTGACGACCACTTACTGGGATCAAGGTCGGCAAAAACAAGCTCCAAGCTGAGTATTTTACCAGGCCTATCTGACCGCGTACCTTTAACCACAGTACTCACAGTAGCCTTTAATTTAGGAGGCTGCTCTGTGGATGCAGTTGACATTGCTTTAATATTGTTGCTAGTTTTATAAACAACACGTTCATTTCTCCTAGTTTTAGTGAATGAAGACCTCGAAGGGACGAGAAAAGTTTCACGGCTATTGCCATAAATGCATGGTTTGGGCAATATCAAGGAAGTTCTTGAAGGGTATAATGACTGGTGAACCTGTGGCATCAACATTGTGTTTTGGGAAATAACAAGGGAATTCTTGGAAGATATCGAAGATATTTGGGAGTTGAATATTAGAGAAGAAGGTTGCATGATGAAAATGGAGATCAAGAGGCATGAATTTATAGCAGTAGATCAGCTAGAGATGAGCAAGTCTTTCATTTTGTACGTACGGAGCAAAGTCTTTGCATGTTACAATTAAAGTGAAATATTAATTAATTAGCTTTGACTGAAAGGTACTCTTTTTTTAATGTTTGTATGCATATATGTGTGTCAGTGTGTGTTTATACAATATTAAGAATGTTCAGAATTCATCAAGAATATGATAGAAATTATTTTATTGGACCCTCTAAAAAATATGATTAAAAAATAGAATTATTTTCACAGATAAGTACTTTTTTCATAGTTAACTACGTTATTATATTATATGAAAAGAAAATTAAGAGAATGAGAGGTAGTTCCCCTTTAGTAAAAAAAATCCTGAAATTCCCTCAAATCTTTATGTAGATTGGCACACACTTCGTAAGCTCATAAGAAAATATTAATGGTGTACATTTGCACTAAAAGCAGTTTTGTTATCCACACGGTCTCTTCTTTAGCCAACGTGTAGTCTCTCTCTTTCTTTCCTTTTTAATTAATAACACACGTATTCTTTTCTCTTTTTCATCAAAATCCCCTTTTTGAGTTTGGAAGACAACCAACAATAGAAATTATTGAAGTCATGGAAAGTTTAGGATTGAATTCTTAGAGAATAATATAAATTATATCTTGAAATCTTACCTAACAGTTTAAATTATAGAGTTGAGATGGTTCTTTAACATGGTATCAGAGCTTTGATGACCAAGCGGTCACAAATTCGAATCTCACCATTTATATTTATTTGATAAAAATTAAGCACAAGGTAGTGTGGGTCTGTACAAGTTTCAAACTCAAAAGACTTTTACTTGAGGGAGTGTGTTAGAGAATAATATAAATCATATCTTGAGACCTCATCTGACAGCTTAAGTTACTGGGTTAAGATGATTCTTTGACATGAATATATTAGGTTTTTCATTACTAACTTAGGCTAGTACTGAAATGTTTGGACTTGACCTGGTTAACAAATTGATCAGAGATAGACTAGGCCACTAGAGTGGTTAGACTTGATATATGGTCTAGTGAGTTGACAAAGTGATCAGCATAAGCTTTCAAGTAAAACAAGTTCTTTGTCAGAATAAAGAACCATATAATATTTAACTTAGTAAATAAGGAAAGATGATGAGTATGTTGAGCATGAAAGTAAGTAATGTAGGAGATGAGTGGTGCAGTAAGTGAGCAGGAGTAACAATGTGGCTCTATGACCTTGCGTGGTATGTTTGGAGTCTTGTTGGGAGGGACTTGCTTTTGTATTGTATTCTAGCTCATGTTACCTTACCTAGTAGATCTATGTATTTATAGATCTTAATCACATCAACTTACTTCATTGAGCATGAAGAGTGGCATTGTAGGTACCTCATGGTGGGTTTGTTGGTTGCTGTACTATTGGTTAAGAAGTCAATGCTCGTCATTGGTTGTGGTGCCTTGTAGTGACATTGATGTTGGGTTGATGATTGAAAATGCCTTTTAAGGTGACTTATTGGTAGAAAATAATCATTTTCCAAAAAAAGAAGTACCTTTGATCTATATAGGAAATTTGGTATGTATTAGTGGGTAGTGCGTGATGTCATTTTAACATCTCAAAACTAAAAAAATACAATAATGTGAACTACAAAAATACATTGAGAGTATCTAGTAGGAGTATTGTCGCACGTGGGTGCACGACGTCAGGGATAAGGGAGTCACCACCTAGTTGTTTGGTTCTGGGTTGCTAAGAGACTTGGTTGTACTGGTCTTATCAGAAATTTTAAGGGTAAAAAACTGGTTGTGGCTAAAAAAGGTATTAACACCCCAATGCACCCTACCTAAGGTAAGCTGCATTGTATGGTCTGAATATGGTTTAAAGGTTTTGATGGGTTTCTAACTGGTAATTTGTTTATGACTTAGGATGAAGATTTATTCGTGTGAATAAATATAGCATTTTGAATTTACTATAGGCTTATGCGCCCAAATAAATTCTTATGAAAAGTGTCCATGTAGTTGCCTTGATAGAATTCACCTTTCCTGGAATGTAGAAAGGTTTTCCACAACTTGTGTGTTGTGGTGTTGTGGTGAAAATACTCTCATTTAAAATTAGTGAATATTCAAAATAATTTTAAAAACTTTCTAGTCAATTCCTGATATTTAAATATCAGCCTACTTGTCGGCTAAAGGGAGAGATTGACATGGAAAAACTTGCGATGAAGAGAAAGAAACTTGTGGTGGCTGTTCACCCTTGCAACCTTATCTCCTCGCCAACGACATGAATAGCCACCACAATCACGGTGTGGGTGAGGTGGAAGTGGTTGAAGAAACAGTGGAGGAAGAGAAGACAGGTGGTAATGGTAGAAAAAATATCAGGGAGGGGCTGATTTTTTGCCAACTTTCTAATTTATTCTTGCTCAATCCCTAGAATCCACCCTATTTATAGAGGGTGGAAGTGGGACACTTTGTCTCTTTTGAGGATTAATCTTGGCCCTTGATTCAAATCGGAAGGGATCTCAATCGTTGGTTCAAAGTTGCTATCATGACTTGAAAAAGTTGGCAGCCTACCTGAGTTGGTCACTTTAGAGCAGCGTTGTGGTGGCTGTCAGGGCAGTTGGCCGGCGAGACTTACTCTAGAGTGTAGTACAATGTCAAGCTATCATGGGAGTGTATGGTTTGCCCGGTTTAGTGGGGAGAAGAAGCATTAAATACCCCTAAAAGTAGTCACCCAAGTAGCTTTTTTGGGCAAAAGGTAAGGGGTGATGAACAGTAACCGAACAACATGTCGTTTGGTATTTTTTTATATCTACAAAACAACGTCATTTTGGCTTTGGGGTTTTAATTTAGGGGTTTGGACAAAGTTCAATTTAGTCATCTAGCTTTTAATTGCTTTCAATAGTATTCCTAATTGAACTCAAACTTTTGATTTTATGTAATTTTGTCCATGTCAAACTTTAAATTAGCCTTGAATTTCAGCTTGTTTTCATTGTGGTTCTTGATATAGGATTTATGCAAATTGACTCTCAATTTACCATTAAATTTTCAATTCTCTTCAATTTCACCTCTAATTTCAATCAATTAAGTCCCTAGAATTTGATTTTTTTTCAAAAAGATCATTGGCTGTAAATTTCTTTAATTTAATCTTTAATTGACCCTAAAACTTTGATTTTCTTGCAATTTTACCCATGATTTGAACCAATTGACTTTGTAAAAATTAAATATAGTCCTCTATTTTACTATTCTCAATTAAGCCCAAATTGGGCTTCCAAACTTAATTATTCACTAATTAAGTCCCTAATAAAATTATGTTGACCAATTTAAAGCATAATTAAGTCCTTGTATTTAATTAAATCCTTTAATTTGACCCAAATTAACTCTTAAACATAATTAAACTTTAATTTGGCTCATGATTAAATTAAATTGATCTATTAAAAATCTAATTATGTCTCTAAATTTAATTTTTTTTACAGATTCATCTAATAATAATTTAATTTGACCTTGAATCTGTATTTTATGTTCAGTCTTGGATACAATGGGGTATAATTATGCTCCGAATATGTCCAAAATTTTAGCCCAATATATCTATATGCACCTGGGATCTTCTTCAATCAGCTTTTGCTACATTATCGGTTTTCTTGTTGTTATGGCTTTTGTTTAGTTGATTTCTTTACAAGAAAAAAAAAATAAAATTTGAGAAATAATTTAAAAATGGGTTATTCCAGTCAATCAGGCCTGGAAAGGTCAAGTCGTTCAAGCCTCGCCCAAACAGTATGAATCTTTTATTTCTTTTTTTATTATGAGTTTTGCTAAATTATCAGAAACCAAGGAGAACAAGTCAAATAATGTTACTTTATCAATCTAAAGATTCAATGTTGATCAGAAGCTTCCACAATCCTGAATTTTATTATTTTAATGGATAAAGAGATCCTACATTTTATGGTCAGAAGCAACGGGTTAACTTTTATACCAATCTAGTGATTCATAGTTTCTTGAACCTGGAAATCGCATTGCAAAAGGTGATTGCTTGTGACATCAAATTGATGAATATTGGTGTAGACAACTAAGATAAAGAAGCAAAATATTTGTTTTGAATTATTTAGAGTTTTATATTTTTATGAATTAGTAAAAATATAAGATAAATTTTTTTTTATTCAATTATAATAGATATCATCGACCTAGCTTATGCACATGTTAACCGATATTAAATTGCTTTTTCTAAACGATTTTAAAAATATATCCCTCACATCAACTTAATGTATTAGAAAAATTAGTAAATTTTAATAGATGATGACTTCAATATTTGAATAACTTTAAAAAAATGAGAAATTACCTGCGTAATAATGTTAGGAAATACCCATGAAAATATGGATCGAGTGTGAATGTGAATGTGAAAATGAAATGTGCAAATATGTACCATTCACGTTTGGGATGCAATTAAAATGTTCTCACTAAACTAATAATTAAATGACACTATAAAATTGATATACTGAAGGTATTTATAATTTCTTTTATATTTTTATTTATATTTGATAATTTTCTAGTAGTTATTTGTACCATTCTTATTTTATTGTTCGGACCACTCATGAAAATTCGAATAGATTGTGAATGTGATGTGAAAATAAAATGTACAATTAAATGATACTCTGATTTATGGATGCTATTTATTCCGTTCATATTTTCTAGTAGTTGTTTGTTGTGAATGTGAAAATGAAATGTATAATTAAATGACATTATAATTTAATCGATGGTATTTATTTTATTAATATTTTTGTTTATATTTAATAATTTTATAATGGCTGTTTGTACCAACTTTATTTTAATGTTTGAACCACACATGAAAATACGGATAGATTGTAAATGTAAACATGACATGTGCAATTAAATGACACTATGATTTATCGATGCTATTTATTCCATTGATATTTTCTAGTAGTTGTTTGTTGTGAATGTGAAAATGAAATTTGTAATTAAATGACACTATGATTTATCATGGTATTTATTCCATTAATATTTTCTAGTAGTTGTTCGTTGTGAATGTGAAAATGAAATGTGCAATTAAATGACACTATGATTTTTCATGGTATTTATTCTATTAATATTTCTATTTATATTTGATAATTTTCTTTCTATACCAACTTTATTTTAATGTTTGGACCACTATGGATATTAATGTTTGGACCACTATGGATATGGATAGATTGTGAATGTGAAAATGAAATGTGCAAATATGTTCACACTGAACTAATAATTAAATGACACTGTGATTTAGGGAAGTTATTTATTTAGTTGATATTTTTATTTTTATTTGATAATTTTCTTATAGTTATTTGTATTATCTTTATTTTATTGTTTGGACCACACATGAAAATATGAATAGATTGTAAATGTGAATGTAAAAATAAAATGACCAATTAAATGACATTATGATTTCTCGATGGTATTTATTCAATTAATATTCTTATTTATATTTAATATTTTTCTAGTAATTGTTGGTACACCTTATTTTAATGTTCGGACCGCATATAAAAATATGGATAGATTGTGAAAGTGAAAACACAAGAAAATCCCAGAACACGTTAATAATATCGTTACCAACATGGAACCTTTTTTCCTCCCCACCTGGATATGTACAAGAACAAAAACAAAATGGACCGCCTGACTAGTCAATTAAACATAGTTGGGAACATTAATTAATTCCATTGAGAACACGAGATTTCGTTGAGAAGATAGTATCGCGAAGGATGCTTACGATTATTTTCGGTTACAAATCAAATAGATTTAAAAAAAAAATTAAAATCAGTTAAAACCATTCACTTTTATTCAGTTATTTTATGATAAAAACAAGTTCCAACTGATTGGTTTCGTTTCTGTTAGGCTTGACTCGGTTTCCATTCAATTTTCAATTCATACAACCCGTTTAAGTTTAGGCAATTGAAGATGGTTTGCTAGATTTAGACTGAGGGTGGCTGATTTGTTAGATCTGAAGATCTACTAGATGTAGATTGAAGATGCAGATCTAGACTAGGGACTTGGGGAGCCTGAGAGAGTGAGACTTGTGAGGGCTGAGAGAGGGGCGTGTTGGGAATTTCCGACCGGGGATGTACTGATAATTGCTCAAACGAGGGATAGCACACTGGCACACAATTTAACGTGGTTCGGCAAATCCGCCTACATCCACGAGAGAGTCTATATTATTGAGATATATAGAGAAAGGATTACAATATATATGGAGGAGGAGGATCACTTCACTCTCTCAACTCCCAGCTCTTAACTGCTGCACTTGCAGCTGCTGCAATG
>Ga0307513_10002640_pt1 | contig 24718 bp, 20 predicted proteins | sample 15_EM_MG_FD_202174 | JGI IMG/M metagenome (GOLD analysis project Ga0307513, IMG submission 202174) | Populus trichocarpa ectomycorrhiza microbial communities from riparian zone in the Pacific Northwest, United States - 15_EM | ecosystem: Host-associated > Plants > Roots > Unclassified | place...
AATTAGAAACGCTTTACTAACCATCTCCCTTGATTATTCGGTATAATAAATGGTGACAAGGGTTTACAATGCCCCTAGGGGTATATCCGAAAAATAGTTATCAGAAGGCTTCTTGTTGTCCTGTTGCTGTAAATAGGTATTGTTCTAGAGGTACAAGGAGGGGTATGAGAATTTTGCGAACGCGGCTGTAGAGAACATCAGTGACTTCATCCTTCATGAGAAGGAACCTATTTCCCGTCTTCAACCCATAACGCATCATGAGTTCGGGCGGCGTATACGCCTCCAAGCCTAAAGAGTGCAAGAAGCCCAGCAGATACGAAATAGCCGCCCAATAGTCAAGAGCCAACTGACGATGTCTCACCACCACATAAGATGCAACCTAATAGGGCGAAATGATATAGGAAAGAAATGCATGCGACAAGACCGTTGTTGAGAACAATGGAAGATAATAACCAGGAATTCAACATTCATTGTCGCATTTTGCCGAGTGAGATCATGTGAATTGAAATGGCACAGTGCTCGGGCGCAATTAAATACTTGAAATGCTAGTGTCAACAATTGTCCTTATTATCAATTATCAGTAAGTCGGGGGAAGCCCAACTATGTATTAGAAAAAAATATTAAAAATATCTATTCTGCGAGATAACCTTAAGGAAAAACAAGTGTGGGGAAAAAATACTGAATATATTTCGATGCTGTGGGGGTTGTGGTAGTAGGTAGTAGCTTACTGAGGTTGAAAAAGTAGTATGATAGTAGGTGAGGAACATTTGTTGTTGCGCCCTCAAATTCGAGTATTTGGTTCGCGCCCGAGTATCTCGTGATGATCATGGTGTTGGTCCTGGAGGCTCGCGAGGGGGGAATGATTGGATGAGGATTGTTGCCACAGCAAGCCACATCGCTCCGCTTTTTCAGCTCAAAATGTTGGTTAGGCTCCCCGAGTCCCCCTACACATCGCTGCACCATTTCTACGTTCAACCAACATTTTGGATAAGGTATCATGGCCCAAACTTCATATTCAGTTAGCATCGGCGATCGTAATATCCACAGCGGCAACATAATAGGCAGCTTCAACAACACTTTCAATAACTCAGCCGAGGATGCGCAGATCATGCGTTGGCTCTCTCCACTGGAGCCAAACAATCGACACCACGCCGTGCGCAACGACCGGTTCGACGATGTGGGAGATTGGCTTTTGGAAACGGGCGAGCTTCGGGAGTGGAGGGGTGGTGAGGGTGCAGCCGATAAGGCTGTCTTGTTTTGCTCCGGGAATCCGGGAGTCGGCAAGACATATCTGAGGTGAGAGGCGGGATTCTCTGGCAGAAGCGAAAACCATTGACAACCAGAAATATTAGTTCCTTGGTGATCGACAGCTTGTGCGATCAGGGGGGTGAGGAAAATATTGCGGTTGCAGCCTTCTACTGCGACTTCCTTTCTCAGCAAGAGCAGACGGTCAACCATATCGTGGGAGCAATTCTGAAACAACTAGTGGGTAGAGGGGATATCTCGAAGGGATTACGGGAGGCGTTTGAAAAAGCGAAAAGGGAGGTTGGCGGTAGAGGGCCGCGACTCGCGGATTTGATGGGGATGTTGAGGACCACTATTGCTTCACTACCCAAGGTGTTCATCTGTATTGATGCATTGGATGAATGTCTACCGAAGTGCCTGCCAGAGCTTCTCGAGTCTCTGAGAGATATTGTCCGGGAGTGCCCTAGCACGAGAATATTCCTCACCGGGAGGCCCCATATCACCGAAGATATTGAAAGATATTTCACCAAGGCAGTTGTTATACCAATCAGCCCTAACACGGATGACATCCGAAATTATGTGAAGATGAGATTGGACAGGGATGCCGAGCCAGAGGCAATGACCGACGGTTTACGGGCTGATATCGTGAGAGTTATCTTAGAAAGGATATCTGATATGTGAGTAGGACTATTTCGCATTTCCACTCTATCAGTAATGTATACTTACCAACAATTTCGTGTAGATTCCTCCTTGTTTCGCTCAACATCGACGCTATTCTAGGAGAGGTAACAATTCGCTCGAGGAGAAGGAAACTAGAACAGATGACACTTGGCAATGGATTGAGTGATGCCTACACGGCAACTCTGGCGCGACTGAAAGCACAGAAGGGAGAAAAATCAGTGCTTGGGCTGAAGGCACTGATGTGGGTGGTATATTCGGAGCGACCCTTACGATCCCAGGAGCTCTGTCATGCCTTAGGAGTGGACATAGGATCCCCAGATCTGGATGCGGAAAACATTCCTGCATTACGGACACTCGTGTCATCTTGTCTGGGTCTTGTCACGGTCGAGGCGTCTTCGTCTACTGTCCGACTAGTGCACTTTACTCTTCAGGAGCATCTCTCAAGCGATCCGACCCTCTTTCATAGTCCTCACTCAACAATTGCCGAAGTTTGCTTGACATACCTCAATTTTCGATGTATCAGGGATCTTTCGCCAACTCTTTACTCGGCCCCCGAAACAGCTCCCCTTCTAGAATATGCTTCTGTTTACTGGGGCGGGCATACAAGAAGAGGGATGACGGAAAATATCAAAATGCTTGCACTGAGGCTTCTCGATGGATTCGATGAGCATATATCTGCCCAAATACTGTTATTACACTCTAATCGTTGTAGCAGCGGGGGCCCGTACTTTGACTGCATGGAGGGACCCAGAGGATTTACGGGGCTCCACGGAGTAGCATTTCTCGGGATTGCGGGAATAGTTTCTACTATACTAGAGATGAAGGAATGGGATGTTAACGCATCCGATTGCATAGGGATCACGGCTCTCATGTGGGCAGCTGCAAGAGGGCACGAGGAGGTCGTAAAGATATTTCTAGGACGAGAGGACGTCAATCCCGACCAGGCAGACACCAAATATGGCCAGACACCACTCTTCTGGGCGGTTGGGAGAGGGCATGAGGGAGTAGTAAAGATGTTTTTGGAACGAGAGGGCGTCAATCCCGATCAGCCCGACACCAAATATGGCCAGACACCACTCTCGTGGGCGGCTGAGAGAGGACATGAGGGAATGGTAAAGATGCTTTTAGAACGAGAGGGCGTCAATCCCGATCAGCCCGACACCTTTTATGGCCGGACACCACTCTGGTGGGCGGCCAAGAACGGGCATGAGGGAATAGTAAAGATGCTTTTGGAACGAGAGGGAGTCAATCCCAACCAACCACTCCCCTCTCGTGGCCGTGGCCTGACACCCCTCTCGTGGGCGGCCGTGAAAGGGCATGAGGGAATAGCAAAGATGCTTTTGGAACGAGAGGGCGTCAATCCCGGTCAGGCCGACACCAAATATGGCCGGACACCACTCTGGTGGGCAGCTGTGAAAGGGCATGAAGGAATAGTAAAGATGCTTTTGGAACAAGAGGGCGTCAATCCCGACCAGGCAGACGCCAGATATGGCCGGACACCACTCTCGTGGGCGGCTGAGAAAGGACATGCAGGAATAGTAAAGATGCTTTTAGAACGAGAGGGCGTCAGTCCCGACTTATGCGGGTGGCTAAGAGTAGGAATGAGGGAATAGTAAAGATGCCTTTAGAACGAGGCGATGTCAATCCTTTTAAACGGCGACGGCTGAATGGCGAAATGTCGAACCGAAACGTCGACAACCAAAACGAAGCTGCAAGACTTCAGGCCACAAAAGACTTTGATCGCCAATGCAAAACTTAGAGCGGGGAGCTCCTCATTCAACTGCTCACCCGCACACTCACGACTAGCTAACAGTAACAGAAGTACATATCAACCAGACCAAAGTCCTCCTATCCTTCCACGGGCCACCACTCATGTCCATGCTCTTGTACGTATGCCCCCCCCCTTGCAAACTCTCGGGCTAACAAATAAAGACAAACTCCCACTGTCCATAGCGTCCGCGCATCATCCAACATCCGCGCATCCAACTCTTTCACTTCTTTACAGCTTTCCCGCCTTCATTCCAGCCGATGCATCGATCCAAAACTCAAGCGCATTCCTGGACCCAAAATAATTTCCCAAAAGCCAAAGCATCCACAAAGCCTCTATTCCCGAAGCCACAAACAAGCGCGTTTCTAGAAACCATCTAAACAAAAAAGGGACCATCATGCGAGCATGCCGAGTAGCATCTCACGATTTCCAACAAATCTTGACTGGGCCGACACCAATGGGGTGGTTAAGGGAAGGCATGAGGGGGCCGTAAAGATGCTTTTCGCAAGATGGGATGCCATACCGGCCTTGCAGATACCGAATCTTGCAGAATACCATTCCGGCGGGTGGCAAAGGGACGGCATGAGAGGATACTGAAGATGCTTACGGAACGGAAAAATGTCCATACCACTATGCCAGATAGCATGAACCAAACCCCATCATCGTTGGCTCTCTCTGAAGGACACGATGCCGTCGTGAGACCCCCACCAGAGCATGGCAATTGCAATTCCGCCATAGCAGATCCCGGTAGCCCGACATCCCTCCCACCCTCTGCTGCGGCTCGGACGAGTGTGTTGTGGAGATGCAGTTCAGATCTCATGATCCATATCCCGACATGACGGACCCTGATGACGAACTTGCGCTCTTGCCAGCAGCCCACCACGAACAGCCGAAGTTATCGAACCTCTGGGATTTTGTTCCCAAGCCCGCAGATAGCGGCCCCTCAACTCAATTACCCCGGCGGCCTCAGCCTCTTTCCACCTAGCTGCTAGAGCTCTGGTACCCACCGGGAAAACCGACCCCCGTCCTGGCACTCAATCGACCCTCTCTTTTGCCGTCGACAGGTCTTTTATCATCGCCTCCCTTATTTGCCTCTTTGCCTTTCTCCCTTACTTACTTCCTTCTTCGTCGCTGGATACATTCTCCTTCCGCAAATACTTGTCGAGTTAGGAATTGGCGCAGGCAATATCTCCGTCGATATAGATATAAATATACTTAGGAACGACGGTTTTCCGCTGGCTATTTATTTTTTACCGATTTTTCTGCATTTCTCTTCTTGTCCTTTCCCTCCGTTGGAGCTCTTGTTGGACTTGGCCCTAAGTTATGGCGCTGTTCTTGTTCAGTTCTATTATACTATTCTCTAGGTTGGCATTTATCTTAGGCCTTGTGCGCAGGACTAAAGAGGGCCTGAGTATTATTAGAAATTTTTTTAACAAAAGCGCTTACTCAGGTTTGGGCTCAGAAGATTGATGGGGGGATTTTTGGAAAGGCAGTCGGAGTCCTTGGGAGAGTGGCTGCTTCCTCAGATGCAAAAGGGTTATATACAAAGCATTCATTTTTTGCCCCGAAATTTCACATGAAGATTTTCTTATATTTAGTGAATGTCTACCTAAATTTTCAGTTCATTCTAAACAGTTGTGATTACATAGAGAGTAAATTTATCGTAAAGTCCCAGACGGAGTAGTGGCGAATACAAGCGGGTAACGAACAAGGTATGTTGGAGTTCATTGATGCTGCTGGGCATGCTCACCATGTCGCATACCGCATATGGTGCTCTGCTATCGTTTCATTGTTTGAAGGAAAGCTTTGGTAAAGTGTTTTCGATCGATTGATCCCGCGGCGGAAGCAATACGGCAGAGTGTTTGAAGTCCTTGATGTGATTCGGCACGCTCAGCCTACCCCACCCGCACGCACCCAATCTCTTTATCACTCAGACGAAGGTGCCGGATACGCTCTTGGGATCGATTCGGCGCCGGAAGGAATGCAACTCTGAACGAGTCGGATGCACGAAGGCTGTGGAGAGCGGGAGTGATCTTTGTCTTTCGGTTACTAGCATGGGGCTTTACGGAAGAGAAAGGGGGACATACGTGAAAGGGGAAAAAGTTGTGTCGCGATCGCTGGAAGGATGGGAGGATGGTTTGTGGTTTATATATACTCCTGTCTTTACCGCTAGTTAGTTAGAGCGTTGCGAGAGTCGTGAGTCGTGAGTCGTGAGTGTGAGCGAGCAGTTAGATGAGAAGAAGTTCTCTCAAGTGGTGCGTTGGCGATCTGTCTTTTGTGTAGACTTAACTCTTAAGTTAGAGTCTATTGCGATCGCACTTTCGTTCGCTTGGTCTTTTGTGCTTTCCCTTAGGCTTCATCAGTTATTAGCAGTGGTGTTAAAAGAGTCGATATTATTGCTGAGTGCTTGGGAAAGTTTGGTTTTGTTCTGATTAGAATATTGTGGATGATGGATATTACGGTAGCCAGCCGACCGCCGGCCCTAGAACCCCTGGCCGAAGAAAAGGAGGCTCTAAAGAACCCAACCTCTTCAACAAGATTATCCAATCAATCTCGGCAACACTGCGCCGAACAATAATTGGCTAGTGCCCCATGTGAGCCACAGGGGACGCCACACACCCTATGGCGCCACCGGAGGATCGCTTAACCTGTATTCTCGTTCATGAGCTCTGACAGCAAGCTTTATGCTAATCCAAGGATCAAAATACCAAACCCCTCGTACCTATACGGCACTATCGAGACAATATCGTAAGTCGCAAACCCACCACTAACGAGAGAAGGACCATCCGACAAGCGGTATGTGAGCAATACGGTATTCAGGACCGATGGGAAGGGCACACACCAGGGAAACCAAGGCCAGTCTATCCCGGGAATTCCGAATGAAGAGCTGCCTTTAATTCAAGTCTAGCTCATTTTGCTTTGCTAGGGGAATCAATTTTGGCAGTTATATTCCTGAAAGCTTAGCCGGGTGTCGCGCAGGCCACACTCCCTGGTGCCTACCGTCGGAAATGCCACCATCGCCGGCGTTCTTGGATGGGTGACGGCAATTCCGAAAACACTGTTCCGGTCGAACTATGAAGCAATCTTATCAAGAGGGTATTCAGAAAGAAGGAGAGGAAGGTAAAATCGATCGGTTTATCACGATTTGATAGCCAGATGCGGAATGAGATAGATGTGAAGAAAAAAAGGATGAAAGTTGATGGTTTATTCTAGTTCGGTGATGGGGTTCTTCTTTACGCCCATTTCCCCTCCTTAAATACCCTTTTTCCTATCGCTCGAGGCTACTGAATTCACATCATTCAAGGTACAGAATGTTGACGGGTTGCCGCGCAGATCCACAAGTCTATCTGGGTGTCTGGCAGTACTGTGCAGGGGTGAGAACCCGTTAACCGGAACAGTCGGGTATATTGGTCTGGTTTAATGGTATAATAATCCCAGTAGCAGAGTGTTGTATTAGAAGCACCGAGGAGCGCAGGCAACCGGAAGCTCACATATTATGGAGGAACACTGAAGTGTGGACATGTGAGCGTTTTAGGGAATAGCTGGGCATATACATGTACTTGTAATTTCATCGCGTATTCGGAATCTGGTATCAATAAACATTTATAGCTTAGGGCTATGTCCAAATATGGCTAGGAGGAGCCGCTATTACATGTATTATTTAGTCTCGTCTGGGTCAAGCTTCTGCTCAGTTCCCTACATTTGACAGGGCCCCTACCATGTGCTCCAACAGTTTTTCCTCACAGCTTTTACCCGGGTATTGGCTCGTGGTAGTTGTAATAAAAACTCTGCAGGTTTTTGAGACCCTTTCACCCCTGCTTTATATTATGCCCAAAGTAACCTTTTAGAAATCACAACTCGCTCCACTCATATTATCATCACAATTGTGGTCACCCACACCACAATTATCACCACTAAAAACATATAACCGGAGTGTTCCGTCCCCTAAGTTAGTCCGATCAGCCAACCTGTTACCATCGGCTGCTTTCCCCCCTTTATATTAACCCCATCATACATTTGATATTTCTCATAATACTGACATACTGGCCGGCACTTTTGTAGCAACCGGATTCCGAATACGCGATGAGAATACAAGTAGAAGTTTTCATTACTTAAGTTGCCATTAGCTAGCAACCGCCATAGACAAGAACATACACCTCGAAATTCTCTCCTATCATCCCGCCCACACCATCGTGACATACCCTTCATGGTTAACCTTAAATATCTGTCCCATAACTCTAAGCCTGACCTTGTACGTGTTTGCCAGCTTAGTGCGGTTTTTTAAAGTCCGTTGAGTTTCCAGAGTCATTTTTTTCCGTTGCCGGTTAGACTGATACACATCCCCTAGCCTATCCTTAGCAACATAGCAGAGAGAGAGAAAGCAATCAGTTAGTCCACCGTTCGTCCGTGTCCCGTTACGCTTTGAGCCTGTTGCGATCGCACTTTTATTCATTTATTCTCTCGTCCTCTCTTTAGACCCCAACAAGGAGCGTGGAAATGCCCTCATGGTTTCTCATTCCCTAAATTGTCAAATATTTTTACGGGGCAATGCCACAACGCGCAATCTCATACGCTACCATCCTCCCATAACCTCACTTAGCACCGTTAACCAAGCAGTATCATATAAAGAAATTGAACGATCTAGATCCCAATGGAGACGAAAAATGGGGGTTTACCACCCATAGAAACGAGGGAAAGAAACCCCAATTTTTGTTTCTGAATACGCGATCAACTCCTAGCACCGGGGCTAAATACGGCCAATCCAACTCTCTCTCTTCCTCGCTAGCGCCCTCTGCACGTAATCCTCATATGCTAGCTAGGGCTTCATCTTTAGGTCTTCTCTGACAATACCAATCTACAGGTTGGCAATGTAAAGTCTGCTTGTTATGCCGAAGAGTAATAAATCAACCAGCACTTTTTGCAACGTAGACTCCTGTGGCAAATGACACCTACTCGGCATTAAATTTTATAGTTGCGAGATACTGCTTTTCGGTATCGTAACTTAGTGCTGGAAATTTAAATATGTATCTCACCGGTCGCTGTGCGGGTGGCCTCCTAAGCCCTATTTCGCTGGATCAGATACGGCGCCGAACGGCAAGGGGTGTGGACAGCAGGTAAATTTATTCTCCGACTATCGCTCTCTCCTTAACCAATGGTAGGGGTAAAGTATATATAAAAGATCACATTTATTCTCATCCTTTCTCCAGTCGCCATGCATAGCGGCTTTCCTTCACACATGCCCCCAATCCCTTGCTTACCCCAGTGACAACAAAAGAAGGGAGTGCTCTGTCCAACCTCCGAACTCAAGAAAAGGGTGGTAAGGACTTCGGCTCTCCCACACTCTGAGTGCAAATACTGGATCCTTGTATCTGAACAACTCTTATGCTAGGCTTTGAAGAAAAAAAGGAACTATAGGAAGAAAAACGAACAGTAAATACCAAAAGGGGATTTACAACACGAAAAGAAGATTAAGAGTAAATACATAGGAAATTCCGAGCCGCACGGGCTGTCTCAATACAGTGGGGGTGGGCGGGCATAATTCGGAGGGAGGGAGGGGGGAAGCGACAATTACCACAAGTCGGTGTTTAAACTGCGGGGGGAGGAGGAAGTAAGTGGCGGGAACAGAATGGTCTATGGAGCTCTTGCGGTCGCTACGAAAATAGCCTAGAAGTTATGGATTTTAGAAGGTGGTAGGGAAGCTGACTGATGGCGTCTCGGCATTAGGCCGTGCCGGGGGCGGGGGATGCTGGGGGTTGGCCACGAATACTCTCCCACCAGAGTGGCATTCGGCTGTCGTTATCTAGCTTGTCAAGGTTGACGTCGTCCCGCCCGAGTAGCATTTTCACTACTCCCGTGTGCCCATTCTCAGCAGCAAACAAAAGCGGTGTTCGGTTGCTGTGATCTGGTTTATTGGGGTTCACGTCATCCCGTTGGAGCAGTATTTTTACCAACAGAGCGGTGGTTCTCCAAATAGAAGTGCCCGGGTGGGGTTGAGGTCGCCTCTTCCGAGCAGTATCCTCACCACTCCCTCGTGCCCATTCCTAGCAGCACAGTAGCGTGGTGTCCGGTTATGGTTATCTGGTTTTTCGGGGTCGATGTCGTCCCGCCCGAGTAGCATTTTCACTACTCCCGTGTGCCCATTCTCAGCAGCAAACAAAAGCGGTGTTCGGTTGCGGTGATCTGGTTTATTGGGGTTCACGTCATCCCGTCGGAGCAGTATTTTTACCAGTCTCTCGTGCCCATAGTTAGCAGCCCAACAGAGCGGTGATTGTTCAAATAGAACTCTCTGGGCAAGGTTGACGTCGCCTCTTCCGAGCAGTATTTCCACCACTCCGACGTGTCCATTCTCAGCAGCACAGGAGAGTGGTATCCGGCCGCGGTTATCTGGTTTTTTGGGGTCGACGTCGTCCCGCCCGAGTAGCATTTTCACCACTCCCTCGTGCCCATTCTCAGCAGCACACAAAAGTGGTCTTCGGCTGCGGTAATCTGGTTTATTAGGATCCACGTCGTCCCGCCCGAGTAGTGTTTTAATCATTCCCTCGTGGCCATTCTCGGCAGAACACCAGAGTGGTGTTCGGCCGTGGCTATCTGTGTTGTTAGGATTGACGTCGTTTCGTCCGAGCAGTATATTCACCACCCCATCATGCCCATTCATAACTGCCCACCAGAGTGGTGTTTCGCCATACTTATTTGGTTTGTCGGGACTAACGTCGTCCCGCCTGAGCAGTATTTCCATCACTCCCTCGTGCCCATTCTTGGCAGACCACCAGAGCGGTGTTTGGCCGTAGGCATCTGGTTTGTCAGGGCTCACATCGCCCTGCTCGAGTAGTACTTCCACAACTCCCTGGTGCCCATTCTTAGCAGCCCACCAGAGCGGTGTTTGGCCACACACATCCGGGTTGTCGGGGCTCACGTCGTCCCGTCCCAGTAGTATTTTCACCACTCCCTCGTGTCCATTCTTAGAAGCACACAAGATGGGTGCTTCACCGGACTCACTCGCCCCACCAGGGTTGGCGTCGCCCCGCCCAAGTAGTATTCTCACCACCCCTTCGTGCCCATTCAAGGCAGCCCACACAAGAGGTGTAGTACCTGTGTAGTCTGCTTGGTTGATATCACAACCTTCCAGCTCTACCAAACTAGCGACAATCTCAACAATCCCAAAGAAGGATGCACAGTGTAGACCACTGAATAGGGAAGGTTTATCGAAATTAACACCGAAGAAACACGATTTCTCTGCATTCAGAAGGATATGGGCGGACACGTGGTTGGTGTAGTCGCCAAACAGTTTCATTGCAAGCTGTTTCGCACAATCAGAAAGATCTTTTTTTGCGTGTATTCCCCAATGGAGAGAAGCGTATTCCAGAAGGGGTGTGCTCGGATGTAGCGAAGAATATTCTAGCGATGAGCGCGAATATAGAAAAGGATCTCTAGGGTAGGATGTACTGGAATATGACAAAGAAAGTCTCCGAGAGGCTGGGCTAGAAAACCGTGAAGAAGGTTGCAAAAGGGGTGCGGTAGAGCGGGAAGAAGAATGGCTTTGAGAGGGGTTCGAATATAGAGAAGAATATCCCTGAAAGCCTACGCTCGAATATCGAGAAGAATACCCTAGAAAAGGTGCACCTGGGAGACCACGAGAGGGACTAGTCGAAAGTGCCTTGACCTGATGGGAATTCAAATAACTTAGGCAAGTCTCGGCAATTGTCGAGTGAACCCTGCCAAAAAGCCGCGGATGAGCCCGGAGGTACTCTTGAAGAGTAAAATGGATTAACCGGACAGTTGAAGCCTCCTTGTCTACGACAACAAGTCCTTGACAACAGGCGAGCAATGTCCCTATTGAAGGAACATTGTCGGCATCGAGATCCGCCGATCCAATCTCGACTCCTAGAGCGTGACATAGTTCGTCCACCTTCAAGGGCCGCTCCGAGTGAGAGATCCACATCAATGCGGCAATGCCGAGCCTCGCTTTCTCCCCACCCTGTTCCTTTATCCGACCCAACGTCCCGCCATAGACACCCCCCAACCCCGAGCCGTCAGCCATTACGTTGAGCCTCCGCCGCCTGCGACCGATTGTGGTTTCCTGCAGGATCGCATCCATATTCAACGAGACTAGCAGAAATCTAGATATGTGTCTGTCAGTGGATAACTTGGGGTAGCTCCTCCGGTGTCATTGCTTTCACGTACATTTCAGAAATATTTTCAGGAATTTTCCTCAGGATCTCCGCCTCCAGAGTACTGTCCATCGCGTCTGGTGTTGTGTCTTCGTCCAGTCTGCTATGAAGATAACTGATAATATCTTGCCTCCGAGGAGTGATGCGCATCGTCGTTACTCTTCCAGAAAGGCGGTTCCTGACCTCAGCCTGGATGTGCGGTCTTCCGGTCAGGAATATCCGGGTATCTGGAGACCTTCGCAGAATTTCGTTAAGCGAATTAAGAACTTTGACTCGATGTCCTGCCACACATTCATCGAGAGCGTCGATGCAGATAAACGTAGGGTTTTCGGAAGCGGTGGTTTGCAGCATGTTCACGATATCGGCAAGCTGAGGTCCCCGCCCACCGAGGAACTTTTTCTGGTCCTCATATGCTTGCGCTATTTCCCTGGGCACATTTTCCAGTCCACCCACAACCTGTTTGAGCAGAGCGCCCATCATACTCGCCGATGACTGCTCCTTTTGGGCCGCGAAGTCAAAGTAAAAACCTGCCACCGCGGTCTCCACGCCTCTAGCCTTATCACACAAGCTGTCTATCACCAACGAGCTATCCCAGTTTGTCAGCACTTGCCTATTTTCTTCCGTTATTCGAGATTCATAGATGTTCGTCCTTATTACCTAATAAACGTCTTCCCAACCCCCGGATCTCCATAACAAAACAAGACAGGCTCATTGGACCCACTCCCCCCCCTCCTGGCGCACCAGCTTCTGAAAATCTCGGTTTGCAACACCCATCCCCCGACATTTTTGACCCGGCTCTCTTGAATATCCTTGTGCCGGAACCTGGGCTCTTGTGGCGATAACCAGGTCAGGATCTGAGGCCGTTCATCAGCAACAGTACAGTTATTCCACACACTATTAAAGCAGTTGGTATTATTGAAGGAGTCGGTATTGCCATGAAAGCGATATTGAGACATCTTCGCTGTTCGGAAACTAGTGGAGGATGGGTGATTGAACTGCTCGGCTGACGGGATCGCTGGAGAAAACCGGGGTCTTGTGTGGCACCTCAAGGACAACTCAGCAGAGCCCAATCAATCCCTTGGTGTTGTCAGCAACGCTCTGTTTGTGTTTCTCGCATCAGTCGCGCGAAATGCCTCTTTGAATTATACCCTGTGGCGCGGCACAAATCCTCCACTACCGGTATGGTGAATAACGCAGGAGATCACTTGTGGAATCGCCTAGCTTGGTATATACACAAGTGTTGAAATCTAGAGATGGAGACGGAGAAGTAAATCTTGGTAGAACGCGTGAATGTTGTTCTTCGGATGACCTCAGTCTATCTGTCTACGGTACTAGCTAAAGTTAGTGCTATATATCCATAGGCCCCATGACAATTACGTGACTACCGGTAGTCACCTCCGAGATACAAGAACTCGCTCCACATAACCACATTAGGAAGCTATTTCCGACAACAAGTGCTCGAGTACCGTACTCGTACATCAATGAACCCTTACCGATCATCCAACTCAAAGCATCGCAGCATATCCTCTCGTGTTGTCGGTAGCAGGTGGGAAGGCCCTTCCCGCAGCCTCGTAACCTGCTAAATTAGGCTCGGTGAAGCTAGGCGCTCGGCTTTTTGATGTTCATCAAGACCGCCAAGCACGATTCGTACCCTTCCAAGCAATCCTATCCCCTTAAGTTGCCACAAACACAAATGTACACGTACTGTACGTGTACAGCACCTACCATCATACCCCACCTTTCCAATGAGCCATCACCAAGTACCGTTTGACAGCTAACCTAAGCAGTAATTCAAAGGGTACAGTGAATAATCCTGGGATATTCAGGATCCAAGATCTACCACAGGATAAGTAACCGAAACTCGGGTAAATCTCATTTAGCATGTAATGCTCGTCTGTTTACAGAGGTACAAAGCAGTAATTCAAAGGATATCATGAATAATCAGATGTAAAAGCCAGGGATAGTCAGGATCCAAGATCTACCACTAAGATAACTAACCGAAACTAGGGTAAATCTCATGTGAAATAGAGTGCTATCTGGACAACACTCTTCGTGTGCCCGGCGGTCGGGACATGAGTTACCCGACTTAAGGCGTGGGTCACTGCTACCGTACTTCCATAAAACTATCTGCCTGCGAAGGCATTGGCTAAAGCACAACCGAATTATTCAGCCCTTTTCCCCCCCGGGCGCCCAAAAAACCCCCCCTTAACTTAGTGCTCTGCTGCGAGATATGAACGGAACTGGTGTGATTAGTAGGGTTCGTGAAAAAAAATAAAAAAATAGCCCGTTCTGGTATACATTCAACCGCTATTATATCCGAGAAAGTTTCGCTATTCTTTCCTCGACTGCTTATAACGCGATCACAGGCTGTCACTCGTCCAATTTTAACCGTCTTTGTTGTAATGTGGTGCTGGTTGTCAGGGGCTTCCTGATAACCTCAAACGAGAAGCAGTCTGGACTTAGGCGAGGAGATGCGAGGAGTTGTTTGGGAGTCGTTTGGGATGCAGTAAGGAGTGTTGCGGATTGGAAGAGATGAGCCCCCAGATGTGGTGGGTACCTGCGAGGTTGACCTTTGTGTAGTATACAGTAATTATCCACTTTCGTGATCGGTGGACAGCAGAGATCAAGTCAATCAACGGTTAACAATTCTCACCCAAATATATTCAAACTCTTCAGTAAAACTCTTTACGAAATTCTCTATTTACTTCAGTCTTGAACGGTAAGTTTAAGCACCACAAGACACAGCACGGTCCAATGTTCTATGTACTGCAACCTCCCGTAGCCCCACTAAACACGGCCAATCAGACCGCACAGAAGGCAGAGAGCACTTTCTATCCCAATAGAGATAGAAGAGGGCGGGGGAAGAGGATTATTTACCTATGACATGTGGAGGTAGGGAAACCCGATTTTTGTTTTTAGATACAGTCAACCAGGCATAGCGGATAAATATTGAGCATCAGACTGCCCTCTTCCGCCCTGTGCATGTAATCGTCCTCATATACCAACCAAAGCCTCATCTTTAAGTCTTGTCTAACAATCACCGACTATAGGTTGGCGATCGAAGGTCTACCTATCGTAGGAAAGATTAATGGGTGAACTAGCGCTTTCCGCGACATGGGCTCCTGTGGGAAATGACGCCATTACTCCGTATCAACTTTGATAGTTTCGAGACACCGTTTTTCGGTATCGCACCATACCACGGAAATTTCCTGTGCCGCACCAATTTCGTACGACCATACCCCCAACGTGATATTCGAGGCCCACCTAGAAGGAGGTATGTGAGGACGATCTTTGTTAAACTATGTCCGGAGTGGGCACCGATCACAGCTGTACAAGCGCTAACAGCCAGCTATCGGGCTGCTTTCCGCGAGCGTTAGGAATACTTCCACTTATTATTTCTCTATGCTTGCGTCGGAACAACTCATATCTAGTTTTCATAGGCGAGGGGAGGGGAAAAAAAGGGAAGTAGAGAAAAAAAAGTAAAGAAGAATGGATGCACAATGGGTTCTTAAGGCTAGAAGAGAAGAACAAAATTTCGTAAACCTGAATTCAAACCCACATGGCTTATCCTAATATTATGATACAATATAAGAAGGAGGGTTTACTCTGGAAAAAAGGGAAAAGGGCAATTACCACAAGACGGTGTTTCGGGTTGCAGGAGGTGATAACTTAGTTCTTTTGGCCTTGGTACGCCTGTGAAACCTCCACCGGGGTCTCCTCGAGCCCGTAGACCAGCTACTCTAGTAGTGCACCTAGCATGTTCGTGGGGGACTGCTCCTTCCGCGCCGCGAAGTCAAAATAAAAACATGCCACGGTGGCATTCTGTGCTTCAGTCTGATCACACAGCTTGTCTATCACCAGTGAACTAATATCGCAACTTGTCAGCACGTGCCCCCTTCTTCCCTTTCTTGAGGTTCGCTCTTGTTACCTAATAAAAGTCTTTCCAACCCCAGGACCTCCACAGCAAAACAGAACCGCATTATCAGATTCGCTTCCTCCACTACCAGCCTACCAGATTTTAAATTCCTTTGTCTGCAAGGCCCATCCCCCTATCTACCCGGCTGCTTTGAATGTCTTTGTGCAGGAGCCTGGGCTCTAGTGGCGATAACCAGGCCAAGATTTGAGACCGCTCATCGGTAACAGTACAGTTGTTCCACACATTATTAAAGGAGTTGGTATTGCGGTAGAAGAAAGATCGAACCATCTTGGCTGTTAGGAGGCTGGTAGAGAATGTGTGATTAGACCGGTCGATGGAATAGTTGGGAGCTGAAGAAATACGGGGCCTTTTGTGGAACCTCAAGCATATCTCGGGACAGTCCAATCACTACCGCCCATAGGCTTGTCAACAACACTCCGCTTCTGTTTCCTGCATTAGTAATGAGAAATCCCTTTCAAAATTTAACTTGTGGCGCGGAGCAAATCCTTCCCTCAAGTGAACGAACACTCACTACCTGGGCCGAATCATGAACCGGTAGCTGGTACTTGTATATGTGCAAGTGCAACAAGCCTTATAAACAAATCAGTCAAATTCCCCACATATCATCTAGCTTAAAGCATAGCAGCATATTCCCTTGCGATATCGATTGCGCCCGGGAAAGCTCTTCCTTCAGTCACATAACTTACCAGGTTCTGTGAAGCTAGCTGCTAGGCGCAGGGTTTTTTTTTGGCGTTTATCAACACTCCCAAACACAAGGCTCACACCAGCAGCCCAGTGCGGCATCGCCGTAAGTTGCCGGAAGCACAATACATCTACCATAATATACCTTATCCTTCCAACGACCGAGCCAATGCCGAATATCGTTCGGCGGCTAACCTAAGCAGTAAATCAGAGCGTTGTTGAATATGGCGAATAGTTTTCTAATAAAAGCCTGGGACCACTCAGGACCCAAGACTCAGTACTTTGCCCCGAAATGCGAACAGAACTAGTATGATAAATAGGGCTCGCTCAAAAGAAAAAAAAAAAGATCCCGACTCTACCCTATGTGTTCGCGTACATCGCTACACTTGAGCGCTATTATCTCCGAGAAGGCAATTAACTTTATCGGGTCCATTTCCTCAGCTGCTTTGTAACCCCGCCACAGATCGTCACTCGTCTAATTTCAACGGGGTTCGTTACGAATTGTTTTATGCAAATCAAACGAGGTCCAAGTTTTATTGAATGCTCTCTTAGCCCAGGAGAGGAAGACGGTGTTCGTGAGGAAAGAGGGAAAGAAGATGGGAAGGGGGGCGGGGCACCATATAGAGACGCAACATAAGGAAATCATAGGAGTGCAGGAACACATATGCGATATACACATAGGCACCCCTACAACAAGAGAAAGCAACATAGCCCGGTATGAGTATCCAGAAAACACAGAGATCAATGAAGCGGTCAATGAGTGCGACATCGGATCCATATCATAACAAGTCCTAACCCGGTATGGCGGATGATATTGCGCATCCAAATTTCCTCTTCCCCAGTAGCGTCCTGCACAAGCAATCGTCCTTAAATGCTGCCAAAAGCTTCATCTTTAAGTTTTATCAAAAAATGGCCTAACCCGCAGGCTGGCGATTTGTTGCGGGGGAGATTAATGGATAAACCCGCGCTTTACGCGACATGCACTCCTGTAGCAAAAGATACCATTCCTCGGCAGCAAATTCTATACTCGCGGGAAGGCGTTTTTCGGTATCGTACCTTGTTCCTGAAAATTTCCACCGCACGGATAGTCCTCAACCTCACCATCGAGGACACACCTGGAAGGAAGTGGCATGTCAGGATGATCCTTATCAAACTATGTCCGTAGTAGAGACTGATCACAGCCATACAAGCGCGAACAGTTAGCTATTGGGTTGCTTTCCATGACTTCTAGAAATGCTTGCATTTATTATTATTTTTCTCTATATTTGCGTCTAAACAGCTAGTAGCTAGTTTCCAGAGGGAAGGGAAGGGGAAAAAAGGAACAATAAATGCACAAGGAGGGTCTACTATCAAAAGAGAAGAATAAAAGGAAGAATGATGGAAATTCAAAGCTATATAGTTTATCTCAATAGGATGGACACAAGCGGGGCTACTCCGGAAAGAGAGGTGAATGGGAATTACCACAGGACGGTGTTTCGGGCTGCGGGAGGCGGCAGGAAGAGATGAAAAAAAGGGAGAAAGTCTGCGGGTGTGAGCATGTTTAAGGAGCTGTTGCGATCCTTGCGGACATAGCAAATAGGAGATCCGTATTGGAAAACGGTAAGGATGGCGATGCCCCTTCGTCCCTAGAAAGGCACTAGGTGCTATATCAGAGACATTGCTCGCACATGGGGACGCTCGGCGGCCCGCTGGAGCCGTGTTCGGCCATGGTATCTTGTCTAGGCGATTTAATCCTGTCCGAGCAGTATTTTTACCACCCCCCTGTGCCTATTCGCGGTAGCACACTGGAGCGGTGTTTGGCCGTTGATATCCTCTTTGTTGGGGTTGACGTCGTCCCGTTCAAGTAGTATTTTCAGCACTTCCGCCTGCCCGTTCGAAGCAGCATCCCAAAGTGGTGTTCTGCCGTATATATTCGGCTTTTCGGGGTCAACATCACCTCGTCCGAGAAGCGTTCTCGCCACTCCCTCATGGCCTTTCATAGCAGCCCACAGGAGCGGTGTTCGGCCCCCGGTATCCGGTTCATTGGGTTTGACGTCTTCCCGTTCGAGTAGTATTTTCACCACTCCTTCGTGCCCTTCCCCAGCAGCGGCGCAGAGCGGTGTCTGGCCGTTAGTATCCTTGTTGTTGGGGTTGACGTCATCCCGTTCAAGAAGTACTTTCAGCACTCCCTCCCGCCCATTCCAAGCAGCATCCCAAAGTGGTGTCTGGCCATAGATATTCGGCTTTTCGGGGTCAACATCGCCTCGCCTGAGTAGCGTGGTCGCTACTCCCTCATGGCCTTTCATGGCAGCCCACAAGAGCGGTGTTTGACCGCCAGTATCCGGTTCATTGGGTTTGATGTCGTACCGTCCGAGTAGTACTTTCACCACTCCTTCGTGCCCTTCCCCAGCAGCGGCGCAGAGCGGTGTTTGGCCGTTGGTATCCTGTTTGTTGGGGTTGACGTCGGCCAGTCGAAGCAAGATTTTTAGTACTCCCTCCCGCCCATTCCAGGCAGCATCCCAGAGGGGTGATCGGTTGTAGATATTTGGTTTATCAGGGTCAACATCGTCCCGTCCGAGTAGCGTTCTCGCCACTCCCTCATGACCTTTCATGGCAGCCCACAAGAGCGGTGTTCGGCCCCCGGTATCCGGTTCATTGGGTTTGATGTCCTGCCGTCCGAGCAGTGTTTTCACCACTCCTTCGTGCCCTTCACCAGCAGCGGCGCAGAGCGGTGTTTGGCCGTTGGTATCCTTGTTGTTAGGGTTGATGTCATACCGTTCAAGTAGTATTTTCAGCACTCCCGCCTGCCCATTCCAAGCAGCATTCCAAAGTGGTGTTCTGCCGTATATATTCGGTTTTTCGGGATCAACATCGCCTCGTCCGAGTAGCGTTCTCGCCACTCCCTCATGGCCTTTCATGGCAGCCCACAAAAGCGGTGTTCGGCCCCCGGTATCCGATTCATTGGGTTTGACGTCACGCCGTCGGAGTAATATTTTCACCACTCCTTCGTGCCCTTCACCAGCAGCAGCGCAGAGAGGTGTTTGGCCGTTAGTATCCTTGTTGTTGGGGTTTACGTCATACCGTTCAAGTAGTATTTTCAGCACTCCCTCTTGCCCATTCCAAGCAGCATTCCAAAGTGGTGTTCGGCCATAGATATTCGGCTTTTCGGGGTCAACATCGCCTCTTCCGAGAAGCGTTCTCGCCACTCCCTCATGGCCTTTCATGGCAGACCAGAAGAGGGGTGTTTGGCCCCCGGTATCAGGTTCATTGGGTTTGACGTCACGCCGTCGGAGTAATATTTTCACCACTCCTTCGTGCCCTTCCCCAGCAGCAGCGCAGAGAGGTGTTTGGCCGTTAGTATCCTTGTTGTTGGGGTTTACGTCATACTGTTCAAGCAGTATTTTCAGCACTCCCTCTTGCCCGTTCCAAGCAGCATCCCAGAGCGGCGTTCGGCCGTATATATTCGGCTTTGAGGGGTCAACATCGCCTCGTCCGAGTAGCGTTCTCGCCACTCCCTCATGACCTTTCATGGCAGCCCACAAGAGCGGTGTTTGACCGCCAGTATCCGGTTCATTGGGTTTGATGTCCTGCCGTCCGAGTAGTATTTTCACCGCTCCTTCGTGCCCTTCTCCAGCAGCGGCGCAGAGCGTTGTTTGGCCGTTGGTATCCTTGCTGTTAGGGTTGACGTCATCCCGTTCAAGTAGTATTTTTAGCACTCCCTCTTGCCCGTTCCAAGCAGCATCCCAGAGCGGCGTTCGGCCGTATATATTCGGCTTTTCGGGGTTAACATCGCCCCGTCCGAGTAGTGTTCTCGCCACTCCCTCATGACCTTTCATGGCAGCCCACAAGAGCGGTGTTCGGCCGCTAGTATCCGGTTCATTGGGTTTGACGTCTTCCCGTTCGAGTAGTATTTTCACCACTCCTTCGTGCCCTTCTCCAGCAGCGGCGCAGAGCGGTGTTTGGCCGTTGATATCTTGTTTGTTGGGGTTGACGTCGTCCCGTTGAAGCAAGATTTTTAGTACTCCCTCCTGCCCATTCCAGGCAGCATCCCAGAGAGGTGATCGGTCGTAGATATTTGGTTTCCTAGGATCCACATCGCCTCGTCCGAGTAGCATTGTCGCCACTCCCTCGTGGCCTTTCATAGCAGCCCACAAGAGTGGTGCCCGGCCACCGGTATCTGGCTCGTTAGGTTCAATGTCATGCCGTCTAAGTAATATTTTCACCACTTCTTCGTGTCCTTTCAAAGCAGCCCAAATGAGAGGCGTACTGCCTGTGCAGTCTGTTTGGTTGATGTTACAACCTTCCACTTCTACCAAGCTATCTACAATCCCAGCAATCCCGAAGAGGGATGCACAGTGTAGACCACTGAATAGGGGAAGTTTATCGAAATTGACACGGAAGGAATATGATTCCTCTGCACTCAAGAGGATTCTCGCGGATATGTTGTTAGTGCAGTCGTTGAATAGCTTTAGAGCAAGGTGTTTTGCACAATCTGAAAGTTCTTTTTTTGCATGCATTCCCCAATATAGGGAAGAATACTCTAGAAATGGTGCGCCTCGGAAATCGGGAGAGGGACTAGTCGAAAGAGTCTTGACCTGATGGGAATTCAGATAACTTAAGCAAGTTTCCGCCATTGTCGAGTGAGCTCTACCAACAAGCTCTGGATGAGTCCGGACGTACTCTTGAAGAGTAAAATGGATTAACCGGACAGTAGAAGCCTCCTTGTCTACGACAAGAAGTCCTTGACAACAAGCTAGTAATGTCCCGATTGAAGGAACATTGTCGCTATCGAGATCCGCCGATCCTATTTCGACCCCCAGAGCATGGCACAGTTCGCTGACTTTCAAGGGTCGCTCCGAGTGAGAGATCCACATCAATGCGGCCATGCCGAGCCTCGATTTCTCTTTACCTTGTCCCTTTATCCGACTCAACGCCTTACCGTAAGCGTCCCCCAACCCCAAGCCGTCAGTCATTGCGTTGAGCTTTTGCCGCCTGCGACGAATTGTGGTTTCCTGCAGGATCGCATCAAGATTTAACAAGACTAGCAGGAATCTAGGTGTGTATTTATCAGCGGACAACTTCGGGGAGCTCCAGGATTGCTGCTTCTACCTACCTTCCAGAAACATCTTTGGGGATTTTCCTCAGGATGTCTGCCTTTAAACTACTGTCCATCGCGTCAGGCGTCGTATCTTCGCCCAGTCTGCTATGGAGATAGCTGATGATATCATCCCTCCGCGGAGTGATGCGTATGGTCGTTACTTTTCCGGGCAGGCGCTTCCTGACCTCAGTCCGGATGTGAGGTCTTCCTGTCACGAACATCCGAGTGCCCGGAGACCCTTGCAGAACCTCATTAAGCGAATCAAGAACCTTAACTCGATATCCCGCCATGCATTCATCGAGAGCGTCGATGCATATGAACGTGGTCTTCTCGGAAGCGGCGCTCTGCATCATTTTCACAATATCGCCAAGCTGCGGTTCCCGCCCGCCAATAGCTCTTTTTTGGCCTTGGTATGCTAGCGATACCTCCGCCGGGGTCTCCTCGAGTCCACAGACCAGCTGTTTCAGCAGGGCACCCAGCATGTTCGTGGGGGACTGCTGCTCTCGGGCCGCGAAGTCAAAATAAAAACATGCCACGGTGGCATTCTGTCCTTCGGCCTGATCACACAGCTTGTCTATCACCAGTGAACTAATATCGCAGTTTGTCAGCGCGCGCCCCCCTTCGTTTTCTTGAGGTTCGGTCTTGTTACCTAATAAAAGTCTTTCCAACCCCGGAATCTCCACAACAAAACAGAACTGCATTATCAGATTCGCTTCCACTAGTACCAGCGCACCAGCTTTTAAATTCCTCGGTCTGCAAGACCCATTCCCCTACGTTATCGACTCGGCTGCCTTGAATGTCCTTGTGCCGGAGCCTGGGCTCTAGTGGCGATAACCAGGTCAAGATTTGAGACCGCTCATCGGCAACAGTGTAGTTGTTCCACACGTTATTAAAGGAGTTGGTATTATTGAAGGAGTTGTTGGTATTGCGGTAGAAGAAAGATCGAAACATCTTCGCTGTTAGGAGGCTGGTAGAGGGTGTGTGATTAAATTGGTCTGTTGGTATCGGTTGATGGAGTCGTGGGGAGCTGAAATACGGTGACCTTTGTGGAACCTTAAGCACAGCCTAATAGGACAGTCGAATCAATCCCCCAAATGTCTTGTCAACCACACTTCGCTTATGTTTACTACATCTGTAGTATGAAATGCCACTCCCTTTGCAACCTGTGGCGCTGCACAACTCCCCCCAATAGTCATGAGCGAGCACTTACCACAGTGGAATCGTGAAGCTTGGTACAAAAGTACAAGTGCCATGGGGGATGTTTTCGATGAGTTAAACAAAAAAAAAGGGGGAGGGGGATGTTTTCGTACAAGACAGTGATCATTTTGGTGGTAAACCACCCGTGTCTTGTACGAAAACATTCCCCATGGCACTTGTACTTTACATTAAACCTTGTGAATGAACAGCCGAAATCCTTACAGATCACCTAACTTGAAGCATCGCAACATATTCCCTCGTGATTCCGGAAAGCTCTACCCGCAGCCTGGTAACTTACCAGGCGCTACGGAGGTATGATACAGCTCCCAAGTTTTGTAGTTTTCACAAGCCAAGGTGCGCTGCCAGCAGGGGGTAAGGGCAGCAAACCTCCCTCGTGAACCTACAAAACATCAGCACTGTACCTCCGTATTAAACTAGCCCCAGACGCTAGGCCTTCTTGTCAACACCGCCAAGAACGGTGCAGCATCGCCATAACTTGCCGCAAGGGCAATGCATCTATCGTAATATATCCGATCCTCCCAATTATCTAGGCGTAAATCCAGAACTAAGCACCATTAGACAGCTGACATAAGCCATAATTCAAAGAGTCCTTGAATAATATGTTGAATAGTCCTCGAGCAAGCCTATGATAGCCCGGGACCCGGGAACTGTAACTAACCGAGGATAACCGTACGGCGTAAATCTCCTGTTGACTTTGAAGAAGTAAATTACAGTATGCCCAGTGACCGGAGCCCGAGTTCCATGACCAAAGGTGGGTCGCGGCTATTTCCGCAAAGCCAGGTGCCCACGGACGCGCCGGCCATTGCATAACAGGATTGATTTTTCCCATTCCGAGCACTTAAAAATCCCCTCTTAAGTTAGTAGTCTGCCCCAAGATACTATGATTAGTAGAGTTCGTGCAAAAAAAACCGAAAAATTAATTCCTCTTGGGTCTATTCACACACACTATCATACTACTCTTGAGCGCTATAATCTTGGAAAAGGTGACTTTATTATCACTACCCTATTACATCGGCTATTACTTTATATTGTCATCATAGACCCTCACTCGTCTAAATTAGCCAGAAGTTTGCGCAGAATAAGACATGACGAAATATAGTACTGCCACCGTCACCGCCCCCGTAACCCCACCAAGCACCATGAGCCATACAAATATAACAAAACACTTTCGATCCCAATGGAGATATAGGAGGGGGGCGGGGGAGGGCTTACCCATGACATGGAGACGAGGGAAAGAAACCCGGAGTCTCGCAGAAATACCGGTATTGTGCATCCAACTCTCCAACCGCAATCCTCCTCATATACTAGCCAGAGCCTCATCTCTAAATCTTGTTTAAAAATTAGCCAATCTGCAGATGGGCAATTTGAAATTCCCTCGCTATATAAGGAAACCCAATCTATGCGTGCACTTTCTGCTACCGGCGCTCCCACGGCCAGAGACACTGTTACCCCATCAAATTGGATACTTGTGAGATACAAATGTTCCGGTATTGCGCTTTGCGGCTACGATCTACCTTATGGTATTAACACTGTACGGTAAAAATGTAGCGTATCATCAGAACACCGTACTAATGCCCCGGACCTAGCAAGATTTTCCCTAAGCAGGTGGGGAGACGGTGTTATACGGGTTTTGTGACGCCCGAACCGAACATCGCACGGGGCTCCCTCACAAAGAAAAAGAAAATAAATAAATAAATAAAATAAAGCGGGGGAAAGAGGGAAACAGGGGAGTATGGAATACCTATCCCAATTTACTCCCAAGGCGATACTACATAGCGCTATGGGCCGTTCAACAGCTCTGAACAAGTCGGTGTAGGGTACCGTATTATCTCCTATTATCCGGTTTTCCGCCAAGACCGGGCGTTCCTTAGTGTGGGACGGTGCATGGAGTCAGAAACCGGTCCTCTCAATACACCCACTTAACACGGTAGCTAGAGGGTGGT
>Ga0307513_10002641_pt1 | contig 24709 bp, 10 predicted proteins | sample 15_EM_MG_FD_202174 | JGI IMG/M metagenome (GOLD analysis project Ga0307513, IMG submission 202174) | Populus trichocarpa ectomycorrhiza microbial communities from riparian zone in the Pacific Northwest, United States - 15_EM | ecosystem: Host-associated > Plants > Roots > Unclassified | place...
AGCCACAAATTTGCGTTGAGCTGTAAATTTGCGTTGAGCTGTCAGGCACTCTTTAGAGTGGCCCCGGTTGTGAGCCAGCGAACATGCGGGGGTTGCGGCCGCACGCCGCAACCTTGGCACGAGTACTATGCCGTTGGGAAGAGCTTGTCTAGGAAACCGGATGTCACGCCCTCCACTCCATCCCCTGGGGTCCTCGGGTGTCTCTCCAACGTCTCAGGTGGTTGGGTTAGGGTTGCCCATGAAGGCGCGAGGTCAGGATAAAATAGACTCCAAAAGTCGTAAATCATCAAGAGCTGGTATAGAAGATGAAAAAGTAGATTCCAATCCTCTGGATAAAATGTATGCTTCTCCCTTTTCAGGTGGGCACCTCTCCATCTCATTGCTCCGGATCCTGGGGATTCGCAGCACTTTCCAGGCGTCCGAATCATCTCTCGGGATTTCCACAATTGGGGGTGAACGACTACGAGCACAATTCCATCCCCAACATAGAGCACGATCGGTAATTCATACTCTCAATTACTCATCTTATTGCTAAAAAGCACTTATCCCTTAGTCTGTCACTGCGCCCAAGAAATCAGCGCTAGAGGTCTTAGTTTGGACAAGGGAGTTACCCCCGGTCAGGGAAGAATGCTTTCCAAATCTTGTTAATTTATTTCCAGTTAAGGACGGTTACTTTGCAGATCTCGCTCTTTTCTTAACCCGATATCTTGGGCGCATGTCTCGACAGACTAAGGGATACAGGTACTGTACTCATCTCCTACAAGCTCGGGGGAGACTCTTGTCTGTCAGCCACAGCCGTTAGAATACAGTCGTCGATCCTTTTTTTGACTTGGAATGATGAGCCCTCCCCAGCGCCCCTGAATCTAGCTTTCTATCTAGGGGCACCAAATGTGTCAATCAGCTGATCATAACTCTTCGCAGCCCCCAGCGCGTGCTCTAGTCGAAAACCTCCGATCTTCGGGTAGGTGTGGCTTCAAAGGCACCAATCCGAGCAAAAAAAATACCTTTACCGCCGGGCTCCAGATCTTTTCCGTAACAACGCTAAGCTTCATTTTATATATCTGCCTCAACGGCATCTTTTAGCACCTGTCTCTGATAGCCTTTGGAGGTGGGTTCACCTCGCTAGTGTCTTGTTTCTGAGACTGATAACCAAACAAAGGGCGTCGAGCATCAGCAGCGCTAAGCTATGGAAGAATATGGATTTTGCCTCGTTACTCGGTGGACTTATAGCACTTCCCTAATGACCATGAACATCTTCAGTTATGTGGGGAAACATTCAGCTTGGATATATATTTCTTCGTGAGGCGAGTCATAAGTTCCCATTGATACTGCACTGACATGGCACCTCCGCGTCCAACTGCGTTACTAGACGGCCAGATCGCACTTCTCGAAATCTTAGTACAGTGTATAAATAAGATATGATAGACACTTAGTAATTGAGACTCACTAGGCACTATCTATATCTCGCTTTTCTGAAAGAAAATAAATAAATTCGCAAGGCATGCGCAGGGGGGGAGTAGCTTGCTAGAGTGAAAATAGTTATAAAAAAAAGTCTAGCTTTCAGCACCCACAGCCGTTTTTCTAAAACAAAGGGAGCAAAAGAAAGATACCGCAGAAGCTACAGGGGTGGGATCAAGTGATCGCAGTTTTACAACTCAGAGCCTGATTCTGGACGGCTTAAGTTGAAGGGGTGCTGATACCGTGACGACACGATCGATAGTCCCAGCGTTTTAGCGAGCTTCAAACCCACACATAATAACTCTTAGTCCTTGAATATGAAATGTTCTTCGCGCACCCGCGCTCTGCCGTGCGCCTTGAGGATGATTGGGCTTCCTCGAATCAACATTTATTAAACCGTTGATATAATAAAGGGGCGTTGAGCTTCTCTTCGAAAAATACATTGAAACATTTACCGCACGTATTCTCCCTCCCCCCTTTGAGTACCGAGGCACTGCAGCATATTATCCATTTATGGGGGTTACGTGGGGTCTCGCGGGTCAAGCTCAATTCCTGATGGGGAGGCAATGATTGGAAACCCAGATTTAGATACTCCTTCGTTGCGGCTGATAATGCTCCATGGCAGTCACTCGCGGGGTGCTGAACGAAGATACCGGTACTGTGGATGCTTCCTCTCCGAAAGAAATTTCGCTCATGGGAACCTTCCTGAAGCCACGTTTTTACACCTTCGTCACGATCAGCTAAAAGCAGAAATAGTGAGTTTAAAAATTATCATCCGTAATAAATTATGCGAGTTAAAAATAAAAAAAACTTTCCCTCCCCTACAAAAAATCTCCCTGGCGACTTACAGGGATAACTTATCAGGTAATGACCCTAACGTCATAAGGACCTTAAACCAAGCTAAGAAGAATAAAAATTAAAAAAAACCACCTCGCAGTCAGAGAGAGCACCCGATACTTCGCCAAATGCAAAAGTATCATATCCGGAAAAGGCGCCAACCCTAACCCCCGATTTCTTAACAGATTTTGGGTGTTGCAATTCTTGCCATGAGAGAGCGTGTGCTCAAACGGCGCCTCTTCCGGATAACTTTTGCATTTGGCGAGTAAACTATGGTACTCGTAATTCCCTGATGTTTTCGAACACGACGACTGCTATTGCATACACCAAGATCTTTTGGCTCCGGAACGATTTTTTTGCCCATATGCAATAGCAAGTTGTGTTCGCAAACGTCAGAGAATTTTACTAGTACATCCCCACCAGTCCGGAAAAACCAAGTTGTTATAGTCTAGGTCCCCCCCCCACTCAATTCCGAACCCTCCATGTGTTCCTATACTCGAGTACACGAAATCTCAATAGTCTAAAAACATAAAATAAATCAAAACCAAACATAGCATCATAACCTGCAGGAAAAAGAGAAACTAAAAAAAATAACCTTTTCCTTTCATTTCCATATTGTACCGAGTGAAAAACAAAACCCAGCGATCAGGAGAAACACTATCACGGTGCCCGAGCATCCATACATCTTGTTGTAGGATATGAGAAGAGGTCTTTGGATTTGAGGAGGGACAAGGTTTTAGAAGGATTGGTGGTTTTTTTTTTTGGGGGGGGGGTTTTGGTAAATTGGGTTTTGTTTTGTATGTGGGGGTTTTTGAGGGAGGATGTAAAAGGGGAACGGGGGGGGGACTGTGGACCTTTATAGGTACAAAATTTGGGGGGACAGCGAACATCTGTCTAAATATAAGCTGATAAGGCGTCATTTACATGTCAGCTTAGCGAATATAAAAAAGGAAAGCGAGTGACAATTTATGATGGCGGAGTTACATGAACCGGCATCAAGGTCTCTATTCTCTATCAATGAATTCCACCCCGGAGTCCCCGATCCTGAGTATTGACGGTTGCGGTTTTCCCTGACGTTTACCGGAGCGCCACGGTCGGAGTTCCCCTGACCGGAGTCAAAAGAGAGATCCTACACTAGCCTGGTTGTGTTCTAGTCATCGGAGTCGTGATAAAAATGTTCTTAGTACCAACGCTATCGCTGAATAACATGTAGCGCAATAAGTGGTGGCGGCTCGCTACTTTATCACACTGGGGTGATGACACCATTTCCAGTATTATCGCCAGTGCTGCTAGAATACGACTCTAGCAGGCCCCCAGAATTCACCTAGCGAACAGCTAGAGTGGGGATATGGTTACCAATCATCAGAAATCACTCGTTCTCGATTTGTTTTGTTTTTTGTGTTGAAATTATATCATACTTTCGGATATGCACTTTCTGCGTCGTTGAGTGCGACAACGTTTCCCAGTATATACTAGTTTCACTTCAGTGTCGTCAGAGTTCAAGCTCAACTAATTCGCTTTGGAATCTTTCATTCATTTCACTGCTCAATTAATCATAGATGTAAACTTTATGCGCATAGGATTTCTTTCGTCTTCCATTTTGTTAGCTTGGATTTCTTTTCTACTGTGGATATGCATTCCTGTTGAGCAGCATAAATAGCCGGCCCCCCGGCCCCTCAGATAGAATGAAGTTCTCCATGGTTTTTCGTTCCCCTAGGCTTTCGGCATACAGCTTGACTATTTCAGAATATTCGACTTTTTTTCTTTTCTTTTTTGTGGGGTGTTAGAGGCACAAGTCTAGAGGAAGTGGGTGGGGTTACCGTAAAAACTCAAATAATCAGCCCATGTGCAATGTTGTCGAAAATTCCATACTCTGTAGGGGGGACGAAAAGCACAGCAAAGGGTGGGCCGCGGAGCCCGTCTAGGAGAAGTGGGGGGCAAGAGACACCAATCCTTACCTGAGGATTCAGCCCCAACGACATAGAATATGGGCTGATTATTTGATTTTTTACAGGACCTCTCATCTCCCCAACCACAAAAAGAGCACCAACCCTCGCCCAAAACCTAAACCAGCAAAAGTGGTTCGCCGGGCATTTTTAATGCCAGACTACCTCCACTCCACCGCGATTCGAACTCGAGATGGTCCCTGTTTCAAATTAGTAGACCAGCTCCATAGCCCGTTAGACCATGGAACTGGTCAATAATCATCATTCCTCTTCGAATTTTAAGTGCGATCTTCCTTAGCCGGGAAACATTTTTAAGCTTAAAAGAAGTCTGATAGTAATGTATCAATCTCTAGAGCTCTTATATTATGGTAACATAATTTTAATACTTGACTTGAGTTACTTCGCCGGCGTGACTTTACTCAAGGATCAACTATTAGTGGAGAACAAAGCGTAAGCTAGAGGTAGAGTCTAGGACAACTTCTTCTTTGCGGCATCCTTTCCTCCTGAGTATTTGATATCCTTGAGCACTCTTGATACAGCGCTTTTTAAACCCAGTAAGTAGTACAGCATCTTTTTGTTTTACAGAGGGGCTAGCAATGGTGTCACCACCGCACAGGCCTTAGAAAGGGGAAATAGTAACAAGTAGGGCACTGTACTGTGCTAGAGTCCGGCAGTGTTCGGAATGTGAGGAGGGAGTAGAAAGGCAACCACGCGGCCATTTTTAGCTCACTCAATTTTTTCACAAGGATGATTCTAAGGCCACCGGTATATCCGAGTCGCGAACACTCCCATCCAATGGCTGTATGGCTCCGTCACCTTGCAGAGACAGTCCTATCGAGAAAAGTTAATATCTTCAGCCAGTCTCTAAGCTCCAATAGGGGGTAAGATTTCTCAATTCTCCTGCCCCATAATGACTCATGGTAGTAAGAAGGAAGGAATCGAACTCCTAAGCCTACTAGTTGTACAGGGGTTAATTGGTTCTCGACACCTTAACTACTACGCCAGCAAGGAATTCCCCACACTATCACTGTGGGAAAAGATAACGCACTAGGCTGGGAAGTAGATCAGGCGCAGAAGTGAATTCGTTTGTATGTGAATTTTGCACAAATCCTCACTACGGGAAGTCCGACAAAATAAATCCTCCGGGTTCAGCTCAAAAACGGGCGAATCTAAAACGGTGTACTATCAGAGATATCTTCTGCTCTACTGAATCTCATCTTTTCAGGGTTGTGCGTCAATTGAGATTTCCATATTTCTATTTTTTTGGTACATTTTAACCGATCTACTTCCTCGTCTGACCCTCTTCCCGGTCCCATACGTTGGACCTAAAATTTTCTTCTTATCAATGCCCGTAAGATGGAAACGCTCTTGCGGGTGGTTTAGACCTAGGCACGGGGAAACACAGGAAATATCAGCAAAACACTCCCCGGGACTCGCGGAATTTCTTCCCTCAGAGCATAATAGTTTATTAATTTAAACTAACCCCCCTCCATTCTCTGTTGTGTTCAAGCGGCTATCCTCCATGGGACCTTGCTTCAAAGCAGCTTCTCCCTAGAGCATCGTGCGATCTGAAGCTGTGAACGAGCTATGGGTTGCCCTAGCCCGAGTCGGTGCTCCCATCTTCAATTTTTACAGGGCGAGCACTCCTGTTAACACATTTCGTACAGCTGTACTAGTAGTAATCACCTTGACGTTGATGGGCTTCCGCCAGGTTTTTAGAAGAGTTCCCCTTTGTGGCGAAGGGGCGACAGCTAGCGCCGATACCGAGAATGACCCAGATTTCCTCTAGCGAGACGAAATTCGTGTGCCACTACCGGCAGCAAGAGTTCCAATACTGGAGGAATATTCCGAGAGTAACCCGGACTAAATGTTCGTATATGATTTCTTGGTCCTCTCAAATATGGTTTCTTTCTCCTCTCAAATTCTTCTTCTACGTCTTTGTACTCTTCTCAAGCAGGATACAAGTCCGGACTTCTTTTTACTTTCTTTATTATTTCTTTTGTTCTTATACGTGTTTTCTTTCAATGCCTTTGTTCTTTGTTACGGAGACTTGGTGGAAGCAGAACCAAGTCATCTCACTATATAGCTTGTCTATATTGTTCCTGTAATTAAAATGAGTAGTTCGCGGTAATCTATTATCTTGACTCTTTTGCTATAATCACTTCTTCGTTTGAGTTCCGTTCGAATATTACAACACTAAATTCCCTCTAAGACCGAATCATATCCCATGACGCGGTGTTAATCTAACCCCTTCAAAAAAAAAAAAAAAAAAAAAAAAAGGAACTGCGCATAACTAATTGGGGCCTGTTTGGCCAAAATGGGAACCGTTCCGTTGGGCGACCGTTTCTACTGTGGAAGTCGCATTCTCTCCGTTTTGAAACGGAAGGGAAAGGGCCATTTGGATGGGGGAACGGAACGGAACCGTTGTATGATATCCCTTAACCATTTCGCAACCAGAGCAAGAAATATTTGAGACCTCGTATAGTCTGTTGTTATCATACCCCCAGATATCCTTACCATTTTCGCACAACCTACCACCACGGCTAAAGAAAGTATCATACCGAATTTACCCTCTATCAAGTCCCGTGACCGGGGTTTGTGATCTTCTATGCTCTCCTCATCCAGGAACTCGCCCCCCCCCCCACCCTGTTGCTTTATCCAGGCTCTGACGCACCCAAAGCCCAGGATTTGACCTTCTCGGGCTGCCCGGGTTACAGACAAATCTTATTAACCGACAAGGGGTAACTTACAGCATCACTTTGTACCGCGGTAAAAGCGGGGGTGTGTTGGTCGGCCTTAGCACGTATTATCTGCGTGTTGTACAAGTACAGTACAACTACCGCCGAGTCGTAAGGCTTTTGTCTCTTGCGTCTCCCTGAATGGGTTTGCTAGGCGAATTGATTCTCCCTGGGCCTTGTATCTGCAAGTCCCGCATGTAGTCGAGTACTCGAGTAATCGAGTCCTTTCGGTTCCACAGTTCCACAGCGCATGCATGGAAAAGCTCAGGTGATTTTCCGGTTCCACGGTGTTGGAGACATTGTGGTGTGTGTAACGCAATATAAGTAATTCAAGGGTATTGTCTGTGTTGTTCTTTCTCGGGATTAACAAAACTCTATTTTTGTAAGCCTTGGGAGGCTGGGAAGGCGCCACCTTTTGTGGCTGGGAGGGTGTTAATTATTCGCTTAGTGGGCCTCAGCAATAGTTGCTCTAGTGATCTACAGTATTCGCACTATGGTACCACCCTTGGCAGACTCCGTAACATATCTCAGAACCGGAGTTATATCATAACTGCCGATGGGCTGCGTGACGTCCCCATAAACTCATCAATCAATTACAAGATAAAATCCAAAAATTACAGCATTAGAACCCTTAACTCCTGATATCCTGACTGCTCCTGTCTCCGTGCAAAGAATTCGCTCTCTTTTCGGAACTGCTGCTGCGGCAAGCTCATAGAGGGCAAATGGGAGCCGATTCTTAGTCGGTAGACACGAGTGGTCCGGCGATAGATCTATCATCGCTCATACCCAACCATTAACCCTCATAACCATAAAATACATAAAATATTGTCCCAAATCATTAAGCTGTTCCAACCCTACTGTGCGTGTGGATGCTGCTCTTGCCCCTGGGGTTGTGGTTCTGGTGGCGGGCCATCTTGATTCTGACCATCTTGATTCTGACCATCTTGATTCTGGCCACTCCGACCGGTGATGCGTAGCCAGGTATCTTTCATGCCTGTCATACATCCCAGGAGGGCTCATTAGTAGGGGGTTGATATACGGAGCATGGGAGGAACGTACTCTCAAAAAGTGGAAACTCTGCATCATACAAGAACGTTTTCGGGTATCTATACACGAGGCCGTCTGCTTCCAAGAGTGTCCTCTGACAAATAATTAGCAAAGCCCTCACTATCAGCATGATCGAGAAAAAAGAGAAAAGTACTTTGGCCAACTCCTTAGCCCTCTGCTCCTGGAGCGTCCACAAAATCATCAACATGTCTCCACACCCCATTACCAGCGATACAGCATCGCCGACTCCGGAGATTTGATTAATCTCCTCAACCTCCCCATACGCCAACATAATCTCGAGAAAAATGATAAGTATGAACACGCCAATTCCTAGCAACAATGCGCAATACAACCCCCTCCTTTGCTTTGCCTCGGGACCCAGATAGTCATCATCACCGGGTTCCCCCTCCTCCACCGCACCAAGAGCTTGTCCCCAGAATTTCCATGAGAAAAAACTTGCCGGACGCTCTACGGGCGGCCCATCCTTATTCGGTGGCTCTCCTTTGGGCAGCCTGCGCGCCTTCATGAAAATCCAATACTTTTCCACCGCAGGAATGAGCATGATAAGCAACAACGGTGCCCAAATCCTCCCGATGATTTTGAAATTTCCTAGGACTCGCACTGGGCCGCCGTAGTAAAAAATATAGGTCCCGCAATCCTTGAGCGTATGATAAATTCCCTCGAACCACCACCAAATCGCCCATATAATGAGCCCTGCGAGCAACACCATTCTAGCCATCTCCCCGCCAGCGCTGGAGGCAAGTTCCCTGCGGCGAGATTTGTGCGGACGCAATCGATCGAAAACTTCTAGCATGCAGAGGAGCGTGAGGGTACCCATGAATAGGAAGGTGACGATTACAGCGTCTGCGGGCCAGATTGATCGGGTCTGGTTTACTAATACAACCCATTCTCCGAAGGCGAGGGCATAGTTCACATTCCGCATGGTCACGCGCTCTCGCTGGTCGTGAACAAGGCAGACGGTTAGGATTGTGCACAGCCATTGCGTGTACGTACCTACGCGGACGCCGATGCCGTAGAGTTCGGAATCGTCGAGGAGGGGACGGCAATCGCCTACTGGAAGAGTGCCATCTGCTCTGGGGGACATAGTGTTTTTCTCGGCTGGAGGGAGAGGGGGAGAGAAGAAGGGGAAGTGGGAGCAGGAGAGATAGAGGGAGGGGATTGGAAGGAGGGGGGATGAATAAATGGAAAAGCCCTTATGTATTATAGAGCATCTGGGCCCTCAACGCAGATATATCGCAGTTTCCCTCCCACAGTACCTGCGAGGTGTGCTTGAAAGCGGGAGCTGCCCTACTGTATGTATGAAATTTAATAAGCCCAATTGTGGGCGGCAACCCTCCCAATCGAGTGCGCAGCAAAACAAAGTAATAGTGAATACTCTTGAAAGGCCGGCATAGTACCGTATCGGGGACATGTTATGCACACACCATCCAACCACCGCGTAGCTACTCGAGGAGTTTTACTGCTCTAAAGTTATCACCAAAAAGCAAGAAAAAAAAGCAAGAAAAAAAAGCAAGAAAAAAAAGCAAGGAAAACTAGCACTTCAGCTCGATCTCGTCAACCCAGACAGCCAGCAGAACCTCTTCGCTTGGTTCCCATCTGATCCTCAAAAGCACACTGCGAGGCATTTACAAGAACACCAATACCATCCGTAGCTTTCCAATCCACTTCGGAGGAAAGAGAGTAAAAAGAAAAAGAAAGAACAAGCCTTTTCGTATCCGCAATTACCGATATTTTTTCTCTCCTTTCCCTTTCCCTTTCCCTTTCCCTTTCTTTTATGGTATCATAAATTGATCGGCCGAGACCAGCTGTTCTATTCGGATGTCTTGGATAGCAGATAGGACTAGGTCGCCTAGTCACGCTATTGCTACAGTACCAACTCGAGTAATAGGAATCTCTCCCGGCACAGTAGCCAGTCGCCTTGAGCAAGTACCATAGCGTCTGTAACACAGAATATCACATTCGGGGAACTAACAAAGCCGGGCGGCTCATACTAGGCCTAATGAGGAAGCATAGTACTGTGCCGAGCCAAGTCAGACCTGCGAAGATGGACCCCATGAATCGTCTAATATTTGCTGTTCCAATAATCTCTTTGCTGGTCGAGCCTTATCCATTCATCCAGAGCTTCCGGAACTATACACACAGCTGGCTATAGTCGCCGAACGGGGGATGTGAGGAGGAAGAAAAAGAAAAAATTTAAAATAATAAAAAACTAAAAGCACATTGGTGAGCTTGTGCTGTACGAGTATATTTCCCCTCTTGATAAGGTGGTATGGTACTTGAGCATAATAAGTTATCTTAATTTTCCCACCCACACATGCACATTGAGGTGCTGCATGAGGTGGACAAGAAGACAGACAGAGGCGGGAAGTAACTCTAGATCTATCGCTCACACCTGCGTGTTTGTCATTGCCTAGGGCTGATCGTGTATATCATACTGCGAGAGTACCCTCTAATAGGATTTGCCCTCCCCCTCCCTCCTCTTTTTGCTCCTCCCCCCCCTCTCTTTCCTTCCCCCTTGTACCTTTTATCTCTTTGTGTGCTGGGTAAGGAATTCACGACGTCATGAGGAGCGCACTACAATTCTTTACGATTCTCACGATAATATGCGGGGGCCTGGCGCAAACGAAGCTTGATCTATCAAAGTTGCCAGGGTGTTGCTCTGGGTGCGTTAGTTGTCAGGAGGGGGTAGTGAAGTGTTCCGGTGGGAAGGCGAGCAATGTTGTGCTTGATTATAACTGTTTGAAAGGGTGTCCAGATGGAGAGTCGTGAGTTCATCCAGGTTTCCTTAGGGAATGTAGCAGAGAGAGAGAGGGAGAGATAACTAACTTCTATTGCGACCCCAGGAGTACCGCCGAAACATGGTATATCTACTCGAAACACTTTCTTCTTATAAGCGATTTTCCATGACAGATAGATATCTAACGATACCAATTAAACAACAGGCTAAACTCCCTCTGTGGCTCATCAAAGCCCTACTCAAACATCACACAACCCATCTACGAGAAACCCTCCGTAACGCCATCATACCACACTTCCAGCAATCCCCCACCAAAATCCTACTCAGACTCCACCACAACCACCTATGAGAAACCCTCCTTAACACCATCATACCACACCTCCAGCAATCCCCCACCAAAATCCTACTCAGACTCCACCACAACCACCTCTCCTCAAGAACCGAAATACAAAACCACCACTCAGTCCTCATACATCCCGGAAAAGAGCAAAACGGTGACCGAAAAAGAACCCGGAACCACAGTCCAACTCCCAGGGAAGAGCCAAACCGTGACTGAAAAAGAGCCAGGCAGCACAATTCAACTCCCAGGGAAGAGCAAGACCGTAACGGAAAAAGAGCCTGGAACCACGCTCCAAATCCCAGGCAAGAACCAGACCGTGACAGAAAAAGAACCGGGAACCACAATCCAGCCCCCGGAAAAACACTACACCGACACAACGACGAAGCAGGTACAGGTCCCAGTGACAATCGAAGGCAAGAACAAGACAATACCAGTCCCCAATCCGACAACAATCTATGCCACTCAACCCCTAACAAAGATAGTCACTGGCGAAGCCGGCACTGTTACCGTAACGGTGATAAAGACCGTCGTGAATGTCGTTACCGAGAGTGTAACTGTAGTCGATAAACACTATGCCACGGACGTCAAGACCGAGACTGCAATTGCGACTGTGGTGAAGAGTGCTATCGCTACTGCCACTGCCACTGTTACTATCAAGGAGAGTTTCTTTGGTACCGCTACGGAAGTGGGGACCGTAACGGTGGCGAAGAGCGGCACTGTCACTGTTACTGTCAAGGAGAGCTTTGTTAACACCGCTACGGAGGTGGGGACAGTAACGGTGGTGAAGAGCGGCACTGCCACTGTCACTATCAAGGAGAGCTTTACTGCAACCGCGAGGGAGACGGCGACCGCAGTGGCGACGACGGCAATTACGCTGCGGGAAACAATCCTAGTGGACAAGAGCTTCACCGCTACCGTCCCTGCGCCAACTACCGTCCGAGAGACGGTAACCGTGACCAATTCTCCGCCGGTACAAATCCAGACACAACTCCTCACGCAGCTCCAAACACAGGTACAGACGGTAACCTCTGTGTCAGTACTTATCCCAGCACCGGTGATTATCACGGTAATTTCGACAGTGTATAACACTGCATTCCCACCCCCGTCCATGGTCACAGTGACAAACCCGGGGGAGACAAGGACGATAACGTTTCCCGCTCAAACCGTCAGGCAGACTCTCACGGAGACTATAACCACCACTACGACTACGACAACCACTGCGACTACGACAGCCACGGCAAGGGAAACTGTCTTCAACACCCAAATACTCCCGGCGCAGTTCATCACCGTACCTTCACCAACAACGCAGACAGTCACAGCTACCATCACAACTACAGTCACAACCACTACCACGGCCATATCTACAAGGATCATTGTATCCCCCAGTGTGCCGTGCCCGCTAATCACCACCACCACGACAACCACCACGACGGACACCACAACTACGACGACAACCACAACCATAACTACAACCACAACCACCACAACTACTGTAACAACTACAACGCCAACTACTATCACTTCAATTCGCGAGGTAACCTCCATTAGAGCGGCAGTAACCGTAACCGCTCCTGCCCCTGCAGCGCCCACCTCGTCTCAACGCCGGATCATCGGTTCGCAGGGACAACTGGACCTGATAAAAAAGGAAAAACAATGGCTGGAACCTTTGAAGATTATTTTCCCATGTATGGCGGGTTGGTGTATTATGGTTGCGGTGCTGTGGAAGCAGTGTTTGATGTTACCGGCTAGTGCTATGGCGGGGGCAGCGGGGGGCGCGGCAGCGGGAGGCGCGGCGGGAGCTGTCGGCGGTGGTGGGGCTGGTGGAGGTGGTGGGGGTGGATATGGAGAGCTCGAAGGGGGTGGTGAGGGTGGTGGAGGTGGTGGAGGTGGGTATGGAGAGCCCGGAGGGGCTGCGCCAGGAGGGGCTGCCCCGGGAGTAGGTAGAGGAGTGGCATAGAGAGGGCTTGGATGGTTGCTACGTTCATGGCTGGAGGGGGCTAGATACGTTATTTTCTTTATTTTGCACCGAGCATGATGGAATTGTCTAATGTAATGATACGATATGAGCACAGGGATACGGAGTTATACTTTTAATGACTAATTATGGACCAGATCTGGTATTACTGTAGGGTTGGGATATTATGATACCGGCAATCTTAGGATGAATCCAAATCATATCATGTTTTCGCATTTTTTCCTGCATACAAGCTAACCTAAAAATGCACGATTGACTACCTTGCCATTTTTCCTTCGCTTCCTACCCCCCCCACCGCCTATCAAACTTACATCATTCCACTTTTCTTCCAAGCCGGAAATTTGGATGTGGTGCAAAAGTGCGCAACTTCCACCAACTAATTCGAGCAAGCCCTCCACACAAAACCCCAACCGATTGCCAATATCACCCACCAGCCTATCACCCGGGCCTACCCATCATGCATCCAACCGAATAACTTACCCCTCCACCACCTACCATTCCAGATTCAGCCAAGCTCAATCAACCCTTCAGGCGAGATTTTCCTGATAAACCCTGCTCTGTGCCTTTACCACGGGTCCACAAAAGGACCCACATTCCCTCTCCTCTCCTCTCCTCTCCGCTTCCTCCTCCTCCACCTTCAGCAGATCCTCACTTTGATTATGTTATTAGCACGCGGCCCATTGACAGCCCTGCGTCGGCGAACTGTGCGATTTCCAAATGCGGCTTAGGCGAAGCGCTTAGACCTCGCCTCATGCTTAATTCAACCACAAGCTACTGTGGTACCTTCTCCCACCACATATTTCTTTCTCCCCATTCTCTCGATCCTAAGGTACCGGTGGACAGACAGACGAGCTGCACCTGCGATTTTTCAAAAGTGCCCGGAAATCTGGTTAATTGCTCGTCGCACAGGCGGTGACAATATTTCCTGTATCATCTACTGTGCTCGAGTATACTGTACCCATCTCGAGGGGAGAAGCGAGTCAGAAAAAGCGTAACATCGTTCCTCACGCGTTCAGATTAATCCTATTTTAAGAGCTCTTTTTTTTTTTTTTTTTTTTTTTTCCCTCTCCAGTATTTTTGACTCTCCGCGTGGCATCAATGGAGCCAACAAAGAAAGAAACCACCAACGAAGCCCAAATTTCCTGGATACTTTTGAAAGAAAAGAAAAGAAAACCACAACTAACCTGGATCTCGGAGCGTGCGCAATGGACTATTCGAGCGAAGCACACTGCGCATGTCTCACTGTTTCTCACTTTTCCTGTGAGCGTGGATGGTGGGAGGGACAGGACTCACTTCCACTCCAGTCGGAGTGGACGGATCCAGACATAAAAGTGCACTTTTTCGTGCGGCAGACTTTCCCACTTTGGATTTTGTCTTAAAGAGCCCCTCAACCCCTCCCCCCCCCCTCCTTCTCTTTCCGGTAACGTACGACGAAAAGTTGTGATAGGCGTCTGATTTTTCCAACCTTTTCTTGTCATTTAAGAAAATAATGATAATTTGTGATACTTTGTTATTGTATGAGTACTTTGTGATTTGAAGGCTCGCGAAATAATTGCGTGTCTTAGGTTAGGGCTCTGCGGAATGTGTGGTCGCACTTGCCACACGTCACGATTTGGGAGTAACATGACCTGTGGTCGGTGGATTCCCCGCGCTCGTCTTGTTGCGGTGGGGCAAAAAGGTACTTGTACCGTACTGTAAGACGGTCATGGATATGGCCAAGTGCTCGAGTAGAGAGACGTAAGCGCGCAGGCGGTGCATGATGTATCATACCAGCATAAGACATCTCAGTACGCCACGCCCGTTCACCCCCGAGTGTCATGGCTCGAGTGCCGAAAGCCGAGCCGTGCGTTAGTCAATTCAATTCGGAGGCCTCCCCTTTCTTCGGCCATCCTGGGAGATGTTTTTCTCTCCCTTCAGACGACTCCACCGGCGTCGTTCCAGTTGGGTACTCCCGATATTATACCCCCCGTAGGTGCCTAATAACCACCCCAGGCCTCTCCGACTATTTGTGTCACCCTGGGGAATAAACACACTTGCCCTCTCGAACCACAGATTTTCCGATCTGCGGCACCTTCCGCGCTGCGGACCTGATTCAGATTCCGTCGACTGGTGATACTGTACAGCAGGTTGCCCGCAGAGCTGAAACATGTTTCCAAAGCAAAATGCCTCACGCCCATTGGAACTTTGTGCGAAATGTTTTAGACGCCAGTCATAAGCGAGCACTCGGTTCGTGAATTTCAGATTGGCGGATTGGAAAGCGCTTTGCCATTATTGGGTGCTTTGCTTCGATATTGGCGAGGTGATCTACTTTGTCCAAGTGCGGTAATGAGGGACGTTATTGATGCCATAAATAGGTGGGGAGTTATACCGTATTATCTCGTCGAATTGAGTACCGGTATGTTTTGTGAAAATTCTGATCTGCGTTCTGAGACAGGGATCGCTGGGTAGTCTAGTACTGAATAGGGAAGGTGGAGGTAGATCACCTCCGCATGCTGTGGGGAGGTCTCAAGCTCCTCTTGGCCTATGATCCACCTCAAATTTCTTTGCACGGGGGGGATCAGACCTTGCCAAGGCGCTACCCGATTTGGCGAGTCAACATGGTGTTGACGCTGTGATATCCGGATTTTAGATTAGCTTGTGGGTTGTTTCCACAAGAGTCGGTTATTTGGGACCATGAGAGTCTGCCAGCTCAGTGAGAGCCTTAGTTTCGGCCCTTGAATTTAGAACATGGTGAGAGAAGGAATTGTGAGAGGAGGGACGAGCAGAGTACAGAACTGGTAAACCTCTGGGTGGATGTCGTGATGCCACGATGGCTAAGGAATGTGTTTATGTTTTGACTTTCCCGAAAGTCAGGATGGCTCATGACTGATATATGAGTGATACTGGGAAGTGGGGGGACAGAGACTACAGCATAACCACTGAAATCAGAAACTACGACTACCGCCAGCACGACGCACGGATCCTCCTAAAGCTTAATCTGCCGAGGGCCAATCATCCAAGAATGCCGGAAAAACCCTCTTGACCAACCGATATCTTAAAAGGAGCTCGAGATACAGGAATGGTAGAACATCAATAGGAATCAAACCTATCAGAAGCACTGTGACATGAGCCTATTAGAACGGAATAAATACCTGCGGGATTGCCTAAAATCTAGTGGAATTCTGCAGCTCTAGGGGTAAATGTTTGCCCGTGTTGTTTAAATCCACTAGTGGACTAATTCCCTTTGCGCGGGATAGCTGTGTTATACCTGAGGACCAAGGAACTCCTCTGTATTTTTCGTTGGATGCTAAATATATCTGATTACATGTTAATGCTTAAGTTTCGAATATGCTTCCCACATATACCGGTAACATCTAATTGAAGGAGAAGAGATAAACGTGCTATCAATGCCTAGCCACGTGAGTAGGAAACTTCGTCCTGCGTTCCTTAACGGCCACTGGCACCGCATCGTCTCTGGGAGTTGAAAGCCTTCTCACCCGCTATGCCGCACCCAACAGTTCTCCCAACTCGGGAATGCCACTCACTCTAGGACTAAAATTTCAACCGGTACGTCAAAAAGGCAGAGGAGTGTAAACACTTCGGTAATTCTTTCTCCAGATCACAATCCCAGATCTGAAAGTCCCTGTCCATAGTGTGAGTGGCTCAAAGCACGCACTGTCGATTCTTTCGGCCATTCCCGTAGTCCGCACCATTTCTCCGATCCCAGATTTAAGTGCACAATTTGAATGCTCCTCATGCATGGTGATATACTCGAATACCAGGGTTGGTCCGTGAACAGCATTTTGGAGGGGTGGATATGAGGTTTATAGGCCATATGCTCATGCAGTAGTGGTATTTATGTATAAATTCCGTGAACACTTTATAAGGACAACAATTGGTGGATTTTGATTTTCCACGGTGCTTTCTAACTGGCTAGGCTTGAATTTTTGATTATTGAGCTTGTTGCCAATCACTACCCCCAGTGTTTACGGATTTTATCCCTGCCCTGAACACCTGCTGCTGCTGGCTACATTAGCTAGGTCCCAAACCTACTGGTTTCATACGGCTCCCTCACGAATGGGTAGGTCGATCGTACAGGGGCGCGTGAGGATGCAGTGGCAGCGGTGTTGGATGATTCGGTAGTGATTGTTTAGTTCTCATAGTAATTGCTATTTGATGAAATAAACCAGCTATTTATGGATATACTAGGGAACCTGTAGGGGGTTTCCTTCCACAAATACTCGCGTGAGCGCCGCCGCGAATGAAACATTGGATGAGGACTGCTAAGGTAGTGGGAAAATAATGATAACAAGATCCGCTCGTTCTACCGAGGACCTAAACTGTATCTCAGGTGTGGGCACATGCGTGCTGCTAGCGGACGGAACGGGGGAGGTAACGGCGGGCAGAATGACACGACCAGCTCAACCCAAAATTTGTTAGACGAATAGAAGCTAAAAAGGTTCTATTAGGAGGACAAAAAATGTCTCGAGAAAAAAGCAGAATATTTGCCTTTCTGGAGCAAATCCGGGGGAGATTTGTGGCCCTCTGATCCCTCAGAAGGAAAAGGAAAAGAGCTGGATTTTGGTAGAATTTGGCCATCATACCGCCCCCCCCCACTTCCACATTCTCTGACTAGTTGAGGCATCTAATCGAGTGAGATGTGGTGAAGGATGAGAGGATGTAAATCAATCGAGGTCCAATATGTTCGCCTGGGAATACAAAACGGATGCTGAGGTTCCAAGTTAGCATGATACCGGTATCGCGCGGGTCTCATTTTAACGTCATTAAATTTTGTTTATCCTTACCGATACCTTACTCCCCTCCACTAATCTTGTGTCTTTCGCCGGGCACTATCCATACCTCTTTGCCAGAAAAATAATAATAATGTTTACAAGACGACAGATAGACTTATAGCTTTTGGGATCCACGGCTGATTTTCCAAAATCAAAGGTGGAATAAAGTTTTTTCATACCTTCAGCTAAGTTGCCGATCGCCAACCTCAAGGTCGGATTCTACCACCTTCTAGCGCGATTGCCAAGCCCCGTAGCCCGATTGATCAGGGCTAGGTTCCCAATCTGCCAGTCACCATAGGTTAGGATTAATTTAATTCTCATGCCCTACATGGCGGATCGTTCGATGTTAGCGGGATTGAACTCCTTGGTTCCCGCTGATAGCGACAGGGATCCATTGGTTCTTGACGTTTATACACTGTCTTCCGCTGCGGGATAACATCAATGATCGAAGAAACCACAGACAATCTGGAACTAGTGGTGGGTGAAGAACTCATAGTCTATTCGGGTTTTATGTTTTTGCAATATTTCTATGTTGTATCATACCGACGCCTCTTATCGTACGCAACAAATATTTCCCCCAAGACATGCCAGCTAGCCATCTCATGTACATTTGTAGAATCTGGTTTAACTGGGTCATATTACAAAACCGCCCCCCATCTTGTTGGTGCCACCAGACTATTCGCCGGTATTAAAAGGTCATCCGCTATCTTACGGTGAGGGCACATGTACAAACCGTTGAATGATTTGGGACCTCCTCCGTATGGCATATAGCAGTACCAGTATCGGAGTATAATATTCTGCAAAGAGAACCGCTGGGGACCACATGATAACAGTGGAAGGAGTTACCCGGGAGAGATATATTAGTTGATTGCAAACCCAGGGAGGGTTCTTCTAGTCTACTACCTATTCCTATCTAATTACTTGTAACCGGCCGCACTGCGGTATACACTATTGTCCACAAAACACCATGCAAATATTTGTTGCGGGGGATAAATCGCGTAACGGTCAAACGGTCAAACTAGACTAGGGCTAAATTATCGGGTAGGAATAATCGGAAACTTAGTTCGCTTATCATCCTCCTAAAACTGGTTAGATATTAGGTTAGCAGTAGGTACGGGTAGCTATCCTCATATGTGTTGGGGTTGAGTAGTAGGGTTAGTAGAACCGGTTGTTGGCTCTTGGCGGTCATGTATCTCTATATATATCATACCTTCGGTCATAGATAGGAAATACACCAAGTCATTCTTCCACCGCCACGTTCCTACAAAACTAACCAACCAAACATGAGTCTATATAAGAATAATAAAGGCATCTCAATAATTCTATGGCTTGCCACACCTATCGATCTCTCCTGAATGTGTAATCACATCCCTGCGTACCTCCGTAATAATAGTAAAGGAAAGACATAACCATAAAACCTTCCGTCAAACCTCCCGTCTAGAACAAATGAAATCACTAAAGCTATTATCCCGCCCTGTCCCTCGTCTACCCGTTTCTTTATTTTTGACAACCAACCGCTTCCGTCTCCTTTGGCAATATTAACTTGACGAATAACAGGAATGAGTAACAGAAACAGGAATATAGGATCAAATCCAACCAGAACTCCAAAGGAAGAAAAACGCGAAGGAGAAGAGAAAAAACACAAGGGCTGATAAATCACAAATACCCAGAAGAAACTACAACGAGACACACACTTATTAAAGCATGTTTACATCAAATCGACGGAGGTCTTGGCCACATCGGGCCCCATACGGCAAATGCTTATGGAATAAGAGTATATCTAATAATGAGGAAGCAAGGATGTCAAGGGCAAAAGCGAAAAGACGAATAAGAGGGGCGGTGATAAAGAACCGGTCGACAGTAGATAAGGGGGTTGGTTAGGTGTTGGTAGGGTGGGTCTTGAATTTCCTTCGACAGCAGCAGGGCTTTAGGGGCCAGATGGGAAGATATTGAGACCATCCTGGCGGTTGGGTTGGTAGGCCGCTATCCGTGGACCGGGGAACGGAATTTCGGGGGTCTAATAACCTCGGCAGATCATCGGGGGCTGCTGGTGGGGGCGCGGGTTGGCCGTCGAGGTCTGTCGTGTCGGTATTAGGATCGGGAGCTCTGGGTTGCATTTCCACTACACACTCGTCATGAGGCATAGCAGAGGGTGGGGGGTGTCTCGGGGTACCGCGATCTGCTGACGCCCAATCGGAATTGCTCCGCACCTGTGCGGAATTGGAAATAGAACCCGAGTGGTCCAATAACCTCGGCTGTTCGTGATGGGCGGCCGGTAGGGGCCCGGATTGGCCATTGGGGTCTGTCATGTCTGTATTAGGATCGCGAGATGGGAATTGCATCTCGACCACAGATTGGCAGGGAGGGAGGGGAGAGGGGGGGAGGGATGCCGGGCCAGGATGATCTGCCGCGGCGCAACTGGCAGTGCCCCGCTCCCGTGGGATCCTCAAAACTCCATCATGTCCTCCGGAGAGACCTAATGACGGTGGGGTTTGGCCTAGGTTACCCGGCATAGCCGCGAGGAAAGCTTTCCGTTCTATAAGCATCTTTACGATCCCCTGATGCCCGTTCTCGGCGGCCCACGAGAGTGGGGTTCGGCCATATTCGGTATCTGGTTGATCGGGATTGACGTCTTCTCGTTCCAGAAGAATATTTACAACCCCCTCATGCCCCCCTTCAGCCGCCCACGAGAGTGGTATCCGGCCATATTTGGTGTCTGCCAGGTTGGGATTGATGTCCTCTCGTTCCAGAAGCATCTTTACAACCCCCTCATGCCCGTTTTGAGCTGCCCAACAGAGTGGTGTCTGGCCAAATTCGATGTCTGCTAGGTTGGTATTGACGTCCTCTCGTTCTAGAAGCATCTTTACAACCCCCTCATGCCCATATTCAGCCGCCCAGGAGAGTGGTGTCTTGCCATATTTGGTGTCAGCCCGGTCAGGATTGACGTCCCCTCGTTCCAGAAGCATCATTACAACCCCCTCATGCCCACTCCGGGCCGCCAATATGAGTGGTGTTTGGCCAAATTCGATGTCTACTAGGTTGGCATTGACGTCCTCTCGTTCTAGAAGCATCTTTACAACCCCCTCGTGCCCATGTTGAGCCGCCCACGACAGTGGTGCCATGCCATGTTTGTCTGCCTGGTCGGGACTGACTTTATCTCGCTCGAGAAGCATCTTTACAACCCCCCCATGCCCGTTCTGAGCGGCCCAACAGAGTGGTATCCGGCCACATTTGGTGTCTGGCTGGTCGGGATTGACGTCCTCTCGGTCTAGAAGGATCTTTACAACCCCCCCATGCCCGTTTTGAGCGGCCCAACAGAGCGGCGTCCGGCCATATTTGGTGTCTGGCTGGTTGGGATTGACGTCCTCTCGTTCCAGAAGCATCTTTACAACCCCCCCATGCCCGTTCTCAGCTGCCGACAAGAGTGGTGTCTGGCCAAATTCGATATCTGACTGGTTGGGATTGACGTCCTCTCGTTCCAGAAGCATCTTTACAACCCCCTCATGCCCATATTCAGCCGCCCACGACAGTGGTGCCATGCCATATTGGTCTGCCTGGTCGGGATTGACTTCCTCTCGTTCCAGAAGCATCTTTACAACCCCCCCATGCCCGTTTTGAGCTGCCCAACAGAGTGGTATCCGGCCACATTTGGTGTCTGGCTGGTCGGGATTGACGTCCTCTCGTTCTAGAAGGATCTTTACAACCCCCCCATGCCCTTTTTGAGCTGCCCAGCAGAGTGGCGTCTGGCCAGATTCGATGTCTACTACGTTGGGATTGACGCCCTCTCGTTCTAGAAGCATCTTTACAACCCCCTCATGCCCTTTTTGAGCTGCCCAACAGAGTGGTGTCTGGCCAAATTTGATGTCTGGCTGGTCGGGATTGACGTCCTCTCGTTCAAGGAGCATCTTTACAACCCCCTCATGCCCATATTGAACCGCCCAGCAGAGTGGTGTCACGCCATATTTGGTGCCTGGCTGGTCGGGATTGACGTCCTCTCGTTCCAGAAGCATCTTCACAACCCCCTCATGCCCTTTTTGAGCTGCCCAACAGAGTGGTGTCTGGCCAAATTCGATGTCTGCTAAGTTGGTATTGACGTCCTCTCGTTCTAGAAGTATCTTTACAACCCCCTCATGCCCATTTTGAGCCGCCCACAACAGTGGCGCCATGCCATATTTGTCTGCCTGGTTGGGGTTGACTTCCTCTCGTTCTAGAAGCATCTTTACAACCCCCTCATGCCCATATTGAGCCGCCCAGGACAGTGGCGCCATGCCATATTTGTCTGCCTGGTCGGGGTTGACTTCCTCTCGTTCTAGAAGCATCTTTACGACCCCCCCATGCCCTTTTTGAGCTGCCCGACAGAGTGGCGTCCCGCCATTTTCAATGTCTGCTAGGTTGGGATTGACGTCCCCCCGCTGCAGAAGAATCCCTACAATCCCCCCATGCCCCTCTCTAGCCGCCCACGAGAGCGGTGCCACTCCATATTTGGTGTCTGACTGGTTGGGATTGACGTCCTCACATTCGAGGAGCGTCTTTACAACCCCCTCATGCCCGTTTTGAGCCGCCCAGAAGAGTGGTGTCATGTCATGTTTGGTGTCTGCCTGGTTGGGATTGACGTCCTCTCGTTTTAGAAGCATCTTTACAACCCCCCCATGCCCGTTTTGAGCTGCCCAACAGAGTGGTGCCCGGCCATATTTGGTGTCGGGCTGGTTGGGATTGACGTCCTTCCGTTCCAGAAGCATCTTTACTATTCCCTCACTCCCGCTCCCGGCCGCCAACGTGAGTGGTGTCCGGCCAAATTCGATGTCTGCTAGGTTGGGATTGACGTCCTCTAGTTCCAGGAGCATCTTTACAACCCCCCCATGCCCGTTTTGAGCTGCCCAACAGAGTGGTGTCCGGCCATATTTGGTATCTGGCTGGTTGGGATTGACGTCCTTCCGTTCTAGAAGCATCTTTACTATTCCCTCATGCCCGCTCCCGGCCGCCAACGTGAGTGGTGTCTGGCCAAATTCGATATCTGCTAGGTTGGTATTGACGTCCTCTCGTTTCAGAAGCATCTTCACAACCCCCTCATGCCCTTTTTGAGCCGCCCACGAGAGTGGCATCCGGCCATATTTGGTGTCTGGCTGGTTGGGATTGATGTCCTCTCGTCCTAAAAGTATCTCAACTATCCTCTCATGCCCCTCATGAGCCGCCCACGAGAGTGGTGTCTGGCCATATTTGGTGTTTGCCTGACTTGGATTGACGTCCTCTCGTTCCAAAAAGATCTTTACTATTCCCTCCTGCCTGTTCTCAGCCGCCCACAGGAGTGGTGTCTTGCCAAATTCGATATCTGGCTGGTCGGGATTGACGTCCTCTCGTTCCAAAAGCATCTTTACAACCCCCTCATGCCCATTTTGTGCCGCCCACGAGAGTGGTGTCCGGCCATATCCGCTGTCCGGCCGGTCAGGACTGACGTCCTCTCGTCCCAAAAGCATCTTAACTATCCCCTCATGCCCGTTCTCTGCCGCCCACGAGAGTGGGGTTCGGCCATATTCGGTGTCTGGTTGATCAGGATTGACGTCTTCTCGCTCCAGGAGCATCATTACGACCCTCTCATGCCCTTCCTCAGCCGCCCGCGAAAGCGGTGTTTGCTTATATCCTGTACCTACCTGGTCGGGATTGACGTCCTCTCGTTTTAAAAGCACCTCTACTACCCCATCATGCCCGTTCTTAGCCGCCCACCAGAGCGGCGCCTGGCCCTGAAAAGTGTCCTCCTGGTTGGGATTGACGCCCTCTCGTTCCAAAAGCATTTTTACTACCCCCTCATGCCCGTTCTCTGCGGCCCACGAAAGTGCTGTCCGGCCATCCTTGTGGCCTGCCTGGTCGGGATTGACGTCCTCTTTTTCCAAAATCATCTTTACAACCTCCGCGTGTCCTCTAACAGATGCCCAGGAGAGAGCCGTCATCCCCATGCAATCGTATGCATTAACGTCCCATTCCTTCATCTCTAATACCGCAGAAGCTATACCCACAATCCCGAGAAACGCTGCTCCGTGGAGTCCCAAAAATCCCGTTGGTCCTCCCATTCTATCAAAGTACGGCCCCCCACTAGGATCTCGATCATATTGCAATAATAATAATTGAGCAGATATATGCTCACCGAATTCATCGAGAAGTCCCAGTGCAAGTATTTTGATAGTTTCCGTCAGTCCCCTTCTTGAATGACTGCCCCAGTAAACAGAAGCGTATTCCAGAAGCGCAGTTGTCGCCGGGGGAGAGTGAAGAGTTGGCGAAAGATCCCTGATACGTCCAAAATTGAGGTATGTCAAGCAAACCTCGGCAATTGTTGAGTGTGGATTATGGAATAGTGTCGTATCATGAGAGAGATGTTCCTGAAGAGTGAAGTGCACCAGTCGGACTGTGGACGAGGACATCTCGACTGTGACAAGGCCTAGGCAAGATGATACGAGTGTCCGTAGTGCAGGAACGTTTTCAGGATCCAGATCTGTAAATCCAATCTCCACCCCCAAGGCTTGGCAGAGCTCCGCCGCTCGCAAAGGTCGCTCCGAATGGGACACCCACATTAGGACCTTCATCCCGAGTACTGATTTATATCCTTCCTGGCCTTTCAGTCGTGATAGAGTTTCAGTGTAGGCATCATTCAATCCATTGCCTTGTGTCATCTCTTCGAGTTTCTTTCTTCTCCGACGAATTGTCACCTCTCCTAGAATGGCATCGATGCTGAGTGAAACGAGAAGGAATCTGATCGCAATCGCTAGTAAGTATACATCATTGATAGGGAGATATATTAAACGGTTCTACGCACATATCAGAAATATTGTCCAAGATAACTCGAACA
>Ga0307513_10002643_pt1 | contig 24696 bp, 26 predicted proteins | sample 15_EM_MG_FD_202174 | JGI IMG/M metagenome (GOLD analysis project Ga0307513, IMG submission 202174) | Populus trichocarpa ectomycorrhiza microbial communities from riparian zone in the Pacific Northwest, United States - 15_EM | ecosystem: Host-associated > Plants > Roots > Unclassified | place...
ATGCCTGTGAGCTCACCCATGGTATATGATACAGAATTCTGAGCATGAGCTCACCCATGATATATGGCACAGTATATGGAAATGAGCTCACTCTGCTGGCCCCATGGCTCATGGGCCAACGTCACTATTTTTATTTCCATGGTATATGGAACCAGTCAGCTAGGTTGGCTGATCCAAGCGGGTTCTGAGTATTTGCCTCAAGTCCTTTAGAAGAGGCACTCGGTAAAAGGAGGTGGTTAAAACGGGCGGTGTTACAGGATGCTGGGAAAGGAGAATGGTAAGCAGATGGGGGCTCGTTGACGAACTGCAGTTCTGAGGTACTTGCCTTTCATCATCCTTGAACACCCAGCCCATTATCGCCGCTCAGCCTACCATCGCCGCCCGATCCACTACTCGCATGACGTTGCAAAACGAAACCTGTCGACCTTCGTTAGCGTGGTATCACAGCCCAAGTAAGTTGCAACGACGTACCTTGTACATGAAAAGTGCCCTAATGATTTTTTCAGGCATCCTGCAGTGGCCACCCACCGACTCCTATCCCTTGTTACTTGTCAACCCATCCACCGATGGCCTCTTACACTCGCACATAAGTGGTTGACTGCATGATGCACAATGGGAGGAACATATAGAGGGTCGACAAATCCTCGTCGGTGGGGGTACCGCTGCGACGGCCTGCTGCTCTCTTGTGTTCGCCGCACTCATCCCAGATTAGGAGGCAGGTGAGGGTGTGGTGAGGATTCCGCCTGTCGAGGTGAGAATAACGCCCTTCCTCGCGGACGGCACGAAATGGGTGTTTCTATCGAAGCGATAGGGTATGTGTAAGGGGTGGGGTGAGATGTGAGTCAAGGTTCAGCATTGAGGTCTCCGTCTGTGCTGTTGAACAGGTTTAACTGGTTCTTGGCTGTTCTCCTTACGGCCTACAGGATAATTTCGAACTCGTAAGTAAAAAAAAAAAATCCGAATGGAGGCTGAGATGGCTTAACAAAACAAACCTTTTGCCGTTTTCGTCATTGCTGTACTTTGCTGCTGCATCTCCTTCGCAATCTCCTCTATCCCTCTCTTCACCTCCGTCTTTATTTCCTCCACCTTCAACTCGCTCACCCTAGCGAGGACCTGCTGAATCTGTTCATCGACCCTCCTTTTTGATCAACTGCTCGTGCTGTGGGCGTGCAGAATCCACCTCTCTCTCGCAGTTTTGCACAGCCTCCATTATCTCCTCACGCTTCTCGATAGCAATAGCGACCTCTTCCTCCCGTTTTTGTATTACTAAGATGCGTAGTCCCATCGCGCAACAGCCTGCTTAACAGCGACCTCCACATCCTGTCGTGAGAATTCGTGGTTGTTGCCGCTGGATCTGCAATGCGAGATGTTGAAGGGATGTAATTCCGGGTTGAAAAGTGCCATTAGCCACTGTTCATTGAGAAGCGTCTGCTCTCGAGCAAGAATTTCACATTATTTGGTTGTCATGGTGGTGCGATGCGTCTTGACCACTGAGAACCTGAGAGAGAAAAGAGTGTTAAAAATGAGATAGGATGGGTTAGAATCAATGGGACTTGCATTTTCTTGGCGTCAGCGAATGGCGATAAGAGAGAAGGTTCGCAAAATGCCTTGAGCAGCCATGGCACTGGTGGTGGCAGTTAAGAAGACGAAGGGTGCCAGCGAGTTGGTAGTTGCGAATTGCAAAAATTCTCGGCTGAGTGCCTGCCTTTTTCTGGATCCAGGTTTTGGTGGCACTGGCGTCTACAGCGATTTTTCATCTCCAGTGTCAGCCTACCAATTTAACGCCAGAGTAAGTAGGAGTAAAAGCACTCACAAATATTAACCCCCTGATGCTAGCGCCCAATCCGGGAGCTTGCTCGCCAAAAGTTGAAAGGTCCCTCTTTTTCCGGACATCCCAGTTGAAAAAGAGGCTCCGAGCGAGGTGTGACTCGTGGAGCTAAACGAAATCGTCTCTCGCTTCACCCTTGCCACAGGAAGCAGCTTCCCCAGAAGAATTTCCCTTGCCAGCGCATTCATGATAACTGAAAAAGTACCAAAAATGAGATTTGGCAACGAAAGACGCAGAGAGTTATGTATAGCATAAAACGCCCGTGCGCAAAATACAGCGCAAAGATGGAATAGAAATGTAAGAAATTGAAATGAAGCGGGGTGTAAAGAGACGAAAACACCATGCCCTTGACGTTATGGAGAGGAGTCATGACGCATAGGGTGAAAATCAATGATCTCCAGGGTAAAGGAATCAAGAACAGCGAGGAAGGCGGCTGTCTAGTGATTGTCATGGGTAACCCTGGGGTATCCCAGGGCTACCCATACCCGTACTCAAAAAATGGGAGAAACTGAGACAGTAAAGCTTCGGAGAAGTGGAATCGAGGGAAAACGATGCCAACGACAAAACATGAAGGGAACGAAAAGGAAGATTTAAAGGTGGTAAAATCCAGAAGGGCAAGGCAAAATGGGATGGTCACAGAACAAGATGCTCACCCTTTTCTGCTGGACGAAGTATTCGTGGGTTCTGCATTATCCATGCTCGATATGAACAGCGTCGACGCCTGTGTGAGTATAACAGGACCGGTCGTTGTCGGTGAGACCGGGGTGGAAGTCGAAGGTGGCGGCGTGGTACTAGATGAGCGCGAGGAGGAGGATGAAGTGACAGAATTATGTAAGCATTGGGCCCATTTCATCCGATGCTTGATTGGGAGGCTAGTACCCCGCTCAATCTCTCACCACACTACGACCAGCAATTCCAACGAGACCAAATAATTATGCCATACCTCTCAACCATGTGAGGGATGAGTACTGAGTGTTGTACTTGAAAGGTGCAGGCAACCTTGGTAAGTAAAAACGGCTCTTCCTACTTCCTATTATGTTCAACAGTTTACTCACTGTGTCTCTTGGATTCACCGTCTCCGTAGCTCCACTGCACTGTGTCTCTAGATCAAGCAACATATTGATCAGTGCGTTATTATTTACCCAACGCGTCCCAAGACAGCTCATATTTCCCTGTTAAAAACAACAGGGATCTCATCCCATACACCACCTTTAGATCTGAATTGCATCATCAGGGACTACTTCTACGAGAAAAGCTGAGTACATATCCACTCCGACTCGGTCGGCTACTCGCATTTATTATTACTTCCCGCCAACTCTCGCTAGACGACGTGCGCAGTACTGAACATCAGCTACAGGGTACGAGAAAGTTGGACGGCTACAAACTGACCTACTCGATTACCCAAGTTGCGCCAAGTCAAACCATATGGAAAGAGTCTGGTTAGAATTGAAAGGATGGTGCATCAAAGGCAACGTTGACTACCGAAAATTGTGAGTACAAATCCACCTGACTCGACTAACGCCTTGTACTTACTATCATTCTTTGTTCCCCTTCTCCGAACTGTTCCGTTCTCCTCCGTTGGCTGTGGCATTCATTCACATCTTATTCTCTTTTGCCCAACTTTTTTTCCCATAGACTCTGTCAGCCCTTTTCGTGGTGCACTGATGTGGCTTTTCCCTTTCCCTCGCATTTTCAGTTACCCCTTTGAGATTAACCAGCAGCATTTACATCAGTTCTCCTATCCTTATTTTCTTCGTTCCGGCCTTCCTTTGTATGGGTCCTTCAGGTTTTTTTTTGCATTTCTGCATAACCCGTGCAGACTGCGTTGACCTTCGAACTTTATCCTGTGGTCTCATCCATAACCCCTCCCCAAGTGCGATTTGAAGTACCTTATGGTGCACAGGACGTCTTTAATAACGATCTTGCTGTGCTTGTCGGCGCCCACATTGGTAAGGTCAACCAACCTTCGCCCATGACTCATTAATGATGTAAACAGCGATTTCATTTTTAGGTGTTACTCCTTTTGCATCGATTCTCAAGCACATTTGGTACGGACAAAAGAAAGGAAAACTCGGTTCTCTCTGCCGTGTTGAGTTTTTTTTTTTTTGGGTTCTGTTCGACTGATGTTCCTCTTGATACACCCCCACTGTTGATGTGAACCCTCGTCGGGATAGCTGACAACTACGAGCATCACATGCATGGTGCTATGTCCTGTCTTGCGTGTCTTTTCCAAAACCGATCTGGCGGGCCATCGTATGCTCTAGGACCTTATATCTTTCGATGTCAATTGTGAACGTCGGCGTCGTCTTCTTTTTATTTTCACTTTGTTATTTCCAGTTTTACACACTGGGCATTCTCAATTCCCTTTTTTTTCTGTAGGATGAACCTGCCGATACCCCTCCTGGATCAGCGACTGATGTTGCTCCTCACCTTGTCAACGCCTCGTACAGTTACTGGTGACGTTGGTGGAGGACGAATCTCCGTGTGTGCGATTTGGTCGTTGGTTTTCAGTCGGGGACAAAAACGCTGGTATGTCATGTCGTACATACTTGCGTGACCTCTTGAATCATGTTAGGCACGTCCCTCCCCTCATGTCCTGGACTCCTGAATAAGTATCTCCCACTCGATCCTGGCAGGCGCCCACGCTTGTCATCCCCAATTCATCCCCCGCCAGTCACACAATTCGTGAAGCTGACTTCGCTCAGCTCCTACCTCAATCCCAGCCGCACCATACACTGCACCATACACTGCACCATACACGTTACAAGAATGAGGAACGTACTCGCCCAACCCAAACCGACAATGGCGTCGTGGACGATATCATGCCAGTCCCTTGTTGGCTGTGTCGACAAGTTTCGGTAGGGTGCTGGGAAATCCTTTGGCACCTGTAAACCTTTAAATAAATTATCAATAGATATACCCCTGTGCACTAATGATCTTAGATTGCAATGGATTGATGCGTTCAAGTTATGTACATATGAAATATCACTGTTGGGGTACAAAGCACATATGGCGGGTGACAGCCTCCCAAGTACTTAGGATGAGGAGGGCGGCACTCAGGGCGGGGGAACACGTCATGACTACATGTCAGCATCTGAATTGGGCTGCCTGACCAAACAATCAACAAAGGCGGGTGTTTGTCGGGTGGCTGTGCTTCCCAAAAGAATTAGAGTTTGAGGCGGAAAGTGAATGGCTCACTACTCATACCTGTGTCCAAAATTAAAATTAATTAATAAAAAAAAAAAGAAGGGAAGAGAGGAAAAAAGGAGAAAGAGGGAGGGTTTTGACTCACAAAGGTATTATCTAAGCTACCGTTCGTCAGTGTCCTCATTTCCCGTAGTGTGCAGGAAACTCCGCAAGTGAAATTTCCTTTGTCTGTATTTGGAACGGGCACAGCCACGGAGGTAGTGATATCAATAAAATGTTCACTAGCGAGTTCACTACTTAATTGTGATACATCCTCTAGCTCCCTGCTCACAAAAAAAATTGAGAACAATCCAATGACTGTAGTTAGTATATATACAAAGTTTTGAGTGATTTCATGGAGTTTTGAATGAAACAGAGCATCATCTTTGAAATGGAATGGAATGTGATATTAGCTAACTATGTTACATAGGTAACTCAGGTCACTAGTGGCCTCGCTAGCTATTGAAGTAAAGTATGGAAATGCGAAACGAAAATCAAGAAAAGCTGATGGTAAACAAAGGGTAGGAACGAATATGAAATAAAGAAGATAAGTGGCTGGGCAGCGAGAGTGTGGTGAAGATCTCACTACTAAGATTAGATTAAGTCAGATGACGATTACGCCAGCTCTTATCAATCAAGCGCATGGTTCGACGTGTCGCTTATTTCCTCTCACATCGCTTGCTCAATGCTGCCTGCCATCCACATCCCTTCTCGAGGAACAGCAGCCTCCTCTGTTCCTCAAATTGTAAGTATTTCAATTGTTTTGAACTTTTTATCAAATTTTACTGCGTATTGATAGGAAACCAACAGAGGCGGTGGCTCGAGTATTCGAGTCGCCGCCTCCATGTCTTCTCCTTTAAAATCAGTCTCGGGCATGCCTGCTCGCAGCCCACCCCTACCTTTGATGTCGAAGCCACCGCCCACCACTCTTTTAACAACACCAACCATGCACCACAACACAACCACCAGCCACATGAGCCAACACGAGCCCGCCGTTTCAAACTGGACCCCACTGCTTCGAATGCGAGCCCACCGCTTCGAACCTGAGCCCACCGCTTCGAACACGAGCCCGCCCCTTCGAGCCTGACCCCACCACTTTGAACGCGAGCCCGCCATTTCAAGCCCAACCCCACTGCTTGGAACACGAGCCCGCCATTTCAAGCCCAACCCCACTGCTTGGAACACAAGCCCGCTGTTTCAAGCCATTCCCCACTGCTTCGAATGCGAGCCCGCCGTTTCAAGCCCGACCCCACTGCTTCGAACACGAGCCCGCCGTTTCCAACCCGACCCCACTGCTTGGAACATGAACCCACCGTTTCCAGCCCGACCCCGCTGCTTGGAACACGAGCCCACCGTTTCCAACCCTACCCCGCTGCTTGGAACACGGGTTCACCGTTTCCAGCCTGACCCCACTTCCTGGAACACGAACCCACTGTTTCCAGCCTGACCACACTGCTTTGAACTTGAGCCCACCATTTCAAACCCGGCCGCACTGCTTGGAACGCGAGCCCGCTGTTTTGAACCCGACCCCACTGCTTGGAATACGAGCCCGCTGTTTCAAACCCGACCCCACTGCTTCAAACATGAGCCCGCCGTTTCGAACCTGCTCAAACGCGAGCCTGCCATTTCGAGCCCATCCCCACTGCTTCAAATGCGAGCCCACCGTTTCTAGCCCGACCCCACTGCTTCAAACGCGAGTCCGCCGTTTCGAGCTCGACCCCACTACTTTGAATGCGAGCCCACCATTTCGAGCCCAATCCCACTGCTTCGACCCCACTACTTTGAACACGAGCCCACCATTTTGAGCCCAGTCCCACTGCTTCGAACGTGAGCCCGCCATTTCCAACCCACCCCATTGTTCTGACTGCAAGCCTGTTGTTTCAAACACAACGAATGCGATCCTATCACCTCAAACACAGCCCCACCGTTTCAAATCTGAGCCAATTGTTTTGAGCACAACCCCATCATTCCAAATGCGAGCCCATCGTTTTGAACACGACCCGTCATTCCAAGAACAAGCGCATTGTTTTGAATGCGAGCCCACCATTCCGAATGTGAGTCCATTGTTTCGAACACAACCCCATTCCTAACGCGACCCCATCATTCTGAATGCAAACCCATTGTTTCAAACATGACCCCGTCATTTCGAATGTGGGCTCGTTGTTTCGAATACAATCCCATCCATCATTTCAAATATGAGCCCATCATTTATCATATGAGTCCATTTTTTTCAAGCGGATTCATCTGTCCTTTTCGAACCTAGGCTTGTCATGTTGAATACAAGCCTCTTACTATATCATAGTTCCAATAAATTGCTGCATTCCCATGTACACACTAGCTAGCCTCACAAGTACAACTAGTAATCGAACAGATGGAATTTCATGAGCAGTGTAGGACATGTAAATATACTACTCAAAGATTTATTGACTTGAATAGCTTGTGGATGGAGGCTAAAACCAAGGGATAACGAAGAGAATGTGGCTGGAGCCTGTGAACTATATTTAGAGGCTTTGGGCGGCGAGATGTCACTTGCCGGACAGCGGCTTCCGAAATTGGCAGGTCACATGATTCATTTAAACCCCGCTCCGTAGTGAACCGTAGTGAGACACCGGTATGATTCGCGAGCCAAGTGCAAGTGAACGACTCCCAGGGAAGATTGTATTTGGTCGTGATAGAAGAAGAAGCAAAGAACGTGTAAAGCAAACAAACATTGCTGCAAAACTATTTCCTTACATAATTTGGACAGTGGGGAACCTTACTTTTCAAGCAAGGCAGCTGTCGAGTCTCAACCACGGCTTATAAGTGCGATGTGTCATATTTTTCTCCCCCCCTTTTCTCGGACACTACTTTCACAGGTGGGCTCGAACGTCCGTCAATCCTGACCCCCATCGGTGCTCAGGAGCAAGGGGGCACCGGCCCAGGAATCCTGTACTGGTACCCGGTTAGTTAGTCCAGCCTCAGGCTGCGAAAAAAAAAAAAGGACGCCTCCAGAACAGGGGCTCAGAATGCGAAATTAAGTGCATTAGAGCATATTACAGTATCTACATATGGTATGACGAGTAGTGCAGCTGCAGGAGAGGCTATAAAACGGTGTAAAAGAGTAAAATAACATATCACTTCCATATTTGGACATTTTTTAAAATTGTGTCATGGGATCTGCCAACGGCAATTGCGTGCGCATTCTCTATACTGCTGTATTACTGCAAACTAATTGGAAGGATGAATTCTGGTCAAGAATCTATGGTATGTCATAAATTACATGCCTAATGCGATTAAAAACTGACAACATGAACGAAGACTACTACAGCACTACCTGTTCTGGATGCCGAGGGATATGCACTCTGTCCAGATTGTAATAGCCGTGTAAAGTGTGGTACAATTGGGCTAGCCAACCTTGAGAAGCGCCATCATGGGACGAAAGTCTGTAAAGCAGCTCAAGAAAAACGGGATAAGAAAGCGAAAATGAGGAAGGATGGAACCATACTCAGCTTTTTGAAACCAAAAGCCGCCACTATGCCATCGACAGTGGGCAGTCAAGCACCAGTTCACAGTTACAAGCTCGCAGTGACAGGTGCGATCCCCACCGCTTCCACCACCCCTCAGGCTGCACGAAGCGAAACCGCTTTCTCGAAGTCACCAGCTGTTACGGGACCCATTTTCAACAGCTTCATCAAAACATTACGGAATTTGGTCAAAGATTTACCAGAGAGTGCCCCCGAAGCTTCGGAATTTGATAGGCTGGCAGTGTTTGGAGGAAACCCAGAGGAATTTGATGATCCAGCTTTGCATGCTGACGAGTTATGGGAAATGACACTGAACGGTGTCTTGAAGTCGACGTTGGGTTGGGGAATGGAAGGAAACATGGATGAGATCATCCGTCGTGGGAGGTGGGGGCTGGATGGCTTGGTTAAATTTGCGACATACTTCGTGGAGGAACGCGGCGTGAGCGAAGGGCTATTTGAAGGGAAGTTGTCGAATCTGGTGACGGTCCTCAAGCAAAGGTAAGTTGAAATTGAATATCATTGAAGGAATTACTCACGAATGTATGCAGGGTACTAGCAAACGACAGCCAGAGTATACCGCCTGCAGTTGCAGAAACACCCTATCCACCTTCAGCAGTTGTCGAACGAGAACCTTCCAAATCATGAGATGAAGCTGCAATTGTCGACGTTGACGCCTTCGAGTACGAGGAGATTCTGAAATGACCAACAACGTCAGTATCAGCATGCGAGGGGTATGCCATGATTTTCCCGGATGGGAAATCTCCACATACCACATATCCTTTCGCCCTCCATGACACCATCATCCTTCCATGGGACTATGCACTGAAAAACGGCATGATGAAGTTGTTCGGACGAAGTTGCCACGGATTGTCTGAAGGATCAGGTACTGCCTGTCAGCCATGTCGACAGCTCGTCAAGAATGAAACATTGGAGAATATACTCACCCGGATAGAGGATGGCGTTCACGAAAATACTGGGTTTGCGTACCATGGATTTAGCGGCCTGCAGGAGATGCTTCGTCGTAAAAACCAGTTAATCGAATTCTATCGACTGTGTGGGCTGAACCAGGCCAGGAAGCTCCTTGCAAAAGCGACTCTTGATGGCTATCGCGAGTGGGAGGGCCAGCCGGGTCGATCGCCTGATCAGCATCGGTCTTCGTCAGAAAAAGGGCGCTCGTGGGCTGTTGGCTTCCTACATGGCGGCCGCAGAAGGGTACTACAACCCGAAGAGTTTTACAGAAGAAGAGGACATGAAGGCATTGCTGCTCTGGAAATTGGGTGGGAATAGGGTAGCCGAGATCAACCATCGAGCAAATGACGCACCAAGCATTTCATACCTCAGGACCCACTCAACTGTTCCATCAATCATCCCTTCTCATAAGCAGCCAACAGTTGACGAGGTTAGGGCGAATGTTGAGGCGATGTTCGATGGGGTACTGGAGGTGATTCACAGTCAAAACTGCTCAAAGTTTGTCCACACAGTCTTGATGTTCGATGAACTCGCCACAGAGAAGAGAGTTTGCTGGGATCTGAAGACCAACTACTTCCTGGGGTTATGCAGGGAGCACGCGCATAATACGGCAACAGAGTTCACTAATGAGGGTGACATGGAGGAACTGTTTCAGACGCTTGATGATGGGAAGGTTCACCACGCGGGCGAGATGAGAAACCTCCACATGGAGGCATTTTTTACTTCCATTTTTGGGACCTGATCTATTTTTAGGCAACGGTCGGCGCTCTAGGAATCTTGTGCAAGGATAATCGAATATACCCTGGCCGTCCTGTCCTTGTATTGGGAGACTGCAAGCGTGAATCAGGAGAAGAGCATGATCCAGACCGTTCTGAAGGGTGTCAATGCGCTGCAAGATAAAATGAAACTCCACATAGTCTCCATTGCATCAGATGGTGAAACGCAACGAGGATCTGCCTTTATTCTTCTCACCTTCAAAGCACCATTACTGCAGACTTCGCCAATTTACCCGATTCTCAGTCCACTCAAATTCTTAAATCTCCACGTCGGTGATAATGACCTCACATGTGATAAAGACTGGAAACACATCTTTAAACGGTGGCGTAATCTTTTGCTTCGACAATGCGGAGTGGTGGTCAACGGCGTTCGGATTACACCTGACATCATAAAGGATCAGTTCAGGTCGGCTGGACTCTCAGCTGAGCATATTCGTTCTTTATTCAACCCAGATGATCAGCAAGATGTCAAAATGGCTTTTGATATGCTCAAGGACATCTGGTCACTTCCACGTTCCTCGACGAATTCTCGTCGAGGTTTTCTAGAAGCTCGAGAGGCGCTGTGGATCCTAGGAAAGCTGTTATACCACATGATCTTCCCATACCTTTGCGTCGACCTCTCTCTCTCTGAACAAATTGAGCATCTCAGTGCTGCAGCCCATCTCGCCATAATTTTGTATAGATTGGCTGGAAAGGAATTTATTCCGACCAACCTTTATATCGACCTCATGATCATGATCAAGAATGTTCTGTTCTGCGTGGCCAAAGCCAAAGTCGACGATCCAGATGGGGAATTCTGGATCATACTCTTAGGAACTGACCGACTTGAAGAACTTTTTGGGATTCTGAGGACCATGGTGGGCAACGACGCCAACCTGGATATTTTGCAGCTTGTTTCGCGCCTTTCTGGAACCACAGAGGTTGCAAATATTCTCGCTAAATATCCTCAGTGGGACCGTTCCCCTCGCCGGCTCAAACTACCTGCCATGTCGCGTGAATTGAAAGAGATTCCAGACAGCACAGACCACATCAAACCGGCATCTTGGAGAGGGAATGTCAAGCTCAAAGACGTTTCTTTACAAACCTCCTGGAATCGCGGTCGGCGCATCATCGAGCAAGAATGCAAAGGCCTCAAACATGTCCTCCACCAACTGGATAACTCAGAAGGCGTTGATATTCTCTCTCCATTCGGGACCCTCCTCTTCGAAGTACCTCTGGACGATGATGATATAAATGAAAGCCTTGAGGTTTTGATGGCGACATCTCCCAATGATGAAACCACAGACTCCAGAGCTCATGAAATGGATATGCGTGTCGAGGTTGAGGATGAACTTGGGGCCGAACTTGCCTCGAACACCGAAACGACTGCTGATCACAGAGTATTCAACTCCAAAGTACTCATCAACGGTATCGAAAAGTCCAAAGCATGCGCCCTCAAGGAATTTGGCAAGTATCGGCACCATGCCAGCTCAACAGATCGTTTAAAATGTGTTCAAGCTATTCCAAGATTTGTCAATACCGAAAAAACACTTCATCCCAGCCCAAATCACTCACCTGGACATCAAGTCGACGATACAGATAAAATCATCATATCAGACCTGATATCTACACTCCTCCGCGTCGAAAACAAATTCTGGCTTTGTATTGGAGAGGTTAATGGGCTCTGAGTTGATGGTCGTCCAGTCGACGATGTTAGCTTCGAAATGCTTCCAAAGGAGACCGTTACTGTGTCATATCAAGTGCTGGGCTTGCGACCTACAACGTTAGCTGATGACCCTGACAGACGACACGACTGGAGAACGTACACAATGAGCGAACAGTCATTTACAGTTCCTGGACGTCTTATCCAGTCTGTCAACCCAACCACCTCGAAAACACACCTCAGTATCCCTTTTTATCTTCTGCAAAGCACGGTTTTAGTTGCGTTAACAGCCAGTCTCTTCCAAAGTCTGACCATATCAGATCTCAAGACCGTGCCAAAACTTGCACCAACCAAGGAATATCCCTATCGCCAGGGTTCCGGTGAGTTATTAATTGCTCGAAGACTTTAACGAACTTACATCTAACTCCAATTTTACAGGGGATGCTTGCTTTGTTTGCGAAAGCGATCATGATTTGGGGGATATCGGATCGATGACAACCTCAGACTGCCCTCGGTGCTCGCCAACTATCACGCTTGATCTTTCTCAAGGCCAACGCGTTCTCGAGCACATTAGGTCGCATATCTTATATGATCCGGTCGTCATTCAGGCAATCGAGCCTCTCTGTGGCCTGTGCCTCCGGCCATTGCAACTGTGCCAGTTCTATTTGACAAAAGGAAGGGGTGCAAACGGAAACCTGCGAATCAATCAAAGGACGTCAAAAGGGTGTCTCATCAAGATGAACTACTCTTACGGTGTAGCAGCAGAGTCAACTGCATCCTCACCTTGCTCCAATGTGCCCATTCACTGTCCGATCTGCCCTCAAATTGGACCCTGCCATCTGGAAGTATTTTATGAAGGTTCATTTCGAAGAAAAACACAAAACTTTGGATCTTACGAAGTACGAGCGCCTCTGGAAACTCTCCAACTTCGAAAGATCTGAGATGAAGAAAATATGGGTAAAACGAGGGAAAGTAACAACGAAACGCACCAGGAAGTCGAAAATCCTGCCATTGGTCATATCAGAGAGCCATCGCGCATGAATTCCTGCAATGTACGTTGTTTGTTGTCCTTGCCATACGAAAAGGCTTCATTTCGAATGTCTTCTTTAGCGATAATCGTGAAACATCTCCAAGTATGCCCCATACCCCAGAGATGGATGAATTTTCTGCCAGCGAGACTGAGGAGATTGACGTCGACAAAGCAGAGGGGAGCGATTTTAAAGAAGAAGAGGATGCCGACGACTCAGAGATTGGTGATTTTTGGGGGGGAATTGACGACTTGGGCACCATGGTGAGTGTGGAAAGGGAAGAGGTTGGTAAAGACGGCAAGATGTGGAATGATTTCGCTTCTGTGCAAAATTCCGTGGGGTTTGAGGTGGAACCTGTGCCAATGACGCGAGAATTGGAACCGTCAATCAATGACAGCGTGAGTGCTATCATTGGCTTGAGCATAACAATCAAGATTTACTTACTGCATCCAATCAACAGAACAATCAAATTACTGAACGCGGCGGTGAAAATGAAGGCATCGTGAACGATGCTAGTGTGGCAGTGGGTGAGGTAAATCACAGACAAGCGGGGGCGACCGAAATCGAAATTCCTGACAAATCGGGACGGTCAAAGCGCAAAAGGGTTCCACGGAAACTCGCAGATGCACTTAATGGTTGCTTATGTGGATTAGTCCTCAACAGTTCATCGAAGGGAGTACTCAAATGCAAACAAGCCAGCTGCGAGACACTGTGGGTAAGTACATTGTATTACGAATGCTGTTTGATCTTCCGACTCACATCATACCACAGTACCATCTCCAATGCGTAGAACTGGAGAAAGAGCCACGAAACTGGGTGTGCGTGGCTTGCGAGGCATCCAGGCGAGGACGTGGGGGGAAGCACCAACGCCGATGATGTCAAATTACCATATTTAGACACGTTCCTGATTAGGTAAGTTAGTTAGTCTGGCAAAAGTGGCCTTAACAAAAAAATCGACCCCAGGTCTTTTTTTTCGATCCCGGTGCCCCCTTGCTTGGGAGCGCCCAGAACGTTTCGGTCATGGATAGCAACTTCTACCCCACTGAACTTGAAGTTGCTATGGAAATAAAATTCCAGCGGGACTCAACACAGGTGACATCGCCATCCTCCGCCTATTTTTATGATGGTTTGGGCCTGTTGCGCCGTATTCCCCCGCCTGATCCAGAGCTGAGAGAATATCGAAGGTTTTTCTTATCTTTTTTACATTAAAAACTGTTTTTCTTGGAATCGGGCAGAATTTTCTACTTTGTGTGTGCGCAGCAGCCTGTGCATGCACAACACCCAATACCGCCCAAAACCGTTCACCATGGTACGATCCCCCCTGCTATTTTTTCTTCTTTTTTTCAATGCTACTTGAGGTTCTTCTGAGCCCTCTAGGCCCCAAAGCACTGTTCACAACATCCTGCTAGCATCATCGCTGGCCGTGGGGGCTCTCCATAAGTCTGCCATAATGGGGAAGCTATTATGCCGCTACCGCCGTCTTTAGCACCCAGCTTTCGACCCAAATCCTAGATTATGGGGTGGCCACGACCCCCCCAAGACTGCTACCTGTCACTCTCTCACGGCAGTGAGTACTGCAAAACACTCTTTTTATAATTTGGAAACAAATATCTCATCTGCTAGCATTCACATTTCGACTCCAGCCAGCAGTTTCCCGCTCCACCCACCCAACTCTTCTCCCGAGCTCCAGCTACTAACGTCATTAGCAGTGCGTATCAATCAGCGCCGCCTTATTCACCTCATCGAATCACCCAATTCATTCTGGTTTTAACCCATCCATGATCCATCCCGCTCGGAACATGCGAGAATGGTATGTATGCTCATCACTTGTCAATTCGCACCATTGATTCCTTCCCGAATAGATCACCCACCCACTTTCACACATCGCGTAAAATTCATCGCTCCCGCACTGCCCGTGCAGTTTGATTGGGCACTGCCAGAAAGAGAAACCAAATCATTGCTGTGCAGATGCTTGAGCTTGCTTTCACAGTGTGAGATTCTCCTGCTCTGTTCCTTGGCAGGGGCTTGGTATTTCCCGACTTTTACTGGCTATAACAGTGCTCCAGTCATCAATAGTCATTCAATAGTCAGGCAGTAGTCATACATGCGTGGATTTTGACTACTTTTTGGCTAATGTAAAAAATCTCATTCTACTGAGGGTGACATGAGTAGCATGTCTTCTTGTTCCCAGAATGTGTAGAACTCTTAGACGCAGTCTCTATGAAGGCTACCAGCCGCTATGGAATGGCAAAACGCAAATGGCCCGAAAAAGACAGGTTATTCTTTAAATTCCAAGGACCTTCTAGTGCCTCTTCAAAGAAATAGCTAGTACCGTCCAGCAGATCGCAGAGAAACACGGCGGTCCTTCGCGCTGACACGGGATGAGAAATGGGCATATGAGCTGTGGATGGATCGGAAGAATATTTTTACCCGACGCTGTCGCTTGTGGAGGGGCGTGCACGGCAGATGTTTGGTGTGTGTTTACTTATTTTTGAGACCGTATATTTGGAAGGTCGCCATACTTGGACTCCACCAATGCTACCATCTGGCTTCGTGTTGATGCCACATGTCAAAACCCGCTTGAGAGGTGAAAGGCCAAGAGGAGAGTTTTAAAAATACTGCTGAAAGCATATGGCCATCGATCGAGAAAGCCCAGTTCTGTGGGCTATGTGGCCTAAATCCACCCAAATCTTCTTTTCTGGCCCTGGACACTTTCCAAGTTGCCTCCAGGCAATAAGATATGAATCTGACCAGACCACTATCAAAACGATAGCGAGGTGGAGGGAAACCCGTTGGCTGCGGAATGGTTTCAGGAGCCAATCTGGTCAGGGGTTAGACGTCTGGCATTTAATCTCCGTCAATGATTCCCCTCCTGCACTTACGACTAGAACCCTATCTCAAAAGCCACCCACCTGCGAGAAAGACTGAACATAGAACGCAGAACCTGTCATCATGATCCCAAAAGGCTATTATGGCCCCAAACTCGAAAATCTGCAAATACAGACCGCACCCGTAAGCAACAGCAAGGAAACTGTGCATATCACAACCATATTGACCTATTGTTAGTCACTGATCACCCCAGATCTTGCCGCACTGCATATCTAAATATAGTAATCTGACATTTTAGAAATCACACTACCCCGCCTCTCGGAAAGTACCCCCAGATCTTACAGCCTAAATAGAGTAATGATCAAACGGCGCTCATATTGCAAATGTTGTGGGATTCCCAGGCCGGTGCCGCATATGTTCTCCCAGGCACAGTACTTAGGGGGTGCAGCCATTCATAGCGCTGGAAGCGATATAACAATGATTAACAAGGTATAGAATGAACCTGAGCCAGTACGTCACGTCCATACATGCTCACTTTCCATATGTTATATCTTCAGATGACTTATGTGGATTACCATACCATTTCGGCTGATCTTTCACACCTTGTGATGCGCGATGCACATGGTTCACCGGCATTTTTTACGACCAGTGGTGATGCACGACCAAATGGATTTTTTGACCAAATTGATATACGCTTGGCGTAAAGTGCGTGACTTGTGGAGCTAAATGAAATCGTCACTCGCTTCGCCCTCGCCACAGGAAGCAGCTGCCCCGGAAGAATCTCCCTTGCTGACGGTTTCATGATAACTGAAAAAGTACCAAAAATGAGACTTGGCAATGAAAGACGCAGAGAGTGGGGGTTTCTATAGCATACAACGCCTGTGTGCAAAAGACAGCGCAAGGATGGAATAGAAGTATAAGAAATCAAAACGAAGCAGGGTGTAAAGAGACGAAAACACCGTGCCCTTGATGTTATGGAGAGGAGTCATGACACACAGGGTAAAAATTAATGATTTCCAGGGTAAACGAATCAAGAATAACAAGGAAGGCGACCATCAAACAGATATAACCTGTACCCCCACCGAAGAACCCAGACGTCTCAAAAATTGAAAATGGCATTCTGCATAGGTGCTATTTACTTGGAGTCATGTGCAGTGTACTGTACTTGATTAGGGTCCAGTCGGTGAGACTGCGTCCCTGTGAATGTTGTGAGTTACCACTGCAAGCTTTGAGTGAATAAAACTAACGTTGTTGGTGTACAATAGTCGGTGGGATGGCGGGATACAGACCCATCGCCGAAATGCAACCTAATGACAGGCTGGGTCATATAGAGTGAGAGTTGTGGATAATGGAGGAAACATAGAAAAATTGAACGCACGCCAATGACGCTCTCCACTGCGGCGACAAAAGCTCCGACGTATGTGATGCCCCTGTAAAGGATTCTGTAGTTTCCCTAGGTGAAGAATCACATCGCAAATTTGTCGCAAATCAGAATACTACTTTCACAGGAGAAGAATGCGGGTCTTACTCCATAGGTGGGGACACCACTTCCGCTGGCCTCGTAGGTGCTGGGCTTGTCGTTGGGATCTTCACCGTCTCCACTGGGTTTGTGAGGAGAAATAGTAGTGTTGGGAGTGGGAACTGCGATACCAGTGTGCTATGTGTGTGTTGTGGTAAGTCCGAGTCATGATTTAACAATAATAAGCCTGAAACGCTGCTTACTACGTCGGCCATCCCTAGAGGCTATAGAGTGAAGGAAGAATGAAAGGTCAACGGAAATCCCCCACCTACTTATATAATTATTATGTTGGATCGATGGAAAAACGCGATTTGCCCTTGGTTGTAAAACTAGATCTCCACTCAATTTGGAATATTCCACCCCATCCCTTATATCGCTGTAAACCCACAGGGCGATTATAGCCGTCACCGTCCTGTCGGTAATCTTCCGGGGGCTTGAATCCACTTGTAGCTTTTACTGCATGATTTTAGCATCTAACTATTCTTGGAGAATGGGGTTTCTCAGAAAACGGCAAATCCTGTGTAGGAATTGGGCTACGGAATGTGTAACATGGCCCACCTTGTCACGGGTGTTGCCTCTGCCTCTGCAGCAATTGTGTCAAACACTGCCGGGGCCGAACTATTTTGATGAGGAGGCAAAATAATATGGCAAGTTGTTTGAATTTTTCCAAGTCACATTTTGCGATTCCAGACAGTGGGGTCGCATGACTTTGGCAAAATTTAAACAATCTGCTCTCAATTTTGCCTCCCCGGAAAAATAATCCAGTCACCGCAGTGAAATGCAATTCCGGCATGTTCCATATTTTCAATCCCAATGGCCTTCTGAGTTCTCATGCCTACATGTTCATTTTCAACAACAATACTCAGCCATCGCTACACCTTGTACGAACATATTTAGGTCTCTCATTGCTCCCATGGCTACTGGAGCAACTATCGCTACAGCAATCTTCACAACACTTGTACTTTCATGCATGCTCTACACAGTTCATTCTCCGTCCAGAAAACGCCAGCGCCTTCGACAAACAGTTGAGTTCCATTCTGACCGTGCCACGACTCACTTTTGAACATTGTTTTGGCCATACATAGCTCCCTGGTAACCTTAGCACCTGGCAGCAACCTGGGGCGTGCCCAGAAGTGGAAGAGAAAATTTGGAAGGATTTAGACCATGTATTCCGCAATGCAGGATATTCCCTCTGGCCATACGCATTCAGCACTACTCTTGAATCCCCTGGTTTGGCCCTCCCTCTCCCAAGTGGTTTTGGATACGCAATACCGGCTCGGAGCCAGATGGCTCCCGATAGCATAGGGACTATGGGGAGGCTTCGACGATTCGAATACGCGGCATGTCACACCACTATTCATTCCCCAATTCACCGACACTGACTTTATAACTAGAACGTCCTCTCAAGAGCCGCCCGCACACGAGAAGGCCACGACGTCATTATACGCATCATCGTTCATGGGGATCAAGGGCGTGAACATCTCAACATCCTCAGGAGAATCGCTGTCGGGGAGAAGAGCCTACTCATCAACAACCACACTCTTCCCATGTTTTCGGAATTTGAGTTCGAAGATATCATTTTTGGTGTTTTTCCCAAGGTGGGTAGCGATGTGTTTCAAGCTTACGGGTTCTGGGCGAAAAACTCTGTCGGCGATATTGTCCAAATGCTTTTGCAAATGTTGGAGGTAAGCCTGCTCTTCACATCTGGGCCGTATGAATGCATAATTTCCACTTAATAGGCTCTTGATTTTATTCATGGGATGAATATCGCCCATTGCGTGCGTGCTTAGATTATTTTACAGTATGACGAACCCAGTATTCCTAATCCTTGCTCTTCACTCTCTCCAGGACGCATTTCGAGACAATTTCCTGATTCAATGGCACCCTGAGTCACTGCTTGACATGGAGGTTTCGCCATCCTATCCACGGGTCTTTCTTATTGACTTTGAAACTGCCATTGCATTCCCACCGCAGTTCACCTCAGACGAATGCAGCATAACCGGCTACCCTACTGGTGGTTCGTTCTCGCAACTTAAAATGTATTCCCGCCCCATGCCCCTGAGTTCGCTTCCAGAAAGGCCTATAGCCCCTTCAAGCTGGATGTCTGGCAACTGGCCAGCAGTTTCTCGGATTTCAAGATAGGAGGTGACCTTCGTGGGTTATCTATCCTTTTGGCTCTGACCCGCTCATCATGTTTTCTATTTCCCAGAGCACAGTGCCAGAAATAGACGGGGTGTTGGCCGCCATGACAGATGCTGATTCAGGGCGCTGGTTGGGGGCAAGGGAAGCATTCAATGGACTTCGGAAAGCAGCTCGATCCGTGCCCGAGGAATCACTGCTCATTGAGCTGATGGTGCTTTGCGATTACTAATTCTTTTATGCCCGAATCACAACGTGTATGCGTGTACTTGATATATTTATCTGTATCCCACCCTGCATGAGTCACTGAAGAAAAAGAAATCAATGGTTGAAAAGAACAATGCAAAAAACACGCACTACTCGCAGAACGTGGAATGCTGACTGCGGCCGCCGGCGGGGCGTATCTAATCTCCAGGATAAGATACGCTGTAGCGCAGTTTATGGCCTGTTACTGGGTAATAGCACCAAGATCTAGTTCTTATTCACGTGATCAACATCGCACTCGAAGAGCTTCTTGTGTTTGTATCAGTTTACTAGAGGAAGAGGTGGCGATCCAACGTCAGTTATCATTTTCTATTTCATTCAAACGCACTTGATGATCTCAAGGGGTCAACATCACGAGGACAAAGCACTTGGTTCAACCACCTTCGTATTTTCTTGCCCTTTCTGCGCATTATCGTGCTTTGGAAAATATCACATTTGTAAAAATCCATTGATTCTACAGAAAAATATGTTTTTTTCGGAGTTCTACTAGGCCAACTGAGGAACTTAAACCCTTCCACAGACCACGGACGACCACCAATACCATCCATTAGATTTCGAGCGTGTGTAGAAGGTCTGCGTTTGGACACAGTTTTGCACACAAGAAAATCACTTGAGATAGTCACCATAACTCACCTGAGAGTTGGCTTGTGGCTTTCGGTGTCCGCATCCTCGCAAGCGGTATCTGTAGCAGTTCTGGTTATGGGTGGATACTCTTTGTGAATCCAAGGTCAAAATGTTAAACGCACCGGGGAATGATCTTATGCGCTGGCGTACCGCTTTCGGAAGACTGATAACCACTTTTTTTGCTGGCGGTCCGGAAGCGACACCAGGATACACTTTCCTACAGTCTTCCGCATATTGGCTCCGAGATAACGCACCAAGAGGTCATCAGAAATAAAAGGAGGATCAGATAAGGAAATGGGGCGCACTGAGCTGTCGTACAAAATCGCCCCAGGCAAACGCATCACCTTTGGCTGGCTCATCACCTCCGTCCTCAATTTCCTGACCTCGCTCACAATCTCCGCCGTATGCGATAACGGGAACACCTGCGCCATTGGGCCGACAGATGGGGTTGGACCGGGGACAGCAATGCAGGTCATGCCAATGATACAGGACTCCTCTTGCGCCGGTGATTCCCTAGCATTCTCGACGGAAAAAAAGTCTTCTGGGAGAAACGGGTGTAATTTTAACTAGTATATATGCAGTGGAGATTGTCAATCTCATTCTGGCTGTATTTAGTCAAAATAAAATGCATGCCTCCTTGAAAGGTACTTTTGAGGGCGGCCTTTAACGTCACATGAAATCCTCTTCAAGTTGCACGCCTACATGCCATCCCTTGGGTTATCCGAAAGAAACCATTTCCGAGTCGTGCCATCTCTTACCCTGGAGAACGTATGTAATCTCCGTTCCTTCAGGCGGAACTGGCCAACATTTCTGTACTTCTATACTTCTGACAGAAGTTCGATTTCATCAGCCCCAAATTGGCTCTGCAGCGCTCCACACTGCGCAGCAATGACCCACATAAGCCAAGTCCTTTTTGGTATGGCGAGGGGATCACAGTGACTCAGGCTGGTGGGTGCCTGGTTCAACACAAAAGGTGGGGTAAAACGCAAGTGGATTGGTTGGGGCCTGGATACCATGTGTTACAGGAGTAGTAATATAACGGTAAGGCCGACCGCGGTCGGCATGGCCCACTACCTTATACATGTTAACAAGTAAATATATAATTTGGGAAAAGGAGGCATACGTACTAGACATGAAGAGAGGCAGTGGAGTACAAGTTCTTGATGAGTTAAATTCCCCTTCATGTCGAGGACACACAGCGGGAAATAGGAATGACGATAGCATTTTGAAACTGAGAACTCAAGGTGAGTTTCACATCATCAAGATGGGCGTGCAAAACTTTACACGCCGATATAAATGAACATGCTGCCGAAAGGTGATGCAATAGACATACTTACAGTAGGAGACTCACAGTCGAAGGTGGTCTCTGCAGGGTATCTTCAGACAGTGGGGGTCAAAAAAAGCCACAACTGAATCGAGGACTTTGGATGGAGGGAATAGAACACGATGGAATGTCATGGGACGAAGAGTGCAGGAAAATAATACTATGGAAGGCAGTTAGCATAGCCATCCATCAAAAGTCAAACCGCCCGCAATTTTTTTCAGGGTCCAGAGCACTAAGACCCCCTTACCTAAAGGTAGTGGGAATAGTGGGAATAACGGAACTTTGAAGATAACAAACATGTGATTGGGTCTGAGAAACATGCAGCGACTTGGGGAGTCGGAACAATAACAAAAATGGAATGTAAGCATTACACATTTGATCTTGCATATTCATGAATCTCAGTCTTTGCAACATTTGTTGTTCAAGTTTTACCTCTGCTCTGAGGCGAAATTACTCAATGGTCATCTCGAACCTCGTAATCGCGCAAGTGCTCCTCATTGAAGAATTCGCAACCATGACATTGATGAACGGTGTGTCAGTGGATTCTGTCCGATTAGATTAGATCGGTACATGTGATCTGCCATGGTTATAGTCTGTGAAAAATAGGTCAGGGGGCGTCCGAAAAATTGGTCATTCCAAGGGCTTTCAGAAGCAGATTGGTGCGACTTTTTGCCCAGGGCTTTCCCTCCAAAACTCGCAAAATGTGCCCAGGGATTTCCAAACTTGGATAACAATTCCCAAGGCCATTCAACTTCATAGTTTCAACGCACCTTGGGTGTTCACCTTCAAGTTCTCCCTTCACTCTCTATCCAAGCATCCATCCAGTAACAATTCAAAGCATGGAAGGTACTAGTAATGAAGTTCAGTTTTTCTGTAAGCTTAGACTAGGTAGCACCTCAATGTCATTTCAATCTGGCTGAAATGTTCCAACCTCCCAAACTTGAGAGATATCATCTTTTCTATTGTAAAATCTGGCTGGAAATTTCCCATATCATACCCAATATCCAGGGCATGTACTAAAGTACTCATATAGAAAATAATGAGTAGATTTGACAGAAAAATGAGTGACCTGCATATCACCCTTTCTTGATCTATGCCTGTAAATTCGAAGAAATTCGTAATTTTCCATTAACAATTCAAGCGCAGACGTCTCTGCTGGGGGTATTTAAATAGTATCAATATACCTGGTTGCACGCAAGAAAGAATGGAGTGATTTTATGGAGGATTGACTTACTTACACTTCAATCTTTCCTCCTCCCCTCTGTCAAAATTGGGGAAATCTTGTATTTCCCATTGAAAGAATTTGTGTGAACCTCTTGCCCTGTAGCCAACATATATGTAAGGTATACCACCTTAAAATACAAAAGGAATCGCGGGATTTCATGAAGAATTGACCTAAATATACTTCAACCTTTCCCCCTCCCCTCATTTAAAATCAGAGAGAACTTAAATTTACCATTGAATAAATTGGCCCAAACATCTCGTCTTATACCCAAGGTATAGAGTGGATATATCACCTTAAATTCCAAAAAGAATTGCGGAGTTTAATGAATGATTGGCCTATCCTTCACTTCAACCTTTCCCCCTCCCCTCTGAGCATACGTTCTCCTTCATCATCGCCTTCGCTTTCGATGCACCTGCGCCATGTTGATAGGAATCTTTCACCGTCGCCCGAACTCGTCCTCCAACATCAGTTGGCTCCGCTCATCGTGATGAATCGTACACCTTCACCCGTGGGGCACTAATGTGTCGTTGCTTTTTCCATGTAGTGGAGATGATTCCAAAATTCCGACTGTATGGGATCTCCAGCGCTCGTTGACCGCAGCTTCCAACATGACTTCGAACGAGAAATCAACACCAATGACTCCGAATTCTCTTCTGCGCCGTCCTGCGCTGTTGTCGACGCCCGTTACTACTGATGCAGGTGGAGGCTTAAGGCCTTCGATTCTCTCTCCTCGGCTTAAGGCCATTTACCCAACATGTGGCCTCAACCGCCGACGACAATACTGCCAGTACCGTCCCGCCCGTTAAGGCGACTCTCCTGGGCCGGGACCCCTCGTCAGGTGGTTCTTTGTAACTGGGCGAACCCTACCTCACTGCAAATAATCTGGGATTTGGAGACAACCAACTAACAATATAAACTTGCAATTTGGGCTCCTACTGTGCATGAAATATTGTTAGGCTTTTTCGCTAATACAGAGGATCAAGCTTCTGCATGCAAGAGGCGGAGAATGTGTGGTTCGAAGGACTTCGCATTCTCTGTCCTGTGTTATGGGAGATAGTACACGACAGGAAGAGAACGTGCGGTTCTTTGAACCGCATGTTCTCTCTCATTTTTTGGATGAAACATTATGAAAGGAGAGAGAATGGGCATTTTTCTGTCTCCTTTCATGTGGGATAGGGTATGCAAGTGGAAGAGAATGTGCGGTTCTTAGAACTGCACATTCTGTCTCCTGTCTCGTGGGAGAGGGTACGTGAGGGGCAGAGAATGTAGGGTTCTTCAAACCTCATGTCCTCTGTGCTGGCTCATACGCAACAGTATGGGACAGGCAGAGAGAATGTGCGATGTAGGAGAGGGTACACGAGAGGGAGAGGGTATGTGAGAGGAAGAGAATGTGCAGCTCAAAGAACTGCACATTGTAACTACACCAGAATATTTTTGCAATATATCGATGTACTGATGGATCCCTACTCTACCTTGTCTAATTCTCGCCTTCCCATCCGTACCCTACCCTACTGTACGCTACCTATCTCTACCCTACCCTACCCCACCCTAGTACCCTACCTTCTGACCCTACCCCTACAAGTCAAAAAAACACCCCATAACCCTAAAGCATCACTAACCAACAACGAATCCATCCCACAGGCGTTGCCGTCAGGTCCTCAAGGTGACGGCAGACTTGCTCTGCCCTCCAAGTTAGCAAAGACAATTGGGAGTGTGAGACGACCAATAAGGAAATGGAAGACGAGAAGAAACGGTTTTGACGATGTACAGGGCGACTAGAAGTTAAAGGATCAGTGGAAATATCCACGTCTTCAACCGTAAAACCTTTTTTACCTTTATC
>Ga0307513_10002644_pt1 | contig 24695 bp, 23 predicted proteins | sample 15_EM_MG_FD_202174 | JGI IMG/M metagenome (GOLD analysis project Ga0307513, IMG submission 202174) | Populus trichocarpa ectomycorrhiza microbial communities from riparian zone in the Pacific Northwest, United States - 15_EM | ecosystem: Host-associated > Plants > Roots > Unclassified | place...
AGGATCGGTCCGCGCGGACCGATCCTCAACACCCTCCTGGTAACGACCGAGGAAGAGCTGGGCGCCGCCCCATAGCGGGGAGCCGGACGACGCCCAGGCCGGTGGGCCGACCCGATTCGAGTGGGAGCGCGGACCGGGCCGGCCGGACCTCAGTAGTCCGAGCTGCCCATGTCCATGCTGCCCTCGGGTGTCTGGCCGAGCATCATCTTGACCATGTCGAGGTGGATGTCCACGTACCTCCCGGGGTCGGACGTGATCCGCTCGACCTCGTTTCCGACGAAGTCCTGCTCGCCGTAGTGATACGTGGCCCAGTGGTACACGAATCCGTCGATCGGGGTGGTCGGCGTGAATCCGGCGGACTCGGTGGACTCGGTGGCGGGCATGTCGGTCCCGGTGGAGCCCGAGTCGTCCTGGCCGCCGCCGTATCCTTCGGCGGCGGAGGCCGTGCCGGCCATGATTCCCGAAAGGGCGAGGGCGCCGCCCGCGACAACCGCGCCCGCGCGGCCGAAGTTTCGCAACCGGCGCGCGCCGGAAACCTTGTGCCTAGACATTGATCTCTCCTTTGCTGACGATGGTGTCAACCGGCGGTTCCCCCATCCGGTCGCTGGGACCGGATCCGGGAAGGGGGAGCGTTCCGCCGATTGGCAGAGCCAACCAGAAGTCATGAGTCAATCGGTGCACCGGGCGTTACGCAGCCGTGAAATAGACCTCTCATGACCGACTGCATTCAGACGGAACGGCGTCATTTTCCGCACCGGTCCGATGAATAGGCGGTGAGCGGAACGCCATCGATCGGATATTCCCTCGTGATCTCGATGTCACAGTCCGAACGCCACTCACCGTGGCGCCGGCGACGGGCCGCCGACCTGCTCGCTGCCACCGGAGGGCCAGAGGCCGTACACGGGGTCCGAGCGGTCGACCGTCGACGTCGCGACCATCAGCACCGCCGTGGCACTCACGGCAACCATCGCCACCCGACGCAGACGCAGGCGGCCGGGTAGATCCTTGCCGCGGGTGTCCGCCCGTCGGCGCACCCACACCCGAGCCGCCACCCCCGTGGCGACGACCAGCGTCGCCAACGCGAGCAGGGCGGCCAGCTCCCAGCCGCCCGCGGTGACCACCGCGACCACAGCCACCAGCGCACCGCACGCCGACATGACGCGCGCGAGCCGCGGCAGCACGGCGCGCAGCACGGAATCCCCGGCACCGCGCTGGAGAATCCACAGCAGCACCGGCCCGCCGACGGCGATCGCGATCGCGATCAGCAGCCCGGTCTCGGCACCGACCATCGGCAGCGACGGCCCCTGCGGATCATGCGGCTCGGCGAAGATCCAGGTGGCGGCCAATGCAGCCGCGCAGCCAAGCACCGCGATCGCGCCGGACCAGCGCTCGGCCCGGGTCTCGGCCGGTCGGCCGGTGAACAGGAGCACCAGCGAGATGGTGACCGGCACCAGCACGAGCAACCGGAGCAGCAACGCCGCGCCGAAGTCCGAGCCGAACGTGCCCGCCACCAGCGCCGGATCGAACGCCTCGCCGAGCGACGTCCTGGCGGCGAAGGCGCCGAAGGACGCGATGGTGACCAGCGTCGAGACCAGCAGCGTCCACCACGCGTACTTAATCAGCCGTCGGACGGGAGCCTGCTGGCTCCCGGCCGGCCACACCAGTACCAGGACGAACACCAGGCCGATCCCCAGCAGCAGCGCCACGGTGGCGACCTGCACGGCCACCGTGTACACCGCGGCGACGACCGGACTCCGATCGTTTCCGATCACCGCGGGCAGCAGCTTCGACGATGCGGACACCGAGAAGCTCGCCGTGCCGCTGACCGGCTCGAGGCGGCTCGACGGCATTGACCACGCCACCGAGTAGGTCCCGCCGTACCGGGTCTTCGGCATCGCCACGGCCACGGTGTCGGCGGCCCCCGGCGGGTTGAACGGTCGGCCGGCGACGACCTGCTCGCCGGTCGGGTTGGTCATGCGCACGGTGGCCAGCCCGGCGGGCACCGGCCGGTCGAAGGTGAGCCGGAGCTCGTCGGGTGACTTGGCGAACTCGCCGTCGGCCGGAGACATGGAGACCAGCACCGGATCCCCGGCGGGCGCCGGGACCGCGGCGAGCAACGTGCCCCAGCAGGCGGCGACCAGCAGCAGGAGCCCGAGGACCCTTCGAGCGAACGCCCAGCGGAGCGCGCCCACGCTGTTCGAGCGCTTGGCTGTGACCTTCATCGGCTACCCACCTTCTCCAGCACGCGCTTGGTGGCCGAGCCGGCCGTCGTCGGGATCGCCCTGATCGCGCGCTTGCCCGGTGGCCAGTTCCACACGATCAGTGCCGATCCCGCGCCTACCAGGCCGAAGGCCAGCAGCGCCCACGGCAGCACGCTGGGGCCCTCTTCCTCCTCCTCGCCGCCGGGTGTGTCGCTGACCAGCGTCGCGGCGGTTCCGCCCGAACGGCCGGTCGGGGACGTGCCACCTGCGGTGATGGTGATCGTCGGCGCGGCGGCTTCCTTGCCGGACGCGGTGGGGTTGCTCCACCGGTCCTCGCCGCCGTCCGAGTAGCCCTGCGTGGCGGCGAACACCAGCCGGCCGGTCTGCGGCAGCGGGCCCGCGGTGACGATGAACTGTTCGAACTGCTTGGGGGCGACCTCGCCGCCCTCCAGGACGATCGACTCGACGGCCTCGTCGAACTCCTCGCCGGCGACGGTGACGGGCGGGTCCAGGGGCCGAGTGACGACCGTTGCGGTCCATCCCTTGACCTTGGACACCTTGGCCTGCGGGATCTGGATGTCCGAGGGGAAGGTGAGCTCGAGCCGGGTGGTCGACACGCCGGTCCGCTCGTTCGACAGGCGGACGGCGAAGGACTGCGTCTCACCACCCTTCACGGATCCGGGCACGATGGTCACCCGCGCCGACGCGGCCGGCGCGAGGGCCAGCATGCAGACCACGAAGATCAGCGCGGTCGTGAGCATCGCGGTCAGGGCGCGGGACAGAGCCTTGAGCGGGTGGGCCATGGGGACTCCTCACGAACACGATCCGGGGCTGGGCATAGGCGCCCAGCCCCGGATCGCGGTTTCAGATGCTCAGCTCAGCCGATCGGGTTGAGCTGCTCGGGGGTCAACTTCTGACGCCAGGCCTCGGGGTTCTGCTGAACCCAGCCGTTGTAGACCAGCGGGATGGCGACGACGCCCTGCCCGCCCTGGCCTGCACCGGTGGTGACCTTGTCGTCGAGCTTGGTGCTGGGGCCTGCATCCAGCACCAGCTGCCCGGCGATCGCGGCGTCCGCGATGTTCCCGTCGTTGTTCGGGTCGATGTCGATGACCTGAGTCGCGTTCGAGAACTTGTTGGACACGTAGGCGAAGTAGCCGCCACCCTTCTTGGCACCGAAGTTGGCGCCGTGGCAGCCGGGGTTGCACGGCAGGTCCTTGATCACCTTGTTGGTGTGCGGATCGATCACCGACACCGTCTGCGACAGGGTGTTCTCGGCCAGCATGGCCTTGCCGTCCGGGCTCACCGGGAGCTGGATGGTGAGGCCGCCCCACGTACCGGTCGGACCGGTCTGCGGGTTGTAGTTCTTCCACAGGTCGATCGTCGAGGTGTGTGCCAGGCTGCCGTCCTCGGTAGCGCAGGCGTCCTCCACGAGCGAGATGCACGAGATGCTCATGCCCAGGAAGTTGGACATGTAGGCCTTCTTCGAGTCCGGCGTCATCGACGTCGCGATCGGGAAGTACCCCACCTTGTCGTGCTTGACCGTGCCCGATTCCATGTCGGCGATGACTGCCTCGTTGGTCATCGTGTTGGGCGCGACGACCGTGTTGCCGTCAGCGCTGGTCCAGTGCGCGTGCGGGTGCGGCGTGATGCCGCTCTCCGGGTCGACGTTGATCCGCTGGACGATCGACGTGGCGCCAGGTGTCAGCTCGACGATGTCGGTGCCGGCGTTGGTACCGACGACCAGGTTGTCGTTGCCCGGACGGGTCATGACGTGTGCCGGGTTGTGCCCGACCTCGATCTGCCGGACGAACTTGCCGGTCTCCCGATCGAACACGTCGGTCTTGTTGTCGAACCACTCGTTCCCGTACAGGTACTTGTAGTCCTTGTCGGTCCACATGTTGTGGACGTTGTTCATGTTGATCTCGGGTGCGGCGATCTTGCGATCGATCGTCCAGTTCTCCACGTTGATCTTCGTGATGGAGCCGGGCTTCTCCTTGCCCGCGAAGTCCTCCATCTGCGTGGCGATCCATGCCTCACCGACACCGGGAGTGGTGGGCTTCTTCAGCGCCGGCAGCGTCCGGGGGTACTTGAAGTACTGGTCGTAGTAGGCGTCCAGGTTGGGGATGAGCACGGGCTTGCCGGCCGGGTCGTACTGCAGGATCGGCGCCGGCGGCTGGAACGGGTTCCAGGACACCTCTTCGGTCTCGCTGTACTTCTGCCAGTTGTTCGGGTTCGTGACGGTGAAGAACGTGCTCACCAGCCGCTGGATGATGTCCGAGTTCGACGCAACGGGCTCGGGGTGCCCGTTGACCTTGAGGCTCTTGCCGAAGTCCAGACCCAACGTGAGCGGGTCGTCGACCACGACAGCACCGAGCATGTACGGCGCGACCGAGTCCGAGAAGGCGTACAGCCCGGGCTCGGTGAGCTGGATGGTCTTCTCGCCGAAGAACGCGCCACCCGCGTCCATGTACGGGAATTCCTTCGCCCCTGCGGGCGCGATCAGCCCGATCGGGTTGCGCAGACCCTCGGAGTTCTTCGGGTCGACGTTGAACGTCACCGAGACCGCCGGCCCGTTGAGCGCGAACTTGCCGAGCGAATCGAGGACGCCCTGCAGGTCCACGCCGACCGGGAGGTCGAGCAGGTTGACCGGCGACCCGGCCGGGAGCGCCCCCACCTGAGCGGTGAGCTGGCCGATCAGGGACTCGGCCTTGGAGGCCAGGCCCGCAGCTTCCGGCGCACTCTTGCCGAGCCCTTGAACGGTGGCGAGGGTCGAACCGAGGCCCAGTGCGTCGAGGCCGCCCAGCGGGCTCGCCGCCGCCTCCGGTGCCGGTGCCGGAGCCGGAGCAGGCGCCGGAGCAGGCGCCGGAGCAGCCGAGGGCGCAGGCGCAGCGGGGGCAGGCGCATCCGACTCCTCATCGGATGACTCCCCGTATGTGGAACCGGCCGGCGGGGCGGGGGTCGCCGTGGGGGCCGGTGCGGCGGGGGTTGCCGCCGGAGCCGGAGCCGGTGCCGCGGCGGGTGCCCCGCCGAGCACGCCGGGCAGCAACCCACCGAGCGGGTTGGCCGCACCGCCGGTGAGGCCGCCGACCGCACCGCCGGTGACCCCGTTGAGGAATCCACCGAGGTCGGTCGGCAGCACGGGGCCGCCGATGGCGGGCAGCGCCGCGATGTCGGTGCTGACGCGGGGCAGCACCGCGACGGCGAGCGACTTGCTGCCGAACAGGTTGAGGCCTGAGTCGAACCACCCGTCGCTGTTGTCGGTCAGGTTGAAGGTGATCGGCAACGGCCCGACACCGACCGGTTGCTGCGCCGAGGCCGGGGTCGCGTTCGCCAGCGTCGTACCGATCGCCGCAATCAGCGTCACTGTGGCGACGCGTCGTCGTCTTCCAGATCTCGGAGCGCCCGGGGGAGCGGTCGAGGACATGTGTTCCCTCTCTTGTCACTTATTCATTCAGCCCACGAACGTCCCGCACTCGTGGGCCGCAGGAGTTCACCACACCTGTCGTTACGGAATGAGGTTCATCTGTTAATCGAGAGTAAAGTCGAGCTGTTGATCAAAGGGTTTCACGTGTGAAGCGGAGCGGTGTCGAAGATTTGTCGACAACGTCGTCCGGGCACGCCAATTAATCGCATGTAAAGGCATTCCCCGAGCGCAAGGCTGCGCCGGACAAGGCGGGTCACCACGAAGGCCGCAGTGGCGAACCCTCATGGTCGAGACTTGACTCCGCCTTTGGTGGCGGGATGGGCAATGTTGGCATCCTCGCGTAACAGGCAGGGCCATATGGGTGACCCTTCCGTAACGCCTGACTCTTCCGATCGGACTAGGCGCGTGCGACCTACTTCACTCAGGGTTTACATCCATCTGCCGTAACCAGTCGTTGTACTTCGGCAATCGGGCTCGTTTTTGCGTATTCGAGCGCCGACATCGCCGTCACACAGGCGCTCGGGATCCGGTCCCGGCGAATGAGGGCGCAGTTCTGCGCTCTTCCGTCCGGCGACGGGGTGATCGGACGCCCGAAACGCTCGAGGGAGCAGTCCGTGGGGAATTTCAGAACGGCATCGCCGCGGACGGCGAAGAGCTCGGTCTACCGGGCCGACCGCACGACGGTCGCCACCATCACCGGCTCGCGGCAGCCGCCGCCCGTCGACGGACGATCGCGCCGGCGGCCGTATCGGCCAGCAGGAAGATCACCACACTGACACCGAAGACGGGCAGCAGCCAGCCCACCGCCACGGCGAGGGCGAGGATCCCCGACAGCATCGCTTGCGGGCTCGACCTGAGCACGCCGCGAGCCTCCAGCGCGCGCGGAGCACCGCCGCGGGTCGGGCGGCGCAGCCACCACATGCGGTAGCCCCAGAAGATCACGGCGAGGATGCCGAGCGACATCGCCGTCATCGCGATCTGGTTGAACAGCCCCAGGAGCGTGCCGGTGTGGGCGAGGATGCCGATGGTGCTGAGCTGCGCCAGCAATGGATATTCACCGAACCGCAGCGTCTCGAGCACTGCGCCGCTGCCGGGGTCGAGCGCGATCTTGTCGCGGTGCAGCGGGACGCTGTTCGAGGTCTCGGCGACCACGAACGGTGCCGCCGGCTTCGTCGGCGGGGTCACGGTCAGCGGACCCTGCAGGCCGGCGGCCCGCGCGGTCGCCTCGGCCTGACCCACGGTGATCACCTGCGGGTTCCCGGAACCGGACGGCACGGACGTGGTGGCGAGCTTCGGGGCGCGGGCATCGAGCGCGGTGAGGACGGTCTCGAACCGGTTGCCGGCGAAGGTCGACCAGGTCAGGCCGGTGAGGCTGATGAAGACGAGCGCCACGGTCAGCCAGATCCCGACGCTGCCGTGCCAGTTCATCATCCGGTTCCGTCCCGGGCGGGTCCCGCGGGACGGAACGAGCAGGTCCCGCCGGCGGGCGCGCCGCTTCCTGATCCACAGGAAGAGGCCGCCGAGGAACAGCACCGGCAGCCAGCTCGCCGCGAACTCGGAGTAGATCGCGCCGACCGTGCCCAGCTGGAGATCGCCGTGGAAGTCCCGGAGCCAGTGCTGCACCGGCGGCTCGCCGTGGACCAACGTCAGCGTGCCCGTGACCTCGGCGGTGTACGGGTTGACGTACACCGCCAGCTGATCGTCACCTGCGGCACCGGGCGGGTCGAGCAGGACGGCGGTGGTCCGGTCGGGCTGAGCGGCCGGCTTGACGGAGTCGAGCAGCGCAGTGGGATGGGCGGCCATGGCGGCGCCGACCTGATCGTCGAGCGGGCGCATCGGGCCGGGTTGCGGCGCGACGATCAGCTGCTGGGCGTAGAGCGCGTCGTTGATCTGCGGCGTGAACACGTACGCGATGCCGGTGAGGCAGAGGATCGCGAGGAACGGGGCGACGAGCAGCCCGGCGTAGAAGTGCACACGGCGGATCAGCCTGGTCAGCGCCAACCCCGGCGCGTTGTCCTGCCCGGTTGACGGCGCGGTCGTCGGCAACGGCCCGATGGGGAGCGGGAGGGTCTTCTCGGACTCGGACAACGGCCGGTCGGCGGTCGTGGACACGACGGGGCTCCTGGGGAATCGGAGGGTACGACTGATCGCCACCGACGCCGGTCGACCTGAGGTCGACCCCGGCGACGGCGAGGGAGCGCGGGCGGAGCTACACCATGGTCAGGAACATGATCGCCATCCCGGCGCTCATCACCGCGTTGGGCACCGCGACGTGCCGATCGAGCCCGGCCAGCACCGCCGGTCCGGCGACGCCGGACATCGCAGGTCCGGACCCGACCGGCTCGGGGACCGGAACGGCCGTGGCGGTACCGCCGTACGGGAGGAGCAGCCGGGCGACGTCAGCGACGAACCAGGCGACGAACGCGAGGGCGATCGCCGTCATGAGCAGGGGTGGTGCGGCGGCGCCGCCGGCGTGGTGGGCATGCTCGGACTCGACCGCGCCGGACGCGGCCGCTCCGACGGCTCCGAGCGAGTGGCCCTGCAGCAACATGTAGAGCATCGCCACCGCGCCGACCGCATGGTGACCGGCCTCGCCGAGGAACGTTCCGGCGCGCAGGCCGGCCACCCCGAACCACCCCGCGATGCCGAGGAACACGGCGATCCACACCAGCCCCGGCAGCGGGTCCGCGGCCGGAACGAACATCGCCGCCATGCCGATCCCCATCGCCGCGTGGGACGCGGCGGGAGCGAACTGGGCACGGCCACCTGCCAGCAGCGCGATGTGGTACATGCCAGCGAGCAAGGACGCTAGCCCGAGCGGACCATCGATCCACGCCATGCCCAGCTGCATTCGGAGCACCTCGCCCTGTCGTTGGTTGGCGTGAGAATAGGCCACACGGGTGGATCGCCAGGTTTCCGGAATGTCACCGAAGGAGCGTTCCGTGTTGCATTTGCCGATCATGGCGAGACGAATCCGGTGAACGCGGAATCAGGCGATGGGGCAGGTCAGAACATCGACCGACACCAGCGTGACCCGCCATCGGGTTCGTATCCGGAGTCGCGGTCGGAATACCGCAGTGTTTCCTGATGCTCCCGACGCGGGGGTGGCCCATGTGAGTTCGGCAGCCGAACTCACTGGCCGCTGCCGGTCGTCACGGTGAATGCAGACGTGTGCACGACACCACCGTGCTGGAACTCGAGGAACAGCCGATGAACCCCCGCGTCGGGGACCTCGACGGTGAAGGCGAGGGCCTGGCCGCCGCGATGTGCCGCGTCCGGGGCGATCGTGAGCGGGGCGACGGGGAGCCGGGCCATGTCGCCCTGGCGCACCACGACGAGCTGACCGAGCGCGCCGAGGCGAGGCTCGACATCGGTGACCGGTAGGCGGTTGCGGTCGATCGCGACGAACACCTCGGACCTGGTGCCCGCCACGAGATCGGCGTCGAGGCGCACGTCGTAGCCGTCGACGCGGGCCGTGCGCGAAGTCGTGCTCAGCTCCGGCACGAACGCGCCCGGCGCCGTCAACTCGGTGCTCAGCAGGAGCGGGGGCCCGCCCGTCGGCACGAAATCGGCGTACGCGCGGTACACACCGGCGGCCGGCAGCTGCAGCGGCGCCCGCCACACCCCACCCGGTCCCATGACGGGCAGCACGTGCTGGAATCCCGTCCCGTCCCGGCTGACGACGACGAGGTCCATCGGCCGCTCGCCCCTGACGTCGAACGCGGTGACCGGCCGCCCGCCTGGTCCGGTGACGACGAAGGCGAGCTCGCCCGGCTCGCCCGGCTCGAACGTCGTCGGCCCCCGCGGCACCACCCGGTATCCGGCAGCGGTGGAGACCAGTCCGGTGGTCTCGATCTTGAACGGGCGGTCGGCCGGCAATGCGACCGCGGCATGCTCGTCGATCGGCGCCGTGGGCGCCAGTCCGCCGGGCACGGCCGTCAGATTCCCGGCCCACCAAGCCGCACCGAAAACGAGCGCGAGCGACGTCGCGAAGCCGACCAGCCTCGCCGCCACGCTCATCGCGAATCCTTTCCGTAGATCCCCGGGACGTCGGCGGCCGGTTCGGATGGTGAATTGGGCACGGTTCGACCCGGAGATACCGCCGGCCCGAATCTCCGGGGCAGCGGATCCTGTCGAGTGCAGACATGGGGAGCGGATCGAGCCGGGATCATTTCCATTCGGCATCACGGCACCGTCGGCACACAGTAAAATCAGTGTAAAGAAGAACTCTTCAGGTCGACGGCCCGCCGTGAGCACGGAGCCCGGCTCGACGCCTCCCCCGTGCCGATGTGACCCAGTGCATCCCACCGCTTATTGCACCGATCGTTCTCCTAAGGCTACGGTGCAGCGCGTCGGCAGAGGAGGCACCCGGTGCGCACCAAGGAGTTCGATCCGGACACCGTGCTGGGCCGCGCGCTCGACCTGTTCTGGGAGCGCGGCTACGAGAAGACGTCCATGCAGGACCTCGTGGACCGCATGGGCATCGGTCGGCGCAGCCTCTACGACACGTTCGGCGACAAGCACTCCTTGTTCCTGAAGGCGCTGCACCGCTATGCCACCGAGCGCGAGGCGGAGCAGCGCGACACCATCGAGGGGGCCGCCGATGCCCGCCAGGCCGTCCAGGCACTGCTCGAGTCCGCCGTACTGGGCGGCGCCGTCCTGCACCGCGGCTGCCTGACGGTGAACACCGCGACGGAGGCGACCACCGAGGACGACGAGTCCCGCGCGGCGGTCCAGCGGCAGCTGACCGGCGGGCGGGCGATCCTGCTCGAGGCGATCGAGCGCGGGCAGCGGGAGGGCAGCATCTCCACCTCCCGAGACGCCGCGACGCTCGCGACCGTCGTGTTCAACGCCTGGCTGGGCCTGCGGGTCCGGGTCCGCGCCGGGGTCGGCACGGACGAACTACTGGCGGACGTGGCAGCCGTCCTGACCCTGCTCGACTGAACCTCGGCCACCCCTGCGGCGGCCTTCATCATGCCCTCAAAACGCAACGATCAGTCTAGAAAGAGGAAGATCATGGACATCGAGAACTCGGTCGCGCTGGTGACCGGCGGCAACCGCGGGCTCGGCCGGCACTTCGCCGCCCAGCTGCTCGAACGCGGCGCGAAGGTCTACGTCGGCGTGCGCAACCCCGACGCGGTGGACCTGCCCGGCGTGATTCCCGTCCGGCTCGACATCACCGACCCCGCGTCGGTGGCCGCCGCGGCGAAGATCGCCACGGACACCACCCTCCTGGTCAACAACGCCGGCATCAGCACCCGGGTCGGCCTGGTCGACGGCGACATCGCCGACATCCGACGGGAGATGGCGACCCACTACTTCGGGACCCTCGACGTCATCCGCGCGTTCGCGCCGGTGCTGACCGCCAACGGCGGTGGCGCCGTGCTCAACGTGCTGTCCGTGCTCTCCTGGGTGCACCGTCCGGGCGTCGGCGGCTACAGCGCGGCGAAGGCCGCCGAGTGGGCGATGACCAACGTGGTGCGCCAGGAGCTCGCGCCGGCCGGCATCGGCGTCACCGCCCTGCACGTCGGCTACATGGACACCGACATGGCGGCCCACGTGCCCGACTCCGACAAGATCGATCCGGCATGGGTGGCCGGCTTCACCCTCGACGCCGTTCAGGCCGGAGCACCGGAGGTGGTGGCCGACGAGCTCAGCCGCACCGTGAAGGCGGCGCTGTCGCAGGGGCTGGAGACGCTCTACCCGGAGGCGGCCGTCCCCGCCTGACGTGCCGGAGTCCGCCTGGCCGCGAGCCGCCCGCCGATCTCGGCGGCGGCCGCGGCGAGCCGGCGGGCGACCATGGGGAAGCTCTCCTCGGCCAGCCGGTACCCCGGCCCCGAGGCGCTCAGCGCCCCGACGACGGCGCCGTCGATCCGGATGGGCACTGCCACCCCGTTCAACCCGATCTCCAGCTCTCCGGCCGCGCTGCCCCAGCCGTTGCGACGGACGCGGTCCAGCTCGACGTGCAGGGCGCGCGGATCGGTGATCGTGCGCGGTGTCAGCTCGGCGAGCACTGCGCCGATCTCGGCTGCACCCGACCCCGCGAGCAGCACCTTTCCGCTCGACGTCGCGTGCAGCGGCGTGCGCCGGCCGATCCGGTTGTGCACCAGCACGCTCCGGCCCCCGAGGTCCTGGGTGAGGTTCACCGCGGCGCCCTCGTCGAGGATCGCGATGTTGACGGTCTCGCGCAGTTCGGCAGCCAGGGCCCGGCAGACGTCGTGGCTGTCGCGGACGAGATCGTGGCGGGCGAGCACCGCACCGGCGAGCAGGGCGATCCCGATCCCCGGCCGGTACACCCCGCGATCCCCCACCTGGGCGACGAGCTCGTGCGCCTCGAGGACGGCCAGCAGGCGGAACGTCGTCGACTTCGGCAGGCCGACGGCGTCGGCGATCGCGGTGACGCCCAGGTCCGGCCGCTCGGTGACGAGCTCGAGGATGGAGAGCGCCCGGTCGACCGACTGGACGGAACTGGATCCGTCAGCGATGTGGCGCATGTCACAACCCTACCTCTGACCTGCGGCCGACCCCGGGCACCGGGACATGACCCGCAGCGAACCGCCCGTGGCGGCTCCCGGACTAGCGCAGATGGAGCAACTCCCACCTCACGCAGCGGTCCGGCCCGAGGCCGTAGGCTCCACCGCAGGCTCGGTCGACCGCCGCGCTCGCCAGGATCATCACGGAACGTGTCGAGGGGAGGCACGGGTTCCGCCCATGGTGGTACCCGGACAGTCGGTGCCGGAGCAGCAGAGCGCAGCCGCCGCGGGCCTCATCGGCCATGTCGTGGCAGGGCATCGCATCGACGCGCTGCTCGGCGAGGGCGGGATGGGGGTCGTGTACCGCGCGACCCACCTGCGGTTGCGCCGCCCGGTCGCGCTCAAGGTGCTGCCGCCCCCGCTCGCCGCCGACCAGGACTACCGCAGCAGGTTCGAGCGCGAGGCCGCCATCGCGGCGAGCCTGGAGCACCCCAACGTCGTGCCGATCTACGACGCGGGCCACGCGAACGGGCTGCTGTACCTGTCGATGCGCTTCGTCGAGGGCGAGGACCTCGGGGCGCTGCTGCGCCGCGACGGCCCGATCGACGTCGACCGGGTCTGCGCCGTTCTCGGACCGGTGGCCGACGCCCTCGACGCCGTCCACGAGGCCGGCCTGGTGCACCGCGACGTCAAGCCGGGCAACGTGCTCATCGCGCGGAAGGTCCGGTCCAACGGGCACCTCCAGGTGTATCTCTGCGACTTCGGCATCGCCAAGAACCCCACCTCGGGCGGAGCCGACCTCACCTCCGCCGGCCAGTACATCGGCACGCTGCAGTACTCCTCCCCCGAGCAGATCGAGGGGCGGTGGATCGACGGGCGCTCCGACCAGTACGGGCTGGCCTGCCTGGTGTACCGCGCCCTCACCGGGCAGGTGCCCTACCCCCGCGAGGACACCCCCGCGGTGATCTACGCCCACCTCGCCTCCGATCCACCGCGCCCCAGCGAGCTGCGCCCCGACCTGCCGCCGGCGGTGGACGCGGTCGTCACCCGGGCCGCCGCGAAGCACCCCGATCATCGCTTCGCGACCTGCTCGGCGTTCATCGCCGCGCTGCGGGCGACGCTGGTGCCACCGGTCCGACCGCGGCCCCGACCGGGGCAGGTCCCGCCGGCGCCATGGCCCACGCCCGGCCACGCGCGCGCCGAGGCCCGTGCCGACTCGCGCCCGCGACCCGCCCGGCCCCTGCCGCCGACGCTGCCGCTCCCCTCCGACGCCCGCCTCGATCAGCCCGTTCGTCCGGCGGCTCCCGACGAGCGGTCTGCCCCGCCCGTGCCCGAGCCGCTACCGGCACCTGCGCGATCGGACCCGCCTGCCGCGGCGCCGGAGCCGGCATTGGCGCCACCGACGGATGTGCGTGCCGAGCGCGGCGCGATCGACCGGTCGGTCACGATCAGCTGGACCCCGGGCGGCCCGGCGGAGGTCGAGTACAAGATCAGCCGACGCCTGCCGGACGGCCGATGGCACGTTGTCGGGCGCACGGCCGCCACCTCCATCGTCGACGGCGCCGTCGGCCCGGACGCCGACATCCCGGTGTACGGGGTCGCCGCACGGCTGGGTTCGGCGATCTCCGAGCTGGTGGAGTCGTCCGTTGCAACTGCCCGGCCCTCCGCTGACGACGCCCCGGAACCGGCCGGCATCCCGCCGGTGCGGCACCTGACCGTCACCGCGGCGGGACCGCTGCTGTTCGAGTGGCCGTCGGGGGTCACCGAGGCGATGGTGGTGGTGCGACGGGACCGCGCGCCCGAATCCGCGAACGATCCGGCCGCGACCGCGTGGAAGATCACCAACATGCGTTATCTGCTCGACGGTGGGCTGCTGCTGCCCCCGTCCGTGCCGCGACCCTGCCATGTGGCCGTCGCGTCGTGCGAGCGCGCCGGCACGGTGCTGGTGGTCGCCCCGACGTTCGATCCGAGCGCGCACACGATCGTCCCGGCCTGACGCCGTCCGAGGCCCGCGCCCGCCCGCACCACCGGGCCCGGCTCAGCGGCCGCCTGCGAAGCCACCGGCGACGACGGCCGCGCTGCCGTCGTCGCCGGCGATTGTCAACGGTCCTTGGGCGTCGTGCATCCCTTGGTCCCGCACCCGCAGTTGGTCTGCCGCATTCCTGGCCTCCCCGACTCGACTGGACGGAGTACCAAGCGTGCAGGGCCGACGAGCGGCGAAACAGCGGCGAACGGGTGAAGGCGCAACTCATGCGGTGATCGCGGAGTGCCAGACTCAGAGGTTGTTCAGCGTCCCGACACGGGACGGGCGGCCCGAACCGCCCTCCGGCGCTTGCGCGCAACCGCCCGCGCCAACGCCGCCACGTTGCGCGGGGTGAACCGGAACCAGAACCCGAGATAGCAGCCGTTGGTCCGGTAGGCGGGGTTGCGCTCGGCGTAGGCGATCGCAGCCGGGCGGGCGAAGTAGGCGTCGCCGAAGCCCTGCAGGGTCTGCGGCGTCATGAAGATGTCGACGGCGAACAGGCCGTCCGCGTCGATGCCGAAGTGGTTCTCCTCGGCCATCTCGTGGAAGCCGGACGCCAGCAGCCGCCCCTCGGGATCGGTGGCGGCCGGGTCGAAGAACGCGTACTCGGCCAGCGCCTCCGTGATCGAGACGAACCCGAACATGCTCGCCATCGACAGCCGGTAGATCCGGGCGATCGGATGGCGCAGCTTCGTGCGCAGGTAGAACCGCAATCCGGAGGCGAGGTGCAGGCCACCGCCGCGGAACTGCGGCAGGACGCGCAGCTTGCCGCCGACGATCGAGTGCGCGCTCCCCAGCGGGGCGGCCTTCCAGAACTGGAAGCCGACGAGATCGCCCGTCCCGGCCACCTCGAACACGTGGACGACGTCGTTGGCGGCGGCGTGCACGCGGAAGTGCTCGAGGTCCTCGGCCATCAGCCCGTTCGCCAGCTCGTGCAGCCGGTCCAGCAGCTCGTCGTCGAGATCGCGGCATGCGACCGCGCGGATGCGCACCTTCTCCATGTCAGTCCCCCGTCTCGTTCTACCGACGGACGCTAGGCACGCCCTCGCTCACCGCGCTCTCATGCGGATTTCACGACGGGCGGCGCCGCAGGTACGCCTCCAGCAACGCCCCGAACCCGGCATCGGCGCGCAGGCCGGCGGTCAGCGCCCGGCTCGTGTCGATCCGGGCGGGCCAGGTCTCCACGAGCGCGCTGATCGCCGGGTCGGGCTCCCACCGCACCAGGTCGGCCACGGCGGGCCCGGCCACCGCCGCGAGCGTGCCCACCATCTCCCCCACCGACACCGAGACCCCTGGCAGGTTCACCCCATGCCGGTCGGTGCCGAGGTCGAGTTCGGCGCCTGCCACCAGGTTCGCCACGGCCGAGTCCGGAGATGCGAGCCACACCTGCGTCTCCGGCGCGACCGGGCAGACCGCCGGCAGTCCCGCGAGCGGCTCGCGGATGATCCCGCTCAGGAACGACGACGCCGCCCGGTTCGGCGCGCCGGGCCGCACCGAGATGGTCGGCAGGCGCAGCGTCCGCCCGTCGACGAAGCCCTTGCGCGTGTAGTCGGCGAGGAGCAGCTCCCCGATCGCCTTCTGCGTGCCGTACGTCGAGGCCGGCCACAGGGGCGTCGCGTCGTCCACGACATCCGGTAGCTCTCCGCCGTAGACAGCGAGCGAGCTGGCGAACACCACGACCGGTGCGGTGCCCGCGTGCCGGCAGGCGTCGAGCAGCAGCCGGGTGGCATCGACGTTCACCCGCGCACCGAGATCGACGTCCACCTCGGCCTGCCCGCTGACGATCGCCGCCAGGTGGAACACCACGTCCGTCGAGGCGTCGACGACCGAGGCGAGCATCCCCGGTTCGGCGATGTCGCCGACCACCGGCACCACCCGCGGATCGCCGGCGCCGGCGGCGGGTGCGACGCGATCCACCGCCACCACCCGTGACACCTCCCGACCGCGCAGCTCGCCGCGGCTCAGCAGCGCCGCGACGACCTCCCCACCGAGGAACCCGGCCGCGCCGGTGACGACGATGTCCATGCGGCAATCCTGGTGCATGATCGGCCGCGGCGGATCAGCGGAACAGTCCGAGCACGACGGCCACGAGGACGAGCTTGAGCAGCCAGTCGCCGGCGTGCATCGCCGCGGTGACGAACGGGACCCGGTCCCACAGCATCGAGCCGCTCAGCAGGACGGCCGGGAAGGCCAGCCAGAGCAGGACGGCGAGGCCGATCCCCTCCGGCAGCCCCAGCAGCCCGGCGCGGCCCGCCAGCCAGGCGATCACCGAGGCCAGTACGGCGGTGCGGACGAGCTCGGCGGCAGCCTTGACCGGATGGGGTTTCCCGCGGTCGGGCGTGGCGTCGCCCAGCGCGCGTAGTTCGATCGGGCTGACCACGATGTAGTAGATCGAGCTGGCGATGAAGGCGACCACGGCCGCCACCGCCACAGCGACCACCGTCATCGTGCCGACGCCTTGCGCGCGAGGCCGATGAACAGGCCCATGACCAGCGCGGTCTGCAGCGCGTCGCCGACGTGGATCAGGTAGAGCGGGAGCGGGTAGCCCTCGTGCAGCACCGAGCCGAGGATGCTCATCGCCTCGAACCCGAACCACACCGTCACCGCCACGGCGAGCGCGCCGCGGATGGTGCGCACGCCCAGCCGGGAGATCAGGACGGCCATGGTCAGCATGACGACCGTGTTGCGGGCCAGCTGGCCGAGCATCTCCCAGACGGATGGCTCCGCGGCGGCCGCGGGATCGATACCGCTCAGCTCGACCCAGGCCTGGACGAACACGGTGTACCAGATCGACGCGGTGACCAGCGGGACCAGGGCGGCCGCGGCCAGGTAGAGGCCGGGGACGAGCCGCCGGGTCGGTGACATCGCGGGTGTCATGACGGTCATGGGAACCTCCCTAGTGAATTTAGTACGTGTCAGTACTGTAGTCGGCGACTTTAAGTACGCGCAAGTACTAAGATGACCGCATGACACCCCAGAGCGGTCGCAGGCGCGGGCGCCCGTCCGGCATCGTCGGGCCGGAGCTCGTGACCATCGCCCGCGAGCAATTCCTGGAGCACGGGTTCCGCGGCACCACGATGGACGCCGTCGCGTCCCGGGCCGGCATCTCCAAGCAGACGCTCTACGCGGCCTACCCGTCCAAGGACGCGATGTTCGCCGCCGTGGTGGCCGACTGGGTCGACCAGGGCCGCACCGCCGCCGCACCGCAGGTGGAGGCGTTGCTGGACGCAGATCCGCTGGAGGACGGGCTGCGCGCGCTGGCCACCATGCTGCAGGCCGGCATCCTCAGCGAGCCGGTGCTCGCGATGCGTGCGCTGGTCGCCGCCCAGGCCGACACGTTGCCGGAGGTCGCCGCCGACTACGTCACCCACAGCTGGGAACGCAACATCGGCACCCTGGCCGACGCCCTCGACGCGCTCACCCGCCGGGGGCGGCTCGACGTCCCGGATGCCACCGTCGCCGCGGAACAGTTCGTGTGGCTCGTCGTCGGCGCCCCGCTCAACCGGCTGGAGCTCACGGCCGGTCGGGACCGATCCGACCCCGACCGGCTTGCCCGCCTCGCGGACGAGGGCGTGCGCACGTTCCTCAGCCGCTACGAACGTAAGGTCGAGCAATGACCGCGCTCGACTCCCCCATCCCCCGCTTCCACCTCGCGATGCCCGTCGACGACATCGCCGCCGCCCGCACGTTCTACGGCGAGGTGCTGGGCCTCGCGCAGGGCCGGTCGGCCGAGACCTGGGTGGACTGGAACCTCGACGGCCACCAGTTCGTCACGCACCTGGCGCCCGGCCGCCAGCGCGCGATCCACAACCCGGTCGACGGCCACGACGTGCCCGTGCCGCACTTCGGGCTGATCCTCACGGTGGACCGCTTCCAGGAGCTGGTCGACCGGCTCCGCGCCGCCGGCGTCACGTTCGTGATCGAGCCGTACGTGCGGTTCGCGGGCCAGCCGGGTGAGCAGTGGACGATGTTCCTGCTCGACCCGGCCGGCAACGCGCTCGAGTTCAAGGCGTTCGCGGACGACTCCCAGGTCTTCGCGACCTGAGCGGGCTCAGCCCGGCAGCCCGACCAGCTCCGCGAGCTGCGCGCGGTATGCCCCGGCGGTGCCGAAGGCGATCTGGTCGGCCTTGGCGCGCTTGAGGTACAGGTGCGCCGGGTGCTCCCACGTCATGCCGATGCCGCCGTGCAGCTGCACAGCTTCCTCGGCAGCAGTGACGGCCAGGTCGCTGCAGTACGCCTGAGCCACCGCGGTGGAGACGGCGACGTCCGTGCCCTCGGCCAGTGCGACCGCGGCGTACCGGGCGGCCGCACCACCGGAGTCGACCGCGATCGCGAGGTCGGCGAGGCGGTGCTTGAGCGCCTGGAACCCGCCCAGCACACGGCCGAACTGCCGGCGCACCTTGAGGTAGGAGACGGTCTCCTCCAGGCACCACCGGGCCACGCCGACCTGCTCGGAGGCGAGCAGCGCCGCACCGACCGCGAGCCCGCGGCGGACCGCAGCCTCTCCGTCGCCGACGACCAGCTCCGAGGGAGCTCCGTCGAACGTCACGTCCGCGAGCCGGCGGCTCATGTCCAGCGACACGACCGGCGTCACCTGGGCCGCGTCGACCGCGACGGCGTGGACCGCCCCCGCGACGGGCACGAGCAGGACGTCGGCCTCGATCGCACCGGCAACGCTGGTGACCGTGCCTGTGATCCGGCCGTCAGCGTCGATCGTCAGCGCAGGCAGCGGACTCGCGGGTCCGGTGGACAGCGGGACGGTGAGCGCGGCGATCCGCTCCCCCGCCGCCAGCGATGTGAGCAGCTCGGCACCGCTGTCGAGCAGCACCGTCGTCGCCACCACGGCACTGGTCAGGAACGGCACCGGCGCGACAGCCCGGCCCAGCTCCTCCAGCACCACCGCAGCCTCGCGGGCCGACGCACCCGCGCCACCGGCTGCTTCGGGGACGAGTAGACCGGCCAGGCCCAGCTCCGTCGCGAGCACCCGCCACAGGGGCGCCACGACCGCGTCGTCGCCGTCGTACATGGCGGTGACCGCGGCGGGAGCGCAGCGGTCGAGGAGGACGTCGCGCACGCTCGCGCGCAGGTCGTCCTCGACGTCGGTGTAGAGCAGGTCCAGCTCGGCGCTCTCCGTGGTCGTCACTTCTGGAGCTCCTTCCACGGCACGTCCTTGTCGACCCGCGGCTCCGGCGGCAGCCCGAGCACCCGCTCGGCCACGATGTTGCGCAGGATCTCCGACGTGCCGCCCTCGATCGAGTTGCCCTTCGCCCGCAGGTAGCGGTAGCCGGCATCGCGGCCGGTCATGTCGACCTCGGTGGGGCGCACCAGCGTCCAGTCCGAGTAGCGCAGCCCGTCCTCGCCGAGCAGTTCGAGCTCGAGTCCCGACAGTTCCTGGTTGATCCGGGCGAAGGTCACCTTCATGGCCGCCCCCTCGGGCCCGGGCCGGCCGCTGGCCAGCTTCTGCCGCAAGCGCAGGCCGGTGAGGCGAGCCACCTCGGCGTCCACCCACAGTCTCAGCAACCGGTCGTGCAGCTCCGGGGTACGGCTCTGCGGCCGGTCCCGCCACTCCTGCGCGACGAGGCCGATCAAGCCGCTCTCCCGGGGCGCGGCGCGGCCGCCGATCGAGACCCGCTCCTGGTTCAGCGTGGCCGTCGCGACCCGCCAGCCCTGACCCTCGGCCCCCAGCCGGTTGGCGTCGGGGATGCGCACGTCGGTCAGGAAGACCTCGTTGAACTCGGCCTCACCGGTGATCTGGCGCAGCGGGCGCACCTCGATGCCGGGATCGGACATGTCGCACAGGAAGTAGGTGATCCCGGCGTGCTTGACCGTGCCCGGATCGGTGCGGGCCACGAGGATGGCGAAGTCGGCGATGTGCGCGACCGACGTCCACACCTTCTGCCCGTTGACGACCCATTCGTCGCCGTCGCGAACAGCGCGGGTGCCGAGGTTCGCCAGATCGGAGCCCGCGCCGGGCTCGCTGAACAGCTGGCACCACACCTCCTCGCCCGTCCACAGCGGTCGCAGGAAGCGCTGCTTCTGCTCCTCCGTGCCGAACGCGAGGATCGTCGGCGCGGCCATGCCCAGGCCGATGCCGTTGCCGCGCGGGTTGTTGTCCGGCGCACCGGCCGCCGTCAGCAGCTCGTCGACCTCGGACTGCAGGGCGCCCGGCAGGCCGAGCCCGCCGTGCCCCTCCGGGTAGGAGACCCAGGCCAGCCCGGCGTCGTAGCGGGCGTGGAGGAACTCCGAGCGCGGGGTGGTGGCCGGCGGGTGGGCGGCCAGCAGGTCCGCGACACGCTCCCGCAGGTCCGCGCGCAGTGCGGTCTCGTCAGCCATTGCGCGCCGCTCGCGCGGTGGCCTGGCGGCGGATCTCGTTGCGCGCCAAGGCGTTCTTGTGCACCTCGTCGGGCCCGTCGGCGAACCGCAGGGTGCGGATGCCGGCGTAGGCGTTGGCGAGCGGGAAGTCCTGCGACAACCCGCCCGCGCCGTGCACCTGGATGGCCTTGTCGAGGATCCATTGCACCGTTGTCGGCGTCGCGATCTTGATGGCCTGGATCTCGGTGTGCGCGCCCTTGTTGCCGACGGTGTCCATCAGCCATGCGGTCTTGAGCACCAGCAGCCGCAGCTGCTCGATCCGCACCCGCGATTCGGCGATCCAGTCGCGGATCACGCCCTGCTCCGACAACGGCTTCCCGAAGGCGACGCGCTCGTCGGCGCGTGCGCACATCAGCTCGACCGCACGCTCGGCCATGCCGATGGCGCGCATGCAGTGGTGGATCCGGCCGGGACCCAACCGGGCCTGCGCGATGGCGAACCCGTCGCCCTCGTTGCCGATCAGGTTCGCGGCCGGGACCCGCACGTCGGTGAAGCTCAGCTCGGCGTGCCCACCGTGCTCGTGATCGTCGTAGCCGAGCACCTGCATGCCGCGCTTGATCTCCAGGCCGGGTGTGTCGCGCGGCACGAGGATCATCGACTGCTGCTGGTGCCGGGCGGCCTCGGGATCGGTCTTGCCCATGACGATGAAGATCCGCGCGTTGGGGTTCATCGCGCCCGTGATCCACCACTTGCGGCCGTTGATGACGTACTCGTCACCGTCGCGCCGGATGCTCGTGGCGATGTTGGTGGCGTCGGAGGAGGCCACGTCGGGCTCCGTCATCGCGAACGACGAGCGGATCTCGGCCTCCAGCAGCGGCTCCAGCCACTCCTTCTGCTGCGCGTCGCTGCCGAACTGGGCCAGCACCTCCATGTTGCCGGTGTCGGGCGCGGAGCAGTTCAGCGCGGGCGGAGCCAGGTGGATGCTGCGCCCGGTGATCTCGGCGAGCGGGGCGTACTGGAGGTTCGTCAGGCCGGCGCCGTGATCGCCCGGCAGGAACAGGTTCCACAGCCCGCGTTGACGGGCCTCGGCCCGCAGCTCGGCGAGCACCGGGGCGGAGTCCCATGCCCACGGGTCCGGCGACTGGGCCAGCTGCTCGGCGAACACCGCCTCGGCCGGGTACACGTGCTTGTCCATCAGGTCGAGCAGCGAGTCGCGCAGCTCGATCGTGCGGGCGTCGAATGCGAAGTCCATCAGCTCTCCTTGGCGGCGGTCGTTGCGGCGTCGAGCCGCTGCTGAAGCTTGTTCATTCCTCTGAGCCAACGGTCGGTGTCGGCGGCCCGGCCGGCGTAGTAGCCGGCGATCTCCGGGTGCGGCAGGACCAGGAAGCGGTCGTCCTGCAGCGCCTGCCACATGGCCTCGGCGACGTCCTCGGGAGTGAGCGTGGCGTCGTGCGCCATCACGTCGCGCAGTGCGCCCGACGCCTCGTACATCGCGGTCCGTACGCCCTGCGGGCAGATCGCCTGCACGACGACGCCCTGGTGCCGGTAGGTGGCCGAGAGCCACTCCGCGAAGGCGACGGCGCCGTGCTTGCTGACCGAGTACGTCGGGCTGCCCAGCGCTGTCAGCAACCCGGCGGCCGACGCCGTGACCACGAACCGGCCGCCACCGCTCTCGACCCATCCGGGCACCAGCAGGCGTGCAGCCCGGACGTGCGCGAGCACGTTGACCTCGATGGATGCGGCCCAGTCGACCTCGCTGCTCTCCAGTCCCCCGCCCCGGGCGATGCCCGCGTTGGCGAACCAGACGTCGATGGCGCCCAACCGCTCACGGGCCGTCGTCACCAGCTCTGCGATGCCCTGCTCGGAGGCTGCGTCACCAGGTGCGGCGTGCCCGCCGATCGCCTCCGCCACCTCAGCGGTCGCGGGCGCGTCCAGATCGTTGACGACAACGCGGGCGCCCTCCGCGGCAAGCCGCGTGGCAAGCGCTCGGCCGATGCCGTGACCGGCGCCGGTGACGACGATTCCCTTGTCCCGCACCGGCATCAGACACCCCCGGTCAACGTCAGGCCGCCGTCGACCACGAGCAGCTGGCCGGTCAGCCAGGACGCGTCGGCGGAGAGCAGGAACGCCACGACGCTACCGATGTCCGACGGCACGCCGAGTCGCCCGAGCGGGTAGGTCGCGGCGAGCTGCTCCTCGCGGCCCTCGTAGAGCTTGGTCGCGAACGCCGTCTTCACCACGGCCGGCGCCACCGCGTTGACGCGGATGTCCGGGCCGAGCTCGACGGCCAGCTCCTGCGTGAGGTACGTGAGCATCGCCTTGCTGGCGCCGTAGAAGCCGACCCCGGGTGCGGGGCGCAGGCCCGCGATCGACGAGACGTTGACGATCGCACCACCGCGCTCGCCCATCCACGCCTTGTGCACGTGCTGCACCCACGACACGGCCGCGAGGCAGTTGACCTCGACGATCTTGCGCGCCGCGCCCATGTCGAGCTCCAGCAGCGGGCCGAACACGGGGTTGATGCCGGTGTTGTTGACCAGCAGATCGGCGCTACCGAAGGTGTCGATGGCCTTCGCCACGACCTCGGCCTGGTGGTCGGTGTCGGCAGCATTGCCCGCGACGGCCAGTGCGTGCTCGGGGCCGCCCAGCGCGGCCACCGCCTCGTCGAGTGCGGGTTGCTTGCGCGCGGTGATCACCACCCGGGCACCCTCGACGACGAGCCGCTCGGCGATCGCCAGCCCGATCCCGCGGCTGGCTCCGGTGACGATCGCCGTGCGCCCGGCGAACCGGGCGTGCTGATCCAGGGGCATCGATGACCTCCGAAGTGACTAAGCGCTTGCTTAGCAACGTAGACTCCCAGCCTGGAGCACACGAAATGACCTGCGTCACAACGCCGAGAGCGGAGCACGGTGACCAGCACCCAGGACCGGTCGCGCAGCGAAGAGACCCGCACGAAGCTGCTGGAAGCGGCCACGGCAGCGTTCGCCGACAAGGGCTTCCACGCGACCACCACCCGCGACATCGCCGCCGCGGCCGGCATGAGCCCCGCCGCGGTCTACGTGCACCACCGCTCCAAGGAAGAACTGCTCTACCTGATCTCCCGGGCCGGCCACCAACACACCCTCGCCCTGATGCGCGCGGCCATCGCCGCGGCGTCGGACCCGGCGAGCCGCCTCGCCGAGGCGATGCGCGCCTTCGCCGCCGACCACGCCCGCGGCCACACCATGGCCAGAGTGGTGAACTACGAGCTCTCCGCCCTGAACCCGGAGCACCACGCCGAGATCGTCCAGCTGCGCCGGGCGATCGCCCGCGAGGTGAAGGACCTGGTGGAGCAGGGCATCGCGAGCGGCGACTTCCACGTCACCGACGCAGGCATGACCGCCAACGCGCTCACCTCACTCGGCATCGACGTCGCCCGCTGGTACCGCACCGACGGGCAGTGGACCCCCGACGACATCGGCGACTTCTACGCCGACATGGCCCTGCGCATGGCCGGCCACGAGCGCTAGCCAACGCGCTCCAACGGCACACCACTGCTGTTTCGCGAGCACAGAACACCGCTGGTGTGCCGTTCGAGCGCGTTATCACCGGACAGTCCCACCACGCGGGACAACGAAAGGCTCCACCCGCAGTTCACAGCTCCACCAGAGGAGGACCGGGGTACGGGGCGGAGCCCCGGCACTATCCCCCGGTACTGCCGAGCAGCATCCGCGCGACTAGATCGATCACCCGCGAGCGATCGGCGGCAAACTCCCCCCGGATCCACGCCGCCACGAACTCCAGCAACCCGCTGACCACGGTGAAGGCGACCATGTCGGCATCCTGCGGTGCAGACGGGCCGGCGACAGCGACCATGGCCTGAGCGATCGCGTGCTGCCCGGCGAGGCGAGCCCGTTGCAGCGGTTCGGAGCTGCGCCCTTGCAGCAGGGCTCCATACCGGCGATCCGAGACCACGAACCCGATCGCGGCATCGGCAGCGGCGCGGACGCGCGCGTCGATGTCGGGCCCGGCCGCATGAACGGCCGCGACCACCACAACGATGCCCTGCGCGGTGATCTCCCCGGCAAGCGCCTCCAGCAGGGCGTCGCGATCCGCGAAGTGCTCGTAGAAGTAGCGGTCGTTGAGTCGAGCACGTTGACAGACCGCGCGCTTGGTGACGGCTCCGGCGCCGTCGGAGGCGAGGAGGTCGAGCGCAGCGTCGAACAGCGCGGACCGGCGCCGGGCACGCCGCTCCTCCACCGCCACCCCGCCGTACGCGCGCG
>Ga0307513_10002646_pt1 | contig 24686 bp, 19 predicted proteins | sample 15_EM_MG_FD_202174 | JGI IMG/M metagenome (GOLD analysis project Ga0307513, IMG submission 202174) | Populus trichocarpa ectomycorrhiza microbial communities from riparian zone in the Pacific Northwest, United States - 15_EM | ecosystem: Host-associated > Plants > Roots > Unclassified | place...
GACTCTTTTTTAACCAAGCGTCCCGCGGGGGTGGTTTAACGGCCCCCATGTTTTTTTTTCGTTGTATTAATTTTTTTTTTTTCTTTTTTTCCTTTTTTGCTGGGGTGTACCCCCCCCCCCCCCTTCAATTGACGTAGTCCATTTTTCTTTCTTTGTTTTCTTTCTTTGTTCTACTCTACTTTCTTCAAGTCGTACCGTTGCGGTTTAGTATAGTACTATATTCGTTATTAGGCTTTGTTTGTTTGTTTTTGTTTGTTTGTTCGTTATTGGGAGGCAAAGTATTTCTTCGTTGATAAATAGATGGTTTATTTTCTTTCCTTCATTCTCTTTTCTTTTTTCTTTTTTCTTTCTTCCTTCCGGTCGCTTGTGTGACTGCTTGCTTACCTTTGTATCAATTGAATAAATCCTTTACCGGAAAATCTACCGGGCTGCTATTGTTGAGTTGCTCCCTTCCGCTGTGCATGGTAGCGCGTTGCTACTAGAGCATAGCTGCCTCGATTACTCGGTCGATTCTTTTCTAAACTTCTTCCTGCGTACAGGGTTGTTAGAAGGGGCAGATTGGGGGGGGGAGGGGGGGGGGGGTGATCTAGCCCTTAATGTGTTGGCTCTATTATACAAAGTATCTTCCCTCCTTGAATTTAGTATAGCAGGGAAGGAGAGAAGGCGTCGCTAAATGTCCGGGCATTGGCCAGTGCTCTAGCAAATCAGGATCCGAGTATCAATCGCTCAACGCCGAGACCAATGACAAATGCCCTGGATCATCCAGCTGAGCTGAGTCCAGTATGAGAGTCATATTATCACTTCATGACTCTCGCATGCATACTCACCACAGGCCTCTCTCTCTCTCACCGGGAGTAATTTAAGAGAGTGGTTTTCATACGCGACACGTGTATTGAGCACAATTTACGTAAAGCATTGGAATCGCCTTGTATTGTTTGTTTTTTTAACCCCCAAACCAATTACACATAACAGGAAACAAGGTACAGTACATGGTAGGCGGGGCGTGATACATTTGATGCATACAGAACAAGACTTTAACATGGGTAATGAAGCTTAAACAACGAAACAGAGTGAAAAGGTTACCACTAAGTTTGACTGCAAACCAGCAGTCAGGTGTAGGGTTGGTCAACGCTTTGAAAGTTTGGTTAGTTTTTGTTTGTTTTTGTCGGGAGTCCAGTTGAAGTACCTGCTACTAATCCCCGGAGAGGCCGACGCGGCGTCATGGCGGTGAGTCGGGCGGAGAGGAGAAATATAAAGAGAACCTTCGCGAGTACGAAGAGGTTTGGAAGCCGAGCCTTGTCCCGGAGAGAAACGACTTTCCCCTGCCCAAGTGTTACGCTGACGAGGGGGGAGTGCCGGGGGGGGTAAACGACCACCTGCCCCAGAGGTATCCTTATAGGAAGGCTGGGGACGTCCAGTACCACTATTTCCTTCCAAGTAAGTGCGCTTAGGGGGCAACAAGGGGGAAGAGCCGCCACCTGTATAAGGGCGGCGACCAGGCGGGAAAGGTTCAATGGGATCGTAGAGATCCCCCTTCCAATTTTCTCCCGGTTTACCAACACGGATATAAGTCCATCCATCTAGCGTAATATCCAACGGGGGCATACCGCCAGATGCAAGAATGGCACCAACATCTCTGTTAAGGATTTTCTGACTTTCGGCCAGTCCCAATCTAGGGCCCATCAATCCGAGCTCAACGGCTAATTCCCGAATAGCTTGCTCAGAAAAATTGCTGTCGGACTGGGCTATGGCCAGCTGTTTCCTGAGGCTTTGTACCTCGATAGTAAGAGCATCGCACTTTTGATTTTCTTCCATAACTTTCCGGCACAGGAGGGCCATAAGAGGAACGTCGGAAGCTGCGTCATTGGGGGGAGTGAAACCCGAGACATAGTCAAGTACTAGCTGCTGCTTATTGGCATAGTCTAGCCTAGGGGGTGTGAGCTCCAAGTACTTGGATACACGAGGCAGATCTTCCCTATTTGGGGTTGCAGGAGAGCCCGAATAGTAGGAGCTGGTTCCCGATTGGGAGGGAACGTATTTGTTATTAGAGGAAGGAACTTTACCCTCATCGCCCGTCCAAACCTGGCCGGGGGTGGAAGGCTTAGCTCTGTCAAGAGAGCTAAACAATTTAGAATTGTAGCTCTGTAAATGTGAATTCTGGTTAGTCCCAAACTGGTAACACCCCACTGGCTGTTCATGAAAATGAATGAATGAATGAATGAAATTGGAAAAAAGCAAATATAGGGCTGAATCATGGTGATTAACTGAGTAGAAACTATACCTTCGAACGACTAAAGCTGGAGTCTTGACCCCTACCAATACCAGTTCCAGGGCTCGACGCAGCACGAACCAAGGAGGAAGCGCCTGATTTATCCGCGGGGACCCAGCCGACACCCGATCGATAGATCCTATGGGTAAAAGGTGGTGGGATAGTCCCAGAATGGAAAGTTCCCTTGCCTCTTCTATTCGGAACTTCACTTGAATCGGTGTCACCTGTACCCCCCTTGTTGGAATACGTACTATATCTCATACGTCCTGTACTATTCGCAGTTCCAACAAACTTGGGAGGGCCGGAAAATTCAGAGCGTATCCTCCTATGGTTATAATTATCACCAGAGCCGGAACCGAGTGTGCGAATATCTTGCTGAGAACCTTTTGGTTTCTCAACAGCACGTGAGTGGAAGGACGGGGAGCCAGACGATTCCCCTCTACCATAACCGCCTTTGAGCCGATACTTCCCTGAGGTGGGAGGTCTGGTCGGGTCTCCAATGCTGTCGACTTCCTCAGACTGAATAAGAGGTACTAGAGGCTCCTTTCTAAACTCAGTACTGGGGGTCTAAATATTAAAATATTGTTAGTAAAGCTCTTTAATATTTTTGAAGAAGCAAAATGCCCAGAAAAGTTTCCAAGTGAAACAGTGAGAAGGTAAGACACCGAGAAAATAAAATCCCACGGGCCAATCTCTCACGTCCACTCCCCTTTCAGCCGTTGGACTTAACCTTAAACATGTCAGGTACAACCGCCAACGGCTATCGGAAGAATGTCCGTTCGCTAACGCTATATTATATATAACATAAAGAAGTTTAAACAAAAACAAGAATGTCGGGGGAAAAAAACTTACAAACCAAGAGAGTTCCCCGTTGATCATTCCACTATCATCTTCTATCTCTTTATCTTTTCCCTTATTTTTAGTCGCCATTTCCGCTGTCGTTTTTTATTTCGATCGCTGCGGTAGTGTTGTTGTCGAAATTGTAGGATGGAGATGAGAAGGAGAGAAGAGGGAAAGACAAAGACTTATAAGCTTTGCAAAGGCAACGCCGAGATGTCTCCCAAACAAAGCCCCAAAGCGATTGGAATTGCTACACATGACGACTAAGCGTCAGAGCCATTTTGGCCATCTCGGTATACCTAGGGTTGAACATCGTGAGATCTTAAGAGGGTGGGAGTAAGGGCGGAAAAATGGTAAACCATACAACGGGCCCCTAACAGGAAAAGACTTGGGAGCGGGAGCTTGCATTGTCGTACGTATGTATGATAACGATAATATTATTATTCCTCTATCAAAGAGGATTTTGGCCGAGGTGGCGGTATAGGAGCGAAATCTCAATTCCTTGCATCAAGGTTTTGCTTATATGAATGTTTATCTCACACCGAGTCTGCTGCGGTAGATTCCCGATAATCAGCCAGACCCAACCCCCACTCTCTTTTTTGGAATAATATATCTCAAACCTTCTAGGATACGCCTTACCACTGATGCACGAAATAGGGCGGAAAATTCAATATCGAATCCTGGTACTGTAGGTCGAGTAGGGATTCATTACAAGGACCAGGTAGGTAATATACAGCACGCTGCTCCTGCTGCAAGGCTCGACCAAACAACCAGATATGAAGCCCCTATCGGCGATCCCTCTCTCCAAGAAACAAAACGCAGAAATCCCATATCATCCATACCCTATAAGCCCCACCACCTTCATATACCTTGCGGTGCCCCTCCACTCTCAACCCCTCAGACAAATACCATCTCTGGCAGCATACGCCTCTAAAAATCCAACAGCAATTGTGGCGCCAATTTCTCCAAATCCTCCACCTAGAATTATTCCCCATTATGTTAGCAATTACCCTAACCTCGGAAGACGGCAAAAATTATTTCCAGGGAAAAAAAGAAAAAAAAACTTCTTTTTCACACCTCCAGAAAAGCGCTCATATTCTTCAGCCCGCCTTCACCGCCTTCCTCTTTCCTAATAGCAGCAGCGCGCCAGATCGCCTCGCGTACAAATATCTTGGTATACTCCCGCACCACGTTCAACGCCGGTTGGGATATTCTAGTCTTTTTGTCCTCGAAGTTTTCCGTCAAGAGGCGTTGGATGAGCTGGGTGGAAAGTGGTTGCTGTTCTTCCGTTGGCATTTCGGGGGTTTTCGCAAGAGTCGCTAGCTATCGTTGTTGGGGGTCGTGCCAGCAGGGAATGCTGACGGACGGCAGATCGACGCTAGGTGGCGGAACTGGTGAAACGAGAGGTCTTACCAATATGAGAGGGAGATAAGTAACAACGAGTGGTAGAGGAGGACAGTTCAGTATTGTTGATTGGCCAGTGGTACTCGTCCGGTGGGAAAGGAGGAGAAATGCGAAGGAAAGGGGTGTACGATGCTAGTAATGGAATGGGAGGAGGTAGAAATGAGGGGGTGAAGCAGCTCCCGCCAGCAGGCTAAATCATCCCGTCCAAACCTACAGTCTAGCCCGCAGATGAATTGCCGTAACGGGGTTCACGATACCTTAATAGGCATGATAACTTGATATCATCGCAGGTTGACACGATCTTCGCCCTGCACCAAATCACGATAAGCATCTACTCGCACAAGCACAAGCACTCACTACCGGTAGAAAGTCAGTGAACGGTTAATTTAGGTTAGCCTACAAAATGACCCCCCGGTCTTGCAGAAAACAGCCCCGGGTATTCGCGCAACCCACAATCACATAAGCAACTGAGCTAAACTACAATAGGCATAGCTAAGCAAGTTAACGAAATGACGCGTACCGGTTAATGAGGTCCAGCAAGTTCAGCTCGCTCAGATGCTCCTCTTTCTCAAGGTGAATTGTCCCCGAATGCGGAGATTGGAGGCATGAAGATGAGGCGGATTATTTGTACGAATTTTCACCGTAATTTATATTTTAAATTTTTTTAAATGATGGAAATCTTCCAAGATAACTATCCTGCCTGTTGCTGTTATATGAAAGATTGGATAATTTCCGTTTATGATACAGAAACCAATACAAAAAGGATCTCATCAAAACGAAACACACTCCACAAATGTGTGTAAAAAATAATGTACTGGTAGAAGAAGAAAAAGACCCCTTCTCTTCCGCTCAGGCACCTGTTCCGCATCCAATCGCTTTCAGTGCGGATGCGCCGTTGAGCAAGAAAAAGGCCACATTCTGAATGCTAACCACCTCCGCCTAACCTTGATAAAGGAAATATGTACCCCGTTGGCTAAAACACCGCAAAATAATTGTACAGTAAACCTATAGCTATAGGACCTTACTCGCAAAGTGGGCACAAAGGTAAAAGAGAAGTATCCAAGGAAAAATAGCGAATGAAACCTCCCAGCCGTAACAAAGGGAAAATTTGAGCCGGAACTTGCTCTTGCCTACTCGGGTATGCCAGACATAAGTTCCGGTAAAAGAAAGGTGAACGAGTGAAGAAAAATCGTAGAAAGGTTACCCAAACACACAAACTCCGTTCGTGTAAAAATCCAGACAAAAAAGGAAAAAAGGAAAAAAGGCCTCAGCAATAGAAAGTGTAGACGAATACTCTAGTAGACATAACCGCAACCATGATCAGATGGTGCCTCCTATTTATCGCGAGGTCTTGCTCCTGCTGAAGAGATCGAACATGCTTCTCTTCTTCATTCTCTGGGCTGGCGCGGTCGCCGGACGTCCGTCATTCGAGGGCTTTGCTAGAATCGAAGGTAGCTCGGAAGGGACATCGTCTTCCACCGAACTAAGGTCTCCATTTGTGTCTACAAAAGTCGATGCTTGCTTCTCGTAGCTCTTTCTCTCTTTCTTGCTGGAACGGTGGCGTGACATCGACCTCTTGGTGCTCCTGTCCCTAATAATACCCGCTTTGTCTGCAGTGCCGGTCCTGGCAAGCTCTTCCTTCTCCATCAAATCCAGCATGGTGTACCCGCCCATTGCGTAGTTCGCAAAATCTGGGTCGACGAAACGAATATAGCCTCTGGCGACTTCAACACCGAGATTATTGCTGATCCAATCGCAGATCAGTGCCGCATTTCGCTTGTTGCATGTCGGCGAAATCATGTTTAGGGAAGTGATGGTCAATAAAAAGGATCCATCATATGTGCCCCCCATAACCATACAGGCCGAATGTTCAAGGGATACGCAAACCGCATCCTCAGTCTTTCCGTAGCGTTTGGCGACCATCTCGGACAAAGACTTTGCAAACTCGAATTCGTTTTCTAGCTGCAGATGTCGCACCATGTATGTCAGCACGGGTAAAGTACAACATGGGAATAGCCGAGGAAAGAGAGGCGGCACAAGCAAACATAGAGGAAACCAAGAAAATACAGCGCTGTAGCATATGCAAGGCACCAAGATATTAAACAATAAAATGAATTCAAAATACGGGGGAAGAGGTATTTTTGTAGTGGAATCAGATACAGCTAAATGAGATGGTGCTTACAATGACGTTCGTCCGCAATTCAACCCAAACCGCAGAACTCTTGGGAACCACCGGGCCTGACTCCCGAACAGCAAATACCTCCCCGTAGTAACTTGCTCCCTTGATGGACTTTTTCCTGCCAAAGTCCCCTTTCGAAGACTTCTTGGACAATCCTCTTGTAGCGGGGGTATCTCTATCGATGTCTCTAAAATGAATGGCAGTTGGAGATCGTGTAGATTCAGATCTGCGAGTGACATCCCGGTCATCACCTTGGTTGAAGGACATGTTTGTGGGAGCCGGCGAAGGAGGTGTTCGACCAGCTGGGGGCTGGGGGATTTTCTTGGTCTGAGAGTTTGCGGATTTGACAGGTTCTAGAGTTGCCATGTCTAAAGTTATTTGTGGGGGTGGTTAGATAAAAAGTTGTTTTGCTGATGGAATGGATCGGTCAAGTGAGGGATGGGGAAGAAGGTTGCTTTAAGAATAAAAGTTCTCCTCTGCTAAAGTGGGCGTCCACACGAGCGATATGGAGGCGAGGCGTCGGGCACCGGGTTCGCAGACTTCCGAATTGCTATCGCAGCAAGAAAAGAGATAGGTAGGTTCTCAAACGCTGAGCGCCGAAGGCTTCCTTGTTTTTTCTTCTCCCTTGGAGGAGGCGGTAAGAGTGTCTTATGTAGGGCGGAAGAAGAGAGAGCGCAGGTCAGCTCTTATCCTGCAAATGGTCAATTGTCTGGGCGGTGGCTGTTCCAAGAACGCTTGATGCTGCGATCCGGATCCAAGAGCAGGAGTGGGCGAGGAGGCGCGAAAGAGGGTGTAGGGAAGAGGGTATGGGAGGGATGGGGGAGGGGGAGGGGGAGGGGCTGCAGTGGAGTGTGAAGGAAGGGAGCAAGCAGCAGCAGAACCGTGAGACAGCGCGGAATGGAAAGTGAGAAGCAGAGGCGGGGATGGGGTGGGCGCTGCTTTTCAATTACTCGAAGTACTGTGCTCAGTGCTCGACGGGTCTCACTTTCCCAGATCCCACTGAAACCAAGTTCTACGGCGCTCCTTGTGCCTCAAGGAACCTACACTAGGCCACCCATTTCCTCCGGGGCAGGAGCACCACTAACATTACCTCACATCCCTTCACTATTTACGGGCAATTATTTGGCTTAACAAGAAATTAGAGGTATTTGAGAGTATCAAAAATTAAATTTCAGCTAAACCAGTTATTTCGCTGACATCTGCTACGGGTCTGTGGCACGGATAACCCATCATAGCAAAGCTGCAAAAAACAACTGCATCCGCCGGGGGGGGGGACAGTCCCAAATTATGGATTGCAAAATGCCATGACAGTTATCGTCCTCGCACCGTACCATGTCAAAGGCCAAGTACCGGCCCAGATGGAGGGAGTGCGAACATGTGCTAAAGCTGCCCTGATTGGGGCAAAGATCAACCCTTTGACATTGTCTCCCAAATTGCGGCAAACAAAGAAAGAAAAGTTGATGGGGTCTTTGCATCTATTAAAGTGGCCTTGGCAAGGATGTCTACTACGGTAACTTGCTTACACCGACGAAACTGCTCTTTTTTTCGGTGCTACCGAACTGAGTGGCCAGGAGCCCGCTTCCGGCACTGAAGCCTCATGTTTCTTGTGTGTGAATAGTAATTATTCACTCGTAAATTTACCGGAATAGCATCGCAGGTTCAATATGGTAGGGCATCTGAAACCACAGTCGGCAGTATTATATATCATACGCTAAAAAATTAAGAAATTCTGAGTTCTGACAGAGATAGTAAGCTGATTTCTCTCGCGGGGCTCAATACGGTAGCCTTGATTATCCGTCTAGAAAAATAAGTAAGTTACTTGTATTGTGCCGAGCACTCCAAACCAACACAATTCCAACCATAACAGGAAGATGTGGCCCGGAGGAAGAAGTGCTCAGAGGGCACCCCTCTCTAGGTCTATGCTTTCTGATTTTCAATAAGAGCAGTATCCGTGGAGATGGCGAATTCTCAAATTGCCCATGTATGGTCATTTTCGAGGCCATCTTGGCCAAGCCCAACTTTTTCCTATGCATCATGTAAACAAAATAAGTTATCCATGTGGGGGGTTTACTCAAGTGCCCGGACCAGAGGCTATTCCTATCACACACAAAACTCCGGGGAGTAGGTACGGTGATCCGGTGAGCACGAATGCCGTATTCATCCCCGATGGGCCATGTGGATAGCAGGCTTTCCGGCCCTGTTTCCCCCTGCCTCCATGTTGCCGCCCCGGTCCTTCGTGCGGTCCCGAGGACACAAGGAAAAAAAATAAAAAAATACTTTTCCAGGGTTGGGGGTGGGATTCTCCAGGGTTACTCCCTCCGTACCCAATCAACGCATAGATACGCCTCGTCGGATCCCGAGTAGCAAGCCACCCTTTACGATAGAACCTCCTCCCTCCCTCATCCATTTCACCGCAGCACAATAAATAATTAAATAAATAAAAATCAAGGAACTCGGAGGCACGAACCTGCAAAAGTGCTTCGGTATCACCGGTATTGAAGGTGCAGAAGATGCGCTTCTTTCATGCAATGCAATGCCATACATATGATACTCGAGTACGCGTACTAGCGTATAGTACAATACTGTTGCTTGGCTATGGCCCGGATGACATGCTTCCTCCGGGTTTTGGGTTTCCAATCAAACCTCCAAGCCCTATGTTTCACAGTCTCCGCAAGACTCATCACCTCCACTGTAAAACTACTTTTAGTTGCTGAGCCGGGCCAAAATCCAATTGTTATGCTTGGAGTGCTTCGCTGAGGCTTCCCCGCCTACATAGGGAAGCAATATACTTCATCCACCCTCTACTCCAATGCACCCACCCCACGCTGCCACAACATGGCAGCCCGCGACGGTGTCATGCTGGAATGCACTCGAGCATACTTTATCCAACATCAACATCGTGCCCCGCACGGCTGCCTTCTCAAACTGCCAGCATAGGTTAGGTGGAAGGATGAAATTTCACCTAAAGAGGAAACTTTTTGGCACATTCACGGACAAACTGTAAGTTTCTGGAAATAGTGCACCACCGTTGGGGGGGGAGGTGGTGAAAAAACAATAGATCGGTCATTTGCATCTAGTGATCGGCTCTTTCCGGAAGCAAAATTATCACGGCAATGTGCGGCATCATATACCGATATCCTACTTACCGAACCGTTGTGTCTACGGTATTTATATGCAGGACCGTAAAGTGCGATAAAGTACTCGTGCTCTCGAGGCCCATAACTTACGATCTTGAAGTCGGACATCAACTGAAACGAAATTATGTAGGGTCTTGAAACTCTGCTGAGAAGGTCGAACATTGCACGCGAGAGAAATGCACGTGCCAATACATTCAAGCTCACGACCCCGGTTTACCTGAAGAGGCCTGGATATCCCACCGCTACGAGTACAACGGTGGAGTATCGTATAGATGCAGTATGGTGCCTGCAGCTTAGAGCCTACCCCCATGATATCCAGCATTGACCGACACTTTAGTTTGAGACAGCAACACCTACAAATAGAATCCTTAAAAATCCGTTCTATGAAGCCCACTAATTGGCTATTGGAACGCATTTACAGAGCCAGTTGCTTTCTAGCCTTCTGGCTGGGGCTGTGCTCGAGCACCGTACTCGAGTAGAAACCTTCAAAGTTGGTAGGGAATGGGGGCGGTGGGCTTGTACTATGAGGGAAAGCTTTTGTTGAATAATTAGGCTTCCGAATTCGATACAGTCCGCCACCACCGTATTAGGACTGGCGTTCTTGATCTGAAAGGAGACTCAAGGCGAGTTCTGAGGTGCCGACACCATCCTTGCGCTGTAGGTACCCCGCTTGTACTGAACTTCCATGGAAATACAGGAAAGAGAGAGGAACCATAGAGGAACCGGTGGATGACCACTACCGCATTGGCTAGCTAGGAAGGAGTTCGTGCCCGAAACAATCAACAGCAGCTCCCGACGTGGAATGACATGCAAATTACAGGTTGGAACTTGGAAGTGGACCGTCTGGCCTACGTGGTAGGGCTGCGCTGCCGAAGCACTGAACCATTTTAATTAAATTTTCTGGGAATTTGGTTGCAGGACCATTGGATATTCCAATCGCGAGAAATGGCTCTGAGGATGGGCGTTCTCCAGCCGCTCGCTGCAAAATGGGGTCCAGCTGAGTGAGGTTCTGCCGGTACCGGTAGCGGTACTGCTGCTATCGCTGATGTGGGCGGGAGGTATGAACCTTGTTAGATTCAAAAGCCAATCGCTGGGCCGAAACAGGGACCGCCCTCGTAACGATGGTACACCGAGTGTGGCGTAATAAAGCTTTACAACCCAGCCACCGGCTTGCGCCACAAGATTTAGCTAGCGGCCAGATTGTTGGAACCGTGCAGTGGGTGTATCATAGCACATGGCTTGCCTGCGGTAAACAACGGTAAGCTTGCTTTATTTTCCGTAGCTGGAAACAAACAAAGAAAACATCGTTATACAACCCTGTATCAAGAGTTTGGCACATTGCCTACATACCTAAATACGTGCATCTCACACATTTAAAGTTTGCCTTGCCAACTATGCTACTAATTACAGTAAAACCCCAATTATGGGATTATCTCTCCCATTCTCCATCCCTTGAACAAGGTCGCATGGTGAGATCTGGTACTAGTAGCCACTCTTATTTGGTGTGCTTGTTCTTAGGCTAGATGGGGTGAACCGAGTACAGCACTAATTGGCCGGTGTGTCGGGTATCGAGCCAGTTGCTCCATGCTACTCACGAATAAGCATCCACTTTGGCTGTGACGTGCCATTGATAAGCCTCATTATTGATAGTGTGATATTATCTGGCTGAATTATTTCCGAAAAGAGCTCATATACTCGAGTAATCGACCGGGATCTGCAACTCTCAGCTTACGGGTGTCGTTTGAAGAGACGAACAAGAGGACCTCTCAAACCCCAACAACGCGCTCGAATTTGGCTTTTTCCAGCTTGCCCCCGGTTACTTCAGAGTGCGGCTCTGGCGCTGGGAGCCCAGCGGCCAAACTTTTGGACCCAACCCGATAACCCTAACTCAGCTGTTAATATCACATCAACATCAACTCTTTCGACGAGACTAAACAACTCATCTTTGCCGTGTTCCCCCCCTCCCTCTCCAGAGAAGGAATCTTTGGAGTACCTTCAAGTACAGTAGTACACGACTCAATTATCTGAGATTCTATGGTGTTGTGGTCTCGTGCCGCGCTCTAAATGGATTATCATATGGTATCGGTACATTCCCTCACTCGTTACGGTTCACCCTCGAAGCGGTGCTATGCATACCCTCCCGTGGGCAGTCTCTCTCCTCTTGTCTCTCCTCCTTCCCTTCTCCAACAATGCCCCACTCAGTCCCAACCTTCACCAAAAAGCAAAAAAAGAGAGGCAAGCAAAAGAAAAAGCCTCCCAAAAATGGATGCATTGATGAGGTAAGTACCAAAATTCCCTCGTACGAGAGATGTGCACTTCTCAAGTAAAGGCTCGAAGAATTCTAGAATCTCAAACTCCTCGGCGCGAGACCAAAGAGGGGTACAGGAGAATGCCGAAAAAGGAAAGAAAGATGGGGCGGGAAAAATTAGTCGGTGGATCAATGTTGTCACCTCCCCGACCAGCCGCATGGCAAACCGGGTTCAGCCAGATTTAATGATAACCAACCATATGACGCAGCAGGGAAAACCCTGTTCTCGGTCCACTTGGACGGGATTGGAAGTGGCGGCGTGGTTGGTTGGTCCTGAGTGGGCTTGGGTGTTGGTCTGGTAGGAGAGCCTTCCCGAATGGCTAATGCTAATGGATAAAAAATATTCTCCATCTGGCCACCCGGCAAGCTTGGAGATGTGATTGCCTTGCTTTGCCCCGATTTTGTCTTGTCTTGTCGCGTCTTGTCTCGGAGAGAAGTGGGGCAGCTAATCGAATCATGCCCAATACAGGCATGAGTGCCAGAAGTGATGGGGGGAGGCGTGTAACCCCGCATCCCACAAACTGGCTTGCAAACATTGTTATCATTGTCCGAGTACGGTGCTCGAGTACGCATTGGGGTTCTAGACTCCAAATGAGTCTACTTTGTGAACGGACTTCAAAAGCATCCGAGAACCCTGAAATGGCTTGGCGCCCCTCCGTCTCAAACAAGATGCGCCCAAACATTGTGGGTCTGGCTTTGTTTGCTCGTACAGGTACGCAAGAATGGCTGGCCACACGTTTTTTCGGATCCTTGTGGTTGGGGACTTTTCTCTTGCTTTTTTGTTTTTATTTTTACAGTACTTTCCCCACTTCGGGTCTCCCAGGCTGGGCGGCTGCCCTATCTATAACCTAAGTCTAGAACTTGTACATACCACTACAACCTCTACTCATCCCTCCCTCGACCAGAAATCTCCCTCGACCGAAATTCGGAGAACGACACTTGTAGTGGGTGTTGGCGCCTTCTTCCGCCCCCTCCACGGGTTTGGGCACAAGGGTAGAAAGCCATTAACCGGAACAGACGGGATATATTTGGCTGGCCAACCTCAAGTAACTGTCCCATAGCTTCTTGCAGGGTCTTGTACGGGTACCGGTGCTCGCCTGAGACAAGAACAAACTTCCTCTCCACGACTTCTGGCACCATAGGAGGGAACTCGGACTCTCTTTTGCTTGACAACATTCGGATACGTCGCCAAAATGAGACACGGGGCGGAGCTCGTCAGTGGTGTTGAGGTAAAACAGAAGAATGAATGGTGCACGTGGGCCTCAGCCCTATTCGGGTGTGTTAGTAAAAATGGGAAACTATTTCTACTGGCCCCAAACAAATCTGTAGGGAGACAGGGGTTGTGTTTCCCGATTTTTATAGAAACACCCGAGTCTTTCGGCCACGAAGGGAACAACATTGCACAAAGGAAAGGGTTTTAACTGGGGCTAAGGCTGTGTACCACAGTTCCAGGGCAGACGCAGGTACTAGTACAGTACAGCTGGGGTAATATGTTTAAGCTTAGCTGCGCTCATGCCGGTACCACACTCAGAGGATACGAGTGCGGTACGGGTAGATAATGCGATTGAAGCAAGGCAGAGCCACAAGACCCATTGATAGCATTCCCCCGCCGGAGATCCAACACTGAGAGGGTAAGAAAAGGGAAAGCTAAATGTATATTATTACTATCTACAGTATTACAAGTGATTATCCACGAATATGTTTTCGTACAAAACAGGGATTATTCTGCTGGTGGACTACCCCTGCAGCATACGGAAACATATCCCCGGGTACTTGTACTGATTATCCGATCCGTGTTCCTCTTCGTCAACCAGTCGGACTAACTGCGATACAACTTGGAAATTGCTTGGGCTAGCGTACCAGCAAGTATTGTACAGTCTTGCCCTGCTATCCCGGACGGCTAAGATCCAAAGAATCCGTCGGGTACAACGGGCGATCCAGGACAACAGGACGGGTCTTGGTATAAAGAGATTTATAACTCTCGGAGGTTCATACGGGACAGCAGAGTTCCCGAATTATCGGGATCCGGGGTGGTGGGGCGTGACTGCAATAAACATTAAGGCTTGTGGAGACTGGAGTAATGAAGGTCTCGCTAGGACGGTAGAGTTGCTACTCCTGGTACGGTTTGCTGAATTTCCCTTCTTTTATCTTCTCAACTCTGGAGTGTTTTCCTCCCTTAGTCCAGAGGCGAATATTCTGGATGCCCTAGCGTTCTAAGCCTTTACGGTATATGCACTGCACTGCGCTGTGCACCTGCTTACTATAGTCGCCAGGTAAGTGGAAGTGGGAAGGCAAGCTTCAATAATGACCTTGTGCAAAGGATTTAGAACATACCCCTGCAATATCTCGTCTTGCTCGCCGCCAAATGTTTACCAAACTACCAGGGCGTAATTAAGGCCCGCTCTCCTACGCGCAATAGCAATAAGTGCCAGGAAACACCGAGATTAGAAAGATCTATGGTTCACCATATATGCGTGTCTGAGTGCCCATACTAAATTAGCACTATTATTTTCTGGTACTTCTTACCTGTTGTACGAAACTATGGGATCAAAAGTCAATTGTTAGGATCCGCCACTTACCGGACACTCACCCAGACGCAAAATCGCCAGATCGAACCACCTCTTTCCCCCTGGATTAAAGAGGGACAAACAAAAAAAAAGCAAACTTATATTTCCCCCTCCGCCCAGCCAGTCGCCGTATCGCGCACAGCATTGTCCCGACTTTTTGCTTGGGAAATCATTGTGCGCCATGTTTCACCTCACGGATAGCGGCAGCACCCGAGCTTACCGTGGGATCTCGAACAATTGAACTGTGAGTTGGGTAGTCCGAAATTCCCTTCTCGGGAAAAGGGGCGGAAAATGGTGGGGGGAAAAACGGCGACTAGTTTAGCCTCTCTTGGAGAAACATGAGAGAACAGGATAAAAGGTACCAGAGGAGGCAAACTCCAACGACATATTGTGGCGTACCACTCAATTATTTGAAATTCTACGGTATGTCGAAGGGGTGCCATCACATCTGGTCGGGGATGGGAGGTCCTAATACGGAAGAGCACTACAGTGGCATAGTGAGATGAAAAGAGCTCGAAGGGGCTTACCATTGAAGCAACTCGCCGCGAGCAAAGGAAGTACCGAAGCTCAAAAAACAGGGGGGTCGCGGATTCGTATTATACGGGGCGTGCATATTCGTGTGGCCGAGTTGAAGTTGGATACCGGTACTTTGTATGGGAATGTGCCACCTTGAGTGTCCAACTTTAACTTCGCCGCGCGAGTGCGCACGCGCTTTTTTCTAAATATCCGGATGCAAGCATAGTACCCTTCTTGCCTACTGCGAGTATAGATAGTCGTAAGTTAAATGCCGAAGGAATTCACAAGTCTTGCTATTACAAGAAAAAGATTATCAATTGACTGACCAAGCTGCCGTGGCCTAGCTGTAGACTACCGTGAAACGTGAAAGCTGCAGTACCGTTCCCGCTGTCATTCCGAGAATGTGGAGGGGTGAATTCAAGTCAGTTGGCTGCTACAGTACCACGGCGTCTCCGTAATCCTTACCATGGTGTCCCAGACCCTATGCTCGAGTACTATACTGTACAACAGCTCAAGGGATACGCATCTATGGAAAATGAGTTATCATTTGGCTCAAACTATTCACATGTGGTTTTCTGTGCGACAGCCGGTCAAGCCACGGACGGATAAGAAAAGCTTACTGCACTTTTATCTGGCATAAACTATCTGAAAATGAGAGAGAATTCTTTCGCCTAGCAGTGGTGCAACAATAGCTGCATTCCTAACCACTTACTACTAGATACAAGCACTGTACCTCCTCCAGGCTACCACTATTCCGGGAGTCAATTTCATTTACTACCGTACTGCTGACACTGGAAAGAAATGACTGCTTACCCGAATAATAACACCAAAATTTCATTAACAGATCAGCGGGGGAGAGAAAGGAGGGGGGAGAGAACCTAACCCTCCTGTATGATACAAGCAGTGTGGACAAATAAATCACCTCTTACCTGGTTCGCGTTGAGCTACTCTGTCCTTGGTTGGCAGAATCGGGGTGATAAAGGGATCTGCAGTACCTAAAGTGTATGACTTGCACAACTATGGTTCCGTAAAAGTCAGCGCAGCGGTACCGAGAATGCTTAGGCTTCCCGATATGCTATAGTACCGGTAAGTGTGACAGATGGATAGGTAAGATTGACAGATGACAGGGTAATGCACAGTACTCTACAGTACAGCACTAATCCCTGAAACACCTTGTGGAAATTACGACTGGGACCTTAAATACAACCTAGGCACTTACAGGAGCATGGAAACACGCAATTTATCCAAGAGCCGGATAGTACTCGAGTAAGCAAACATTCCAGCAAAGTTTAATATTTCTTCCCCCCCTCTGCGTAAGAGTGCCCGGCGATGGTTTTTGGCATAACTATACCAAACATTTGTGATAAGGTGTGGGAAAGCATACGAGTTACAGGTATTACAAAAAAGAGGCACCAGAACACAGGGATTAAAAATAAGTAAATACCGATATGGCAAATCATCTTTGCGCACCTGAGCGCCCATACCAAATTGGCAACTCAAAATATCGGACACCTCTTTCTTGCCACCTGTAAACCCGGACGCTTGCGTAAGCCTCCGGTACGAGGTATCCGAAAACCTGACCCCGAGTTTAGTATGGGCTCCTCAGATGTGGGCAGAGAATTTGAAATACCGGCACACATTTTTGATCCCTGCGTCCGGGCACCGTGCGAGTACTGCACGTTACCTCATCATAAATTTACCTTCCCTGACATCTGTGTGAACTAATTTATTGCACTAACTATCTGTCAAGTTTCCGGATACCTCTCCGAATTCTATAGACCCACTCACCCAAGCGCGCTCACTTATCACATCACGTATCATACTCCGGAACATCGGTTTTCCGATCCATAATTCGGAGGTAGACAGACGTATGATGGGGAAAGAAAGAAAGAAAGAAAAAGAACCGATCGGAAGGGGGAAAAGAAAAGAAACCGAGTGCGGGACGATCAATCTGTCAATCCGTGGGTCAGACCATCATCTGAGACTTATCGGGGGAATAAGAGAAAGCAAGGAAAAGGAGGGGGAGAGGAAAAGAAAAAATAAATAAGGTAAAGTGGAGCAGAGTGCCCCCACCTTTATTCCTGCTGTCATACCCTCTCACTCGGAAAGTCGCGGACTTCTGCGATACCCCCCCCACAAGCTTCATCCGAGACAGTGGAGATAAAAATAAAAACAAAATAGTAATAATAATAACAATAATATGGAGAATAGAAAAAGTCTTTTCCGAAACCGTTATCTACAACACTGGAGGCATCTTCTTCTCGGTAGATTATAATCTAGATCAGATGTTGTGTTTTGCCACCTTTTCATTTCTTGCTCTGGGGCGATGATGGGTGGCCACCGATCTCCCTAAATTTTCGATTTAAAAAAAGGATTCATTTTTTTTTTCCAATGTCCTCCCCCGGACACGTGCGCTCCGGAGTGATTTGTGGGGGCGGTTAAACACACAAAACAAAGGGGAAAGGGGGTATCATCGGTAGGAAGAGGTTGTGAGAAACGGACCCACAGGTGGTAGATGGATGGAGCTCATGCAGTGTTGCATTCGTCCTTGCCGGATAGCGACGGGATTGGATTGGGGGTGTGTGGTTCGTACTACGGAGATGTGACCTTTTGGTACATTTTCACATGCTTTTTTCTTCTCTTTCTCTCTCACACTTTCAACAGGGCTGGTTTATTGGGGAGGTGGTGGTGGTGGCGGTGGGGTGGGTGAGTGGGTCCTGTTTGGAGCTTCCTGCAGGGGTGGAGGAGGGAGGGAGGGAGGGAGAGTACGGTATCGTATGTGTGTATGTGTGGCTTCGATGGATTGGGTTTAGCGAGTGAGGATGTGTGACTGTAGATATTTGCTGATTGGTTTTTTTGGGACTGTGGGGGTTATGGTATTTGGTATCTGGTAAGTAAGTACCGGCGGTGGTAGTGCTGCTGTCGGGGGGTGGGGGGGTGGGGGGGTGGATACGTATACCGACCGTCCTCCTTATTTTTAATAACTCAGGCGATGTTCTTGTGATTATTTCACTGCGTCCGCATCGCCGGCGGAGACTATCTACAGTACTCTCTGGTTAAGTTATGTATCGTCAATGCGCCCAAGCATATGCATACGCGCCAAGAGACCTTGAGGTTTGAAGACCCAATTACACTGCAACTTGGTGATGTGTTTTGATTTCACTAACGGCACGGGCATAGGATGGGAAGAATCGAGTCGAGCGGGAGACAAAGGGGATCCGTCCCCCTGGAGCCTTATCCGCAGAATCGCATCTAGTGATATCCCTAAAGACACCGAGTGATTTGCGGCGTAAAGCCCAAGCTCTTGCTTCCACCGTCCTAATCCGCGGAAGGAAGGAAGGAAGGAAGGAGATAAACCTACAGAAACATGTTTCTCCCTCGCACTCGGCTTAAAACATGCGGTGCGGTATGAACGGTATTCTTGCTAGCACGGCACATGGCGGCGGCGGTGTGGGGTGACATGTGGGAGATGCTGCCTCGCTAAGTAATCGAGGTGCCAAAAGGATTAAGCTCGGTGTGGTATAGTGTATGTGTGTGTCCCTGCAGGCTCGGTTATCCCGCTTCGTCAAGATAAGGGTCTTAGCTAAATCGAGCTCCCTGGTATATGCCTTGGGCTACTGGGCCTTGCCTATATTAGTGCATTTCCTTGTGATAGAGGTCGCCAAAGGGACTATTAGGGTTGTCGGTTATTAGCTGAGTTGTCAATATGAGTGGTTGAAGTTACATTCCGCTGCCTAATCGGGGAAGGGCATGTCGCTCCCTCGACATGGCCCCGGCTCTAGCTACGGTGCGAAGGATTATTGGATTCGGTCGGTGAGCAGTCCCACTCTTAGTATTTCTGTGCGAGTTTCCTCGTTGGAAGAAATATTGTAATTTGATGGACCCACGACGAGTGACTGGCGGTGAAGTCCGGTGAAGGAACACACAGTCAACCGCCGTTTAATCCTTTGGAACATCAACTCTGCCATACCTAATCTACCACTTCGCGCCACATACTACATGCGCGGTTACAGTCCTGATGGAGACAACTCACCCCTACGGAACCCGCGGAAAATACTCGGCACACATCTCTTACCAATCGACGGTATAATGGCTCAAGATAAGCTGATGTACGTGGCATTCACGGAAACATAGGAGTGCCCAGTGATACGCTCTCTCGATGGCTCGATCTTGGTTCATCTCTTCCAATACAATTGGGTCGACTCCGGCGATATCTCCATTGTAGGTAGGTAGGAAGATTGTGCCCGAGTTGACCAAATCGCCTTGCGCAAGGCACCAGCCAGTTAAAGCTCTGGATTCCACAGCCGCATTGAAGCTCATATTTTAGCCTGAGTATGCTTGCGTCTATCACTGTGCTGCATGCTATACGCCTGCCAAGCTCCAACTCCAAGACTCAGCTTACTAGCCTCAGGATCATTGTCTCTCTCTCCGCTCACCTTTGAATGACATTTCCCGTCCATTGTGGTTTCCCGGGGGTCGCTTTGGACGTTTTCCCTGTTTCTGATCGCGATTTATAGAGGTGTGTTCCAGAGCGCACCTGGATGTTTACGAGACTCTTGCTTGGTCCCTCTGAGTAACTTATCCTCCCAAAATTTCCTTAGGTAACGCATGGAATTGCCGCCGGAATCCACAGTCAGCACGGAGCCTAACGCCCGTGAAGCGGCTGGGGCCAAGGCTCTCGAGCCCAGCTATCAGGGAGCACCTAGGGATAGAGCGTCAGCACCGTGCTGCAAAGATGCATGATGATAGGTTGTAATGGACGATGCTGAACTACTCCACTCGCTCGCCGGGTCTACCACCCCCCGCACATCCCGGGTGCACGTTTGGCGTGAATGGGGAATCTTGAATCATGCTATTTCTCAGGATGGCTTTCACGGGAGTCACATGAATCTTCCTCTTTCACTTTAGAGTTGTAATCTCCACTTCTCATCCCCCGCTTTTTCTATTGAGATGTGCCGTGCATGCAGGACTGAAAGTTCGGCTATATGCTAGGAGTTTAAAGTGGTAGGAATTTCAAGAGAGTGGGAGGGAACTTTTCAGATGTGTGAAATATGGGCGGAATTGGAGATAAGGTCCATCTCTTTGCGCGTGAGTGCCCACCTCATTCTTGGCGGGAAAAAATAAAATAGGATAAGGTAAGGAAGGGCTTTTGAAGTGAAGCTGGAGTTTTGGTGTATGATGGCTATTGCGGTAGCTGTTTTGGGGGTGGGGATATTGGTATTTTGGGATTGAGATACCGCGGAATTTTAAATAATTGGACTCTTTATCATGTCGTTCGAGCTGCTATCTTTGGTAAGGTCTGGGATCTTTTTTTTCCCCCTAGGCCTTTGGGTGAGGCCGAGCCAATCACCTTTTGCTGTGCTTTTCGGTTTTTTAACTGGAGAAGGGAATTTTGGACTACCCTCCCACGACACACGGCCCAATTTTTTGAATGGAGTTCTGCTGTACAGTGGGGGTTTAAAGCGCCTCTGAATTAATAGTTGGAGCAGCGCTATATCAGGAGACTTCCCACATGAAGGTTTCCATATCTCCTCCCCCTATTTATTCTGGTTTCTTCTGAATGGCTTCAAGTTGCTTTCTCGGCCCAGATACGTAACTTACTGAAATCAAACTCTACCCTCCCCCGAGCCGTAAAAAATAGGATTGATGGGCGCGGCTCCCTTTGATATGGTACTTCGTTGATGTTATTAGGAAGCTCTTTCCGATCCCCCGTGAAGAGTGCCATAGTCTTTGGGTGGGTTGATTGCAATTGACTTGGTGTTGAATGTATTCATGGAAGGTCTAAGCATGGGGGAATGTCCAAGATCACTGTCAGAACTATCACTTGCAGGTTATTGTATGGGTAATTGCATCCGCAATTGGTAGTAGTGGGGTAGATACTATCTGATATGCTAGGAAGCCTTGTTCCTGGCATATCGCGACTTTTCAACTAAGGTATGGTAGCCCCCCACGATACCCATCTTGTTTTTTTTCATGGGAGCCTTTTTTTGAATTGCAAACTACTTAGACCCCCGTACCGGTACCAGCCCCATAATCTCCCATCCAAATTTGAGGACATCTGAGAAGCAGGGCCTAGCATCTTATCATAGGATAATGGTGGGGCATCAGCTATCCTGAGTATCATATATTAGATATATTCGGGCACAGATTTTCTCCCCAATTGTTGCTAGTATCATGTATGGCAAGCAACAAACTGACGAGGAAACGAAAAAAATAAGGAAACTGCCAGAAGTGCGATATAAATTCCGGCAAAGCTTGAGAGTTGAGAATCTTGATCGGATGGAGATTTTTTTTGACCAGAGTTCTATCCAGTAGCAGCAATAACAGTGAATGCTTCTGGCCACCGAGCCCTTTCTCCATGGCATTCAACACATTGTAGAGAGAAGGAAATGTGTTTCAAGGAACTAAGGGCACAATCCGGCACGGGCGTTTTTGGGGAAATTCCATCTTTAGGAAATATCGCCTTATTCTAAACGGTATAAGTTAGTCTAGCACTATATCTCAGAAAAGGCCAAAGACAAGAACCAAGAAGAGTGACCGTTCTCCCCTTTTCCCTCTTCGATACAGAAGATAAACCCCAGATTCCGAAAGCCATACAGACCACTTGTGCTAAAACAATTGATTAGCCTGTGATGATAACTATTGCACCAACCATTAAAAACCATCCCTCACCACGGATCACCTTACAAACTTCCCAAGTTCCTTCTCAAAAGTCGCACAGTGGTTGCTCCTGGTGTAGAGCACGATATCCATCCAAGACTATGATTATTAGGGCGGTGGATCTCAAGCTCCCACTAGAGATTGTCTGAATTTTTCTTAGCCACCATCCTTGGAACGGCCGGGGGGGGGGGGGTTAGGAATAGAATCCCTCCCCCAGTATGATATATGAGACTATTTGAACCCTCTTCACACACTACAGAGCGGTTCGTAAAAAGGAATGCATTGTATCAGCAAGCATCACTCGGAAGCCGATGCTCAATAAGGGGGCCAGCGATTTACTCTCACAGTAAATCACTCGTGGCGCCATGACTAGCCTGTGAAATCCAGAGTCAACCCTTATAACATCCCATATTGCTATAATGAATCATAACAGAGTAGCCAATGTGTGCAAGTTTCCTACTACAGCGCAGCCTCCCAGAATTCTGAGATTTCATCATTCCATACTCGCTTTCATGCGAGTCCACATTCCCGGGTCAATGATCACTCCCATTTCACTACTCATGTCAATACCCATAGCAAGATCAATCGCCTCAATAATAATTGCGATGTGCCCCGGGAAATAGCTTGGTTGGGCACATCCCCCCGGGGCGGGTTGCGGTAGGATTTAATGATAAGAGTTGGTCCTCTAGATAGGCTCTTTGGATAGGTGGCTAGCCTGTGAGGTAGGGAAGTTGACAAACCCTATTAAGCATGCAAAGCACTCTACCTACCTGTCTTTTAAGGGTTTCCACACCTTCCCTTGCTAGGTGACTCATTCCCTCGGGGCGGATAGCTGGTAAAGAGATTCTAGTGATATTTTATGCAACTCACACACTCAACTCAGTCGTAAAAGGATGAAAATAGGAGGTTAAAAATATCGGATTAAAACTAGCTATAGTGACTACTAACCCTATGGATATAAACTAGGGTTGGGGGAAAAACCCCATCCACATTTGGTTGACAACCGTCCTCTCCTCTCCCCCCCACTTGCCAGTCTCCACCTGCTTCTCTCCTACCTTCCCCACCGCCACAATCGTACAAAAAAAATCTATCCATCAACAATGCCATCGGTAGCTATGTTGGCTGCTAGGGCTGCTAGGGCTGCTCGAATCCTGCCTTATCTTTCTCCTCGCTTTTACTCTCCTTACAGCTTATCTACTTCCAGGTCTCATGCCCACCAGGTTCCAGCTTCTGAAGTCCTGTTCTCCCGGTTTCGGTCTTCTACTATCAACCATTTTTACCAGGGAACCCGCCGTGGGATTTCGACATTGGAGTCCAGTGGTTTATCCGACTCTGCTCAGCATATCCGGAACATTATTGTGAAATGTCAAGAGTCACAGAGAAGGTTCTCAGGGAAGATTAAAGTGCCCATCCAATCTAGTATCTTTCTGCTTCTATCAAACTAACGATACAAGGCTCTCCTACCCAAGACTAACTTGGGGCTTGGTCTAGCCACCATTTTTGCTGGTTCTGTGTGTAATGTTGTTTATGCACAGTACAGTAATTGGGCTAGAGAGAAGGGTCTCTATAGTGCACTAGGTACGGGGGCTGTCCCAGATGTTGAGTGCAAGGAAAATATTGTCAAGCGCCAAGGTGCTACCCTGGCCATTGAGTCTATCCTGAAGCCTCAAAGTAACTATGCTCAATATAACATGATTGTTGGCAAGCATGGAACCGGCAAAACTACCCTAGTCCGTCATGTCGGCCACCAATTGGACGGCATACTTTATGTGAACATTGGTCCCAACCATGTTAGCGAGAAGACATTTGGGGAAGCATTTGCAAAAGCCTTCCACTGGACCCCCGCCACTCACTTCTGGCTTGATATGTTGTTGTCTTACTGGGGTATTAGTGTTGGGGAGATAGCTGGTAAGTTTCTTACTTTACCCTCTCTTGGTCACTTTAAAACAATACCATAAAATCTCGTGAAATCCACTATCTCCATCAGCTCTCATTCTCTGGACTCTCAGTCAAAAGTCCTCAAGAAGGATTACTTCATTCTTGACACGGTATAGTCTGAGTCATTCCGTCTTGTTCAATCTCGTTAACTTGGCACGCTAAATCTATTGTGGGTTGAGATTGCAATTTACAAGAATATTTGTGACAGCTGTGAGATAGTAGATTTCACGAGATTTCAAGTTTATGGTGCGACTATTATTTTCCAGCAGCTAACATGTAATAGATAATCTGAGTCGGTCCCTCCTTGTAACATGTGTACATGTTCCGGAAACGGTACACAGGAGCGGGCAGTGCAGGATCTTCTATGTTTAGTTGATTTATATTTAGTTTATTTGATTTGATTTCAGCTCCGCCACTGTCTCTGAGTCAGATAGGCTATGCTATCGTATTGCTATGTTTAGTTTGTTTTGCTGGAAGTTTATATTTAGGATTCCGGGTATGGAATGGTCATGTAGCACTGGCGAAGGCTGAGCACTGTTTGTTTGTTTCTTTCTTTGGTCTTGCAGGATTACAGGATTCCGGTATGTGCGCAGCTACTGGTAATGATCGTGATTGCAGGAAGGCTATCGCTCTTGGGTTTTGTATTTAAACCAGTCTCCTGGCTAGCAGGAGACAGCAGACTTCGACAGACCTTCAGTCTAAGAATACACTTGGTTGAACGGCAATCCCTGAGTCCCCTAGCCCAACTTGTCCTTCAAACTATTATCCTTCTAGCTACCGGTCCCTTGAAGCCTCCCTTAGCACCAGCGCTAGCAGGTCTATCGCCGGTCCTATTGTATTATCGTTAGACAGGAATAAACCTGTTACA
>Ga0307513_10002647_pt1 | contig 24685 bp, 31 predicted proteins | sample 15_EM_MG_FD_202174 | JGI IMG/M metagenome (GOLD analysis project Ga0307513, IMG submission 202174) | Populus trichocarpa ectomycorrhiza microbial communities from riparian zone in the Pacific Northwest, United States - 15_EM | ecosystem: Host-associated > Plants > Roots > Unclassified | place...
GTCAAGAAAATGAGACATATAGCAATACTCATCGCACAAACGCAACTTGGACACGACCCCCTCCAGTCCAACTTCCCCATGCCCCGGTCCACGCTCCAGTCCAAGTCTGGGTCATCCAGGCTAGCCAGAGGTGAGCAGAGAACACTCCCAATGTGCACTCGTTGCCACTTGACCTGATCGCATGCACTGCCGGGTCTCCTACAGGGCTTGTCACCGCACCTCGTATCAGGACACGACAACCACGTATCAAGAGCATTTACGAGGATGGCGAACTCATCGCATTGTGCCATGAGGATAACGACAGCGATGACAGTGACGACAGCGACAATGGTGATAACAGCAATGGCAACAACAGCAACGGCAACGACGACACAGACTGGTGCAATCACTTGGTCGACAAGCCCCCTGGGGAACGTGGGCGTCGGACTAAAGAGGGACGTGAGGGGTGGGGGACAGCGGAGATACTGAGCGTCGCTCATATTACAGACCCTCAATATAGACGCTACATGGTAAGTTTTCTTTTATTCCTACAATCAATCTCACTGACTCATTTTTACCCAGAAATCTGCACATCGCCTGTGTGGCTACTACTTCGACATTACGAAGAGCTTCAGACACAACATGGACACTCGCCCGTCGGAGTATGCCCTCATAGTAGAAAAAGTATGTCCAATTATACTGCTTCCATCTCCATTTGCTGACAATGCACAGATGAAGGAAATGCACCCCCGCTTCCGGTTCCACACAGCCGATTGGCTCACACACCACCTAGTGGTAATGCATTGCCAAGCGATGTCCCGAGCTTTCCGCGAGCTTGGCCAGGATCCTGATGTTGCAGTCTATGAAGCAATTTTGAAGAAGCGGAAGCAGAACAGGCAGTCCCAAATCAAGCCTCGCAAGCAGCTAGATTTGCCTGCTGCGCGTCTGTCCACAAGCATGCGGAAGGCATGCAAAACTAGGGCAACTCATGAGGTGGGTGTGCGCTTTTACATAGATTTCTTCATACTAATCTTTTGCATCAGTACAGGGCTGTGGGAAGCAATTCCATGGATGTAAGTAATCTATTTGATGGACAGACTCAGCTAACTGAGTTTGCAGCTCCAGGATGAGGAGGTCATGACCAAGACCATGCCCAAACCAAGTACGTACTTCATCGTTGAGCCTTCAGCACTCACTGACTGATGAAGCACCAACAGATGAGCCACGACTGATCTCAGGGCCAAGGACTCGCCAGCCTATGGTCAGGGCTGGCACTGACGCAGATGAGGACCTGAACTTGAGGTTCAACCTCGAAGGCTATCTAAGTGCCTTGGCCCCCGCAAGCTCCTCGAAGCAAGCGGACAAGGGCAAGGCAAAGGCCGTTGACCTCAATGAAGAATTCACCTCTGTATGTTGACAATTTACTCAGTTGACGATTTACTGACTCACACAAGTGGTGTTCTACCTGCACGAGGAAGGTCATCAACCCTCGCCTAGGTCACCCCATGTAGTCCTCACCACGTTCCACATGCAGATCATCTGCCAAGTAGGGCTGCTGCTAGATGTGGGGTCCGTTTCTCATCCAATCCTTTCTGGTCCAATGTCTAGTCCTATAGTAGTGTCGATAGCTGTTAAATAGGACATTGAATACACCATTTACCCTGCATTATACATGTAAACATAACGCCAGTACCCAATGTGCTAGAGCAGGTACGCCCTGCTGGGAGAATAGGTGCACTCTGCTGGAAGAACTGGTGCACCCTGCTGGAAGAATTGGTTTAACCGGGAAGAACTGGTGCACCCTGCTGGAAGAACTGGTGCACCCTGCTGGGAGAACTGGTTTAACCGGATTTTGGTGGTCATAATCGCATGTTGTGTGACTGGTATAACCAGTTGAGATAACATGGAAATATGGTTTTTTGAACTGGTGTTGTACCATGTTCTATAGCTGGTGCCCGTGGTCTATGGACTGGTGCCCCATGCTCCATAGACTGGTGTCCCATGCGCTACAGACTGGTACCCATGCTCTCTCAACAGGTTTTACACCATGTCCCACGAACAGGTCCCAGTGTTTACAGTGGACGACACTAAGGCGGAGATTCTGTCCCAAGTCCGGGCAAGCCAACATCACCCACCCGAGTCGCCCAAATTCTCACTGAGTCTTCTTACAATTTCTTGCATAGTAGTCTCTGATTCCTCCCAGTCGTCGCATGGCGTTGGCAGGCTCTCGTGCGATACCAAGGACTAGTTCAATAGACTCCAGGAGAACGCGCGGGCAATAGAAAGAATGTTATATCCTCACGGGTGCCCGACGATATCACTCTCGAGCTCTTCCGAGCCCGTTCTGTGGGCGGTTCCTGACGGTCCACCCTTCTTATGTGAGGCCCGCAGGCGAATATTCATATTACGATGGACGACAAAGAGGTGTCCAAGGCACTGGAGGTTTCTTTCAGGAAGCTTGCCGCTCGAGATCACTTTGAAGGGTGTGCAGATTCTTCGGTCGATCCTCGACGAACTTGCGCTTCATGGGCACCGGATATGATCGGCCAAGACCCGGTTGCGAGAAAATACACGAGAGCCCTTGCGCGGGCTGTACGCTCTATTGCGACTCACTGTAGGACCGCCGGTTCGTGAGGGTGGTGAGAAGATGTCGGAAACTCGAATCCCTTGGGCAATGGAGTTAGCAATGGTAAAGAATAATGCTCATGATGCACCAGATATGAGTGTGATATAGTGGCTCCCAGTCCTTCACTCGCTCACTACGCTTGTTTTGCATGATGTCGGGATCACAGGCACTTCTATTGGGATTACTGTCTGTAGTATTGAACTTGGTCTTAAAGGACCTACCGATACTATTGCAGAGTCTGAAGTGCACTGTTTTGCGTTCACTCGCTATTATACTAGACAACGCCTGAGTGATAGAGGCACGAGAAGGGGTCTAAGGAACCTGAGGTACGTACATCCAGCGATAGGCTCGGACCGTACCAGCTGCTCCTCAAGGTAGGAGCTAGGCTACAATTGCGGTTGTAGTGGGGGTGAGGAATCTGCAAAACGGCGTGTTGAGAAGAGCTTTGGCTTATGAGGCTATTGTAATGGTAACGAGGAGTGAGAGACACTGAAGGCTATAATATACTTCAAGGAGTCCTGTTGGATGATCAGTACAGTACGAGTTATGATAGGCGAGTAACCGCTGTCGGGAACCAATAAGATCAAGGACGCCTCTCAACGCCAACATGATCCGGACTTCGGGTGGACCAGTAACTAGCGCAAGAGTATGAGAACGAATTAAGAAGCCCCAGCCAAATACATACTGGGTAAGGTACTCCTTGTCGTATCATAGGAGTGTTTTTAGAATTCGTAAACTCGTTTGATCTACAAGCTGCCTACATCCTAGACTCAGGAAACGGAGTCTGGGACATCGGAGGTTCAGCACCAATACAACTTCGCACTGTCCTGTCAATCTCTGTGTAGCGGAGCGAAGGACAGACGCTTTTCCACGTGAAGACAGTGGCCCGTTCTTTTCCAGCCGTCGAAGTGGTATAATAACCGGATTCAGCCTAGGCGCCTAGGCGTAGGTCCATCGTCAGCGCTTTTGCCACCGTACAGGCCATGCGCGCTGCTCCCAACCATTTCGACCTCCAGTTAGAAAACCTAAAGGAGAGATACATGACGATACACGAGTTGTGATGGGAGACTATACTGTGGGTACGTGACGTGCCATAGTTTTATTTGGGAACAGCTGTTTGAACCGATGAGCATAGTCGCACTGGACGTCGCCTCCGACGGCTTAGACATCCAAAGCCAGAGTACGGATATGAACGTTCCTCACCCATGAACATGAGGTAATTCTACAAGGCCAGGCGAGGAGGACATGCTGCAGGACAAAGGACGTATATGTTGCACCCGTGCCATCACCCATCACAACTCGGAACGCAATTGCCGCCCCACTTACTTATAATCCTGCTCAAGCATCACACAAGGATAGGCGGAAATGGTAGAGACGCGTAGAGGATACCAAAATTTGCGACATTTGGTCCCAGGAAACAAGCCTGCGAACGAAATGGCCTGGGAGCAAATCTTCAAGTGGGAAACTATGCATGGCGGAGGGGTGGAATGTGGAGGAATTAAACTTATATCCTTTGCGAGGTTCAAATCTAACAGAACGCCAAGTGCTGCATGGGCGGTTTTTATGGGGTGGGTTTTTCACAAATCATCAACCTGCATCTATCCTAGGCCACCGGGGTCATTGTAATACTGCCTTATGACCTTGACTCTCTCGTCTATAGCTTTCTACTAACCTATTCGCCTTTTAGACACAAACCCCCCTATGAACGCCAGGACTGGATCATAGATCGCTGTGGCGTTGTAAATCGATACATCATCGATTTCTATAAACGCCCGCGCGATTACAAAGACCCCGATTCTCCTGAAGACGTTCTTGTCGTCTATGCACGACCATCGGTACGAAATTGGGATGGAGCAAAGCTACGAATGAGACGGGGATGGGACCGCCTGCTCGCAAAGATCACTTTTGGAAAGCACGGTTTCACAGAGTACTAGACTTGTGCGGTACAAGCGGCGAAATGCTTCATGCCACACCCATTCGGGGGCTGCGACCAGGTTAAAACGTCTTTGACTTAATAGCACAAGGTATTATTTTAAGAAAGGTAATGGCTGCCTCCTCCGAGGGTAGCAATGGTCGCAAGTTCGATTTGCGATATACCCACATGATTATCCGTCAATGACATGCCCGTTTAATTCAATGTCAATGCAATGACTAATATGTACTCGAGTCGAAAGCGTGTAAAAGTACAGTAAGGGGGAAAACCGTAATAGCATACAAAGGAGGGAAGCGACCCAGAGAGAAGTGGTCCAAGAGGTAGCTAACTACCCTACATCCGTAGGAACTAAGCTCCTTCTGCGGTCGCTGCTATTTCCGGTTCAGGGTGTGATGCGACCGGGACGTCTATTGCAGAAGCCTTGCGTTTCTTGTTCTTCTTATTGGAACCCGGGCTTTCTTGAGGGACACCTTTGCAAATAGGCCGATGTTTGGCCTTCAGGACGTCTGCGCGGGAAAATGCCGAACCACAAAGGTCACAAACATGGTCTGGTGGCAATAATATGGTCAATATAACTAAGGCGAGGTCCATAGGCGAAGGAGGGGGTCGTTCCACTATAAGGATAGCGAACGTACCGCGAATACCAAGGTGCTGGCTTTTGATGTGCCTCTCCAAGGCGCTCTTCTGGGCAAATGGCTTGCCCTGTCGGTCACAGAGAGGATATGGGCAGACCCATGGTGGTCTAATTGGAAGATCTGGCCAAGGAGATTGGAGCGGCTTCGCTTGAGGGTTTCCAGGATGCGTGGCAAGTGCACCGTTAGGGTAGTGTGCCACTCCCTGCACCCCATCAGCGGAATCAGACATCTGAGAGTGTTCTACAGATGTGACAGTATCGCTAAGAGCCGGCGGGTGTCCGCTCATGCTATATCTGTCGAAGTGATGCGCTCCTGCGACCAAACCGGCAGCACAGGACTGCAAGGCGGGGTCGATGCTTGCATCAAGCGCTAAATAATTGTGTTTCTCTCCATTGGCTTGTTCAGGATGCCCATTCGGCAACCCACGAACGAGTCCTACATGGTCCACGGGATCAGGGCTACCTCCAGCCAAGCCGTCATGCAGATATGGCGGTTCAGGTGGTGGTAGGTAGTCCTTGCGTTTTTCGTCTTTTCCCTTCAATTTCTCGGCTTTGGTCATCGCCGCTTTACCACTCTTACTCATGAGACGGCCACGCCTTTTTGGTTTGAGTTCCTCTTCTGCTTCTTCTCCATCAGCTTCTACCAGACGTGCCCGCGTCCACGCGGCCCTTCGTCTTGGACGTTTTGGTGAGGGCTCGGCCTGACCGTCCGCATTCGCCGGAACTTCGGGGATAGCGTTGTTTGGGCTGTACGGTTCGCTGGAGCGTGAACGGCGTCTCTTAGTGGCGTTCGGCATCGTCGCAGGAAGAGCGCAAGTGGTTCAAGGCGTCACTTTGGTCAACCAAACAGCCCAAACCGCCGGTAACGCACAGACAGCGTGTAGCAACCCAAGTCTGGAATAAGGTCACTTACAGCCCGAAAAGAGATGTTTGGCTATTCCAATAAAGAAATAAAACTGGAATCGCGCATTTCCATTCCGAACGACTCATGATACAGTAACATACGAATACAGCGCCCATTCGATGGAAACGGCACAAGGGAGTACGACATTGAAAGTGAACACTTTCTAGGTGCCGGCATTCTTCATGACGGCTGTGAGCCTCTTGCGAAGTGAACTGACGTCTCCCTCTGTATCCTTGACGGAGTCCTTTTCCTTTGGATCCTTGATGGGACGCTCTGGTGATACCGAGTCACTAGATAGCGACTCTATGGAGAGCGAACGCCCTTGACGTGGCCCTTCGGTGGTCCCTCGAGCGGCTGGTATTTGCTGAGATGCAGGTCGGGGCGGAGAATTAAGGTTGGGTCCAACCGATTGTCCTTGATTGGGTACATCCTCGAGCTGGTAGTATTTTGGTTTCTGCTGCGCGTCAGCTTCCAGCAATTCGTCCCAGGGGGTTTCTTCTTCCACTAGGACTGCAACTCTGCACCAACGTCGGAATCTTGTATACTACAACGAGTATGGTTAGCGAGGGGGGCACTCATGTGAGACGAAAGCAGCAAACCTTGCCCATTGCATTCTTTCCACTCAGGCTCTCCCACTTGTTGTCTCCGTAGATCCATCCTTCTGGATCAGTTACCAGATTTTCGTCGTCTTCTGTCATTACCTTGGTCTTCTCCTCGTCCCCGTCTACAACGGTAGACTCCGCTGGAAGTGGGGGGCTTGACGGAGAAGTCGAAGACGTTACCGCACCAATATTCAGCTTCGAGAGATGCCCTTTGAGGAACCTACTTCTTATCCCTTCTTCTGGTTCAGGAGCAGCGCCTCCTGATCCACCGGTTTGGGGGGACTTTGAGATCGATGGAGGGCGAAAGCGTTTAGACACAGCTTCGCCTTCTTTGTGCACGACAACTTCCCACTCGCTCCCGTCTTCCCATTGCCATTTCGCTGTGCGTTTGACATATCCAATTCCGGTGCTTGAGGGTAGAATCACGGAAGTAGAGGATGGAAGCGGGAAACTCGACGGTGGTGGGAGCGCAGGGTGTATTGCTGGATTGTGTGCATGATTTCCGGCAGCGGCTTGTGCAAGCGAGATAGCAGTGGCGGGTGCGCACCACGAAGGACGCTCACTAGGCAAAAGTGCTGCAGTCCAGTCAATACCGACCCACCACCTCTGATTTTCGAGGATGGTGAATAAGAAATGGTGATGTTTGATCTTCGTCTCCGGTTCGGGCTCGGCTTTTGTCGTGTCGGCCTTGAGTTTGGAGAATGTCAGAGGCATAGAATAGCTCCCAGAGACGAATTCAACAGCTCGTCTGTAGAACGCCCGCACGTGCGCTGATCGCGTGATGACTCGCCGTGTCGTTCGGAACCATGGTGAACGCCACGTGAGGAGAAGGGTGCCGAAGGATGCGATAAGGACAGGGACAGGGACGATGTAGGTAATACTCAGATATGGAACAGTGAGGAATGCAAACAGTCGACGTCGTTCGCTCCACGTAAATTCCATGGGGAAAATCTCCTCAATCTTGAGGTGCGGGATGAGCGTGTGTACGACATCCAAGTCAGTGAGAACTTGTGCGATGACCTGTTCTGTTGTAAGAGCCAGTTTGGGCTTCGAATGATAAGGCAGGTATTTAACGAGGACTGGGCCTGCAACAATGGCGGGGACTATTGTGAACCTAATGAGAGTCAGTAAATGTCCCCATTAAACTGTTATTATACACACTTTACAAAAGAAGGGAGCAACAGGCAAAATGCCCACCAACTGAAGAGCAACAACCAGCTCTGCTCTGCGGCTCCTTTCCAACTTGCGGACTGAGCAAACCATCTTAAAAACCCAATGGCTGGCCGTAGTTCTATAAGGACTGTGGTGACGGGGGGTGGTACACTTGATAGAAAGTCCAGTAGAGTTGCTGGTGGGGGGGTGTTCGATAACGTGGACAATTCCACCTCTTGTGGAGCAGGTGGGAGTGCCATTGGAGAGCCCAACAAGGACGAATGGAGCACAGGAAGGTACTTATCAGTGATGAAGTGGTCAAATACTGCCATTCACTGCCGGCCGATGACGCGGTCGGCTGCAAGGATGCACGAGACCAAGTATGAGAAATGCCAAGAGAGGTGCGCCCGTATGAACGTGGCAGGTTAAGCGTATATTTGCCTATTAGGCGCAAAGACACGTCGCTAAATACATTCGAACACCCCAGGGCTGCCCAAGAGGTGGCCGAATTCACCGGGATCCCGACTTGCCATGGGACGTAGCAGAAGACTTTCATTAATGTGAATCTAGAGTATACTAATATCAATTCCTGGGTGCAGGGATCGCCTTCACCCCCTTTTGCGCATCGTCGAACCTCCTAACGACCACCTCGCACTTCGAAGTCTCACAGATATGCTTCGACGATCGTTTGATGACATCAGAGAATAAGGTGATACCCGCCACCTTTTCCACATCTTCAACTGCGAAGGTAGAAGTCAGTCTCACGCGTAGTTGATTCGAGGAGCATGACCGACTTCGAGTAATAAAAGAGGTTAGTGGAGTGTCGTCTGAGATTGCAGCATTGGGGAGCACAAATGCTCCTGTGGAGACCTCCGAGACGAGAGGCGTTGAAGGAGAGGATGGGCGGGAGGCGAGAACGACTTTGGCAAAGTGTGTCGGGACACCGACGCTTGGAGAGCCCCCGATGACTTCATATGACTAAGGCCAATGTCCTCTTGGTAAGAATGTGACAGCACGCACCCGATGGCATTACTCACCACGCGCCATTTGCCATCAGGGTCTCTCTTTGGGAGGTAGAGAGGCACAGTGAAAACAAAGACGTCGGCGTGTGATTGAGTCAGTGTTCGACACCAATTTTCCAGATAGGCCCAATCTGAGTGACGAGGTAAGAGTGAGCACTAATCGCTTGAGGTAAACATACAGTGTCGGTTGAAACCGTCACCAACTTGTGGCGCAATATTTGTCAAAAAGAAGGTCTCGTCCATAGCTTCCTGTGACGTGTTTACTTATGGGTTCACTGGCAGTTTACATTCGACTCTTACTTGCGAGAACTTGGCGTCGGCAGCGGGCACCCTAAATAACAAATCAAACGTGTAGAAAAGGCAACGCAGTAGTATTTAAATCCTCACATGTGTCCTCTATCATAACCACTCCTGAAATAGTCTTCCAGTCTCGCTCGAAACATTTCAGGAATGGATTCGTCTTCCTTGAAAGTCGACTTGGAACGATCTCCCTTGTTGGGATCGTTTGGATCTGGTTTGAGAGCGCTCTTAGTCAAGTGCTCGGCGGTCTACACCCTTGCGTGAGATAAAGCTTTAGAATAATTGGTTGACTAACCCAGGCAGGGTGACGAAGACGCCTATCATATGCCGTGACATATGCTTTTCGAGATATCAAGTCGGATATAGGGCCTGTAGTACACGCGTTAGACACGTGCCTGCATGGCTTGAAATATTTTTTCGAAAACCGCCAATTCTTTCAGAGAAAGATTGAAACGAACGCGGTTTCAATCCTTACAAGGGTTCTGCTCTGATATATGAACGGATGTAAGGACTTGCCTGGATTGCCGTATTTCAATACCTCCGAACTAGCGCCTTGAAATTGCGCGAGTCCTGGCTTTCCAGTTGGGCCGACTTCTACCACTGGCATTCTGAATATTTCATTGTTCCTTGGAATGGTTGCAGTGGGTATCGGAGCCGTCACCGGTACGGCGAAACGGTCATTCCTCCTTTGGGCGAGTGCAGCAGCAGTCGCGCCAAGAGCGGCGCCTGTAGCGAAGACAACAACCTGAACGACCGACACATTAGGCATCGCCTCTTGTCGGAACCGAGCGGTAAATGACTCAGGACGTGTCGACAGGTCGACAGGAGAGAAGCAAACAATGTCTTGTTTGTTCTCTTCTTAGAGTCCACCACACCCTTTGCCACCGATGGGATCCGTCAGCTTGTATGAGCTGGACATCCAGGGTACCGCTCCAGGCGTGCTACGCGACCCCGCTGCCCTTGCCAAGATCGTCGAGGAGTTCAATGCTCGTCCGGTCATCGACACGCGTCAAAGCAGTAGGGCATCACCACGAAAAACCTTGAATAAGGACACGACTGGTGAGTGGTAAATGTACACGTCCATTTCCCTTCTCTGAATATCTAGAGCCACGCGGCAGGTCGAGCAAATCAGAGCGGCCAGACTCCTAACACGACACCAACGAGCCCCGTCAATAATTCAGTACAGGTACCTTTAGGTGCTAAGGGCAAGAAACGGGCTCTATCTCCTCACAACAGTGACTCCTCGTCACGTAAAAGAATGAAGCTAGACGAAGACTTCCACGATACAACTGTCGACTATTTCCATAGGATCCGGATCACGTACACCACTCTGACGGAACAATCCGCGCTTCCCAAGGCTATTAGAGACCTCTGCGCACACGTGAAAGTGGCCTTCGCAAATGTCGATTCCGTCCCTATCAGTCCTTTATATCTCTACGTCGGTGTCCCAGAACAAGCAAATGGAGGTCCTCCTCCTACTTCAATTGTGTTCGGAACTCTGCATCCAGTTATCCCAAAGAGCGGAAACGTTAAGATGAAGGCTATGGATGACCATCTCCTCCGACTTCCCGACATCATCGACAATATCAAAGGCAGTGACTACAACCTCACTTCTGTGCACAGAGAGCTCCTCTTCTCCCTCCTCACTCTCGCAAATGCCAATCGTGGCGCGCTGTCTGCCACACTCAGCTTGTCGCCAGCCACTAATGACAGCCGCGCAAGGAGTACGTCATCTGATGGAGAGTTTCAAGTCCTGCCCGATCGAGCGCTTTTCTCTCTCAACATCGACATCCGCTTTACCTTCACCGATTTTTCTCCACCTGCCACAGCCCAACTCCTCGAGGCTCAGCGTCGAGCAACGATATCTGTACTCCCCATATTGATTAATGCCCCTATGCTCGCGCCTACAGTCTCTGACTTCATTTCTCATTTGAAACCGGCTCCGCCCTTGCCATCTCATATTTTACCCTCCTTCGTTCAGCCGAAGGAACTTACTGCAAAGCTCTATCCTTTCCAGCTTCGTAGTCTATACTGGCTGCTTTCCCTCGAAGGAAGGACCATCAATTCGCTCACTCGTAACGTTGAACCAGCAAAATTGGCCTTGGAGGACTTGTTCTGGGACCAGATCGCCATGCCTTCCTCGGGGGAAACACGATTCCTCAACCGTCTCACCGGTGAACTGTACAAGGAAAGGCCAGAGGTTGAACAGCCTCGTGGTGGTATCCTATCCGAGGAACCTGGGCTAGGCAAAACGCTCGGTGCACTATTTCCTTATTCTAACTACCTATCCATGTTCTGATTGGTGACAGAATGTATCGGCCTTATCTTATTGAATCCACGACCGGAAAGGACACCCGACAATCGGCGCTGGGTGGAGGAAATGCGATTGACCGTGTTCGAAGTCAAGGTATGCCTCTACTTGTGGTTCTTGAATGAAGATTACTCAAGGGCATCAAAGTCCACTCTCATTGTTACACCTTCGAGTTTACTTCCCCAGTGGGTCGACGAGATTGCAAAGCATGCCCCTTCCCTCAAGGTATTTGTTTTTGAGGGGTGGACGCAAATTCGCAAACAGGTCGCCCTTACTCCCTTGGATCGCAAAGCAATTGAGGCGAAGAAACAGAAAAAAGCCAAGGGTAGACCCAAGAAGAAGCCACTCAAAAAGAAGGTGAAATGGGTCAATGGTGAAGAAGATGAGGACGATTTTACCGGGAAGACTGCGAAACGAAAGGGGAAAGGGAAAGGGACCAAGCCAGTGGTTGAGGAAGAACAGTCAGAGGATGAAGGATACGACCCTCAGACAGATGGACCGATCGATGACTGGGCAAGATTCTGCGACGGGTACGACATCGTAATTACTTCCTACACCACTCTCGGCAAGGAACTCGGCGTTGCTCGTGGGAGTTCTGAGAGACCGCGTCGATGGGGCGTCAAGTACGGTGACGAGAACAAGCCCCGGTCCCCACTCGTGGGTGTCGAATGGGCAAGAGTGGTTATGGATGAGGTTCAGATGGCAGGCGGCCATCAGACCGTTGAGATGGTTTCGCTCCTTCCAAGGCATTTCTCCTTTGCCGTCTCCGGGACGCCAGCCAGAGGAGAGGTGGATGATCTGAGGCACGTCCTCGAGTCAGTACTTTTCCGAGAAACGCTTGATATAGTACTGATTGACCTTAACAGATTCCTCCGCTACCGATCTGTGACCTGGTCAACCAAGGTCTGGAAGAACCTGCTCGCTCCTGCGTACTACGAAACTTTCCATCATGTCTTCAGCAAATTGACTGTCCGAACCTGCAAGAACCAAGTCACAAACGAATTCACGTTGCCGAAGCAGACTCGGTTCATAGTACCTATTGAGCTTGGAAGAGTTGAGAGGACGGTAAGCATCAAGGAATGTTCAAAATACTGGGCATGCCCTGAATCGAAGATAGGTATACGATGAAACATTAGAGACCGCCTTGCAGCAACTCCGTATGGACGCTCGAGGAGTTGCGGCTCACGAAGGCTGGGATATCGATATACCACTCCTTCGTACATGGCTCCACAAGCTGCGCCAGGTCTGTACCCACCCTCAAGTCGGAAACCTAAACCATGGTCACGGTGGACGAGTCCTTGGCGGCACTCTGAAGACCATGGAAGAGGTCTTACATGGCATGAGGGAACAGTCATCTGCACAGCTGTTCCTTGAGAAGAAGCGGAGGGTGTGTTTATTCCCTTTGTCCAAGGCACCTTTCTTGATCCCTTGTTCAGATCTCTCTGTGTATACGATATGCACAGCTGCTCGCCTTACAACAACTTCCCGACGGTGCAACCAACGAACTCAACCTCGATACACTGCAACTCGCTCACAGGGACATCTTGTCCCTCGGCGGAGAAGTTGAAGCAGACATCAAAGTGCATACTGCGGATGGCGAGAGGCTTAAGAATGAAGTAGCGGAGAAGCGAAAGGCCCGACAAGAAGCTATTGCGGCATTGGGAGAGGACGAGGCCTTGGCCGAGCCATCAGCTAAGGCTAAAGGCAAGCGGAAGGCAGCCGAGTCCGATACGGAGCCGGAGGACAGCGATGACGAGGACGAGGACGACAAGAAGATCCCAAACACGCCGGCCGGGCACGAATGGAAGATAAAATCTAAAGCACTTTTCGCGAGGCGGCGAGAGGTAGTATTGCTCAAGCATCAAGCGGAGCTGCTGTTAGGCGACGTATCCTATGTCCTCAAGGATTCGGCGAATGAGAAGAAGTACTACGAGGCTGCCGAGGAAACGCGCACAACATTCTTGAAAGGCAGGCCATTCATCTACTCGACCGTCTCTTGCTAATGCTCCATTAGCTTCCGAAACTGCTGCCGTCAAATCCATGGAGAACCTACCACTGAATATGACCAAATTGGCCGAGAAGGTTAGAGACAAGGATGAGTATGGCCTACCTACTGCCGATAATCTTCAAATCGAGGAGCCCGAATTCACAGGAGGAATTTCCACTGCGGAAGTGGTGAGTGAGCAATGAGATGGAGCATGTTCTTGCCTGGACTGACCTGACTCGATCAGCTCGACAAGCTTGAGGATGTCACGCATGTGCTGAATGAGCAAGCTAACGTACTTTTCGAATGGAGAGACAAAATCGTCGAATTGCTTACTCAGAAACTAATTGACGACGCGGTGCAAGAGGAGAACGGTCCTTCGCCTTATGAACGCGCGGCAATTGTACAAGCAGAGCTCGAATCATACATGCAAGCATACCAGAGTCTACTTGTTTGTGGTCATTCCTCCTTGTTAATTTCCATGTTTGACATTGCCGCCGTAGTTCGATCGAAAGGAAGCCCTCGTGGCCGAGCGCGTTATGATCAAGCCGCGAGAGAAGGAGCGCAAAACGAAGGCATCTAAGAATGCGTCCGAATTTAAGAGTTTGGAGAAGAGCAACTACGTAGGTGACAAGGACCTCCTGGACGCTTTGGACCGGCGGCGCATGATCTTGGTCGAAACCCTCAAAGGGAGCTCCGTGAAGGTACCTATACCTCTCCTTTTCCCTTTGAGCTAACCATCTGACGGCGTTCAGTCGGTCATCTCCGAGCTTTCCGCCCTCCTGGACAAGGAGACGACCAAAATGGAGGAGGCACTCTGCAAGTCTGAAATTGGTCACCTGAAGGCCGTCATCAAGAAGCAATGTAATTGTGACACTCGTATTCCTTCCACAGCCCTTACTCATTGCACATACAGCAAAGCAAATGGAAAAATTGGAACCACAAATGGTACCAATTCGCAAGACATATAATGACCGCGTGACGTTCTTCAGGCAATTACAAGAGCTTAGTGACGCTGTCAGCCCCGTAGACTTCGAGGGAACTATTGAGGACGCCATCCAGGATTGCCTCACCGACCGTGACAAGAACGAGCAGGACCTTCAGGCACGCCAAGCCAGGCATCGGTATCTAGAGCAAGTAAAACAAGATGGTCAAAATATCGAGGATGACGGCTGCGTGATGTGTCGGGATGAGATCAAGCGAGGCATAATGCTTGGCTGTGCGCACTACTTTTGTGAGGTGGGTTCTTCTAGCTGACACTCACTATCACCGCTAACCATTACAATCGCAGCGTTGCTTGCTGGAGTGGAACGCCCGGCATAAATATTGTCCAGTGTGTCGGACTCCAATCGAGCACACTGCAATGCAACGAATCAACATGGGGCAACCTACTGTTGCAGCAGAAGATGAATACAAGGTCAACGACTTCCGTCAACGCAAGTCGCGCCGGTCTCACGAGTATAACCTCCTACCGGAGGGAGACCTCAAGGCGATTCTCGATGTCGACTTGCAGTCCGACAGGTTCGGTTCAAAGATCAATTTTCTCGTTCGACACCTCCTCTGGTTGGAACAAAAGGACTCGAATATCAAGTCTGTCGTCTTCTCGGCTTGGGCGGATGGCCTTCATAGTGCGTTTCGTTATCTTTAGTTAGACTATCACTGACGTGTGCAATGTAGTCGTATCGGAGGCGCTTCGTGCTAACGATGTCTCCTTCCTTCGCGTCGACCACAACATAGGCAAAAAATTCAATGCAGCCCACGAGTTCCAAACGAATCCGCGCATCAAAGTGTTGCTTCTTCATGGGGAAAGGGAAAATGCAGGGTTGAGTATTACCTCCGCATGTCGAGTCTTTTTGCTAGAGCCTACAGTTAACCATAACTTCGAGTTACAAGGTAAGGGCAACTATGCAAGGCCTTTTCGGTATCACTGACTGCTTGATCTTCTAGCAATTGCCCGTGTAGACCGTTTAGGTCAGGAACGGCAGACCGAGGTGTACTGCTATGCAACAGAAAGCACGGTAGAGAAGAATATTCTCGACCTCGGCGCTCGAAAGGGGTTATCGCTTTTCACAAAGGACTCGGCTGACACCATACTTGACATTATGAAGTACAGTGAACAAGACAAGCAACCTGTAGATGGCGCGAAGAAGCTCCACAAGAAGGGGGACTTTGTCGCGAAAGCGGATGATATGCTGGCATGCATTTTCCCACACCTTTATGACGGCTTTGCGGATAAAGTGGACGAGGCTGTTCGGGAAATAGGCACGGAAGTGGTTTTGCTTAGCGAGGACGCTGAGGGTCATACGATGGATCTTGACTCGGACACGGACATGCTGGATGCAAGTCAGGTAGCTGGACCATCCGGATGGTGTGAGGAACTCGGAGCGGTGGCTGGCCCATCTGGGATTTAGACGAGTGTTATAGTACCCTGGATATATTATGTGCTAGAGTTCGTCGGACATTGACGTGACAGTCTGTTTTGTTAAGTGTCACAAAGGGTCAGGTTTGCCGCGAGGAACAGGACTATGAATGGGCACCTAAGCGCCTTTGCAGGGATATCTACAGCTCATTTTCATTTTCATTTTCAGAGTCTCACCGTTGCTAAGCAGGCACGGCGCTCCGTTAATTTCTCTCTCAATTAGTTTGGTGGTGGAGAAAGCAACTCCGTTCTTAACCTCTCTTAACGCCTTCAGCGTGTGCCAATATTGTCTCGGCTCTCAGAGAATACGTCCGACTCGTTGAGTCCATCGTATTCCACGGGAGAAGCTATGCCATCCCGAGTCTTACACCGGAGACTGGGCCGACTGCTCTGTCTCATGGTTGGTGCCACTCTCGTATTCTCCATGGTTGTCTTAAATGACTCTTCCTACCTCCCACGCCAACCCTCGCTGCGAGCATTCCAACAACGAATACGTTCCAAGCTGCCGAGCAAAGTGGCCGCTTACCTCGACGAGGAACTCGACGTGGAAATATTCGGGGAAGCCAACACATTGCAGCCCCAGATGCACCGTGCAAGTCCAGAAGACGACAGCGAAGCCGAGAAGCCAATTGTAGGTGGAGTAAAGAAGCCATTTGGACGGCATGTTTGGAGATCGGACGGACTCCTCGAAGTCAATCCGCGAGAACGGCATCCAATGTACGATCTTGTGGATAAGTCGAAGAAGCGGTGGAACGCCAAAGTGGCACGCCAAAGTAAAACGTTGAGGGACGCAGTCCGCGAGTATAAGCGAAGATACCAGAGAGACCCTCCCTTAGGATTTGACTATTGGTGAGCACAATGTTCATGGTTCAATTTACTTGTACCCATGATGTAATAGGTGGGACTATGTCCAACGTCACAAGGTCCAACTCCCGGACGAGTATGATCAAATACACGACGATATAGAACCTTTTTGGGGCATTCGACCCGCCGACCTACGGAAATTGCAAGCAGAGCACGAGGCAGAAATGGGGACCTACACCCTCGGCAATGGGCGAGGTTTTGGGGACATCGAAGTCGTCAACACCTCCCTGACTCCAGACGCGGTTCATGTTGCAGACGTGAGGTCAAATGGCCAACTTGCCATCCTTGATCCAGTCAAACAATGGCTCCCTCCGTTTCGTGCCACCTTCACGGTCAGTACCTGGCACTGCTTGTACCCTTACGACCTTTGAACGCGTTACAGACCCACGATGCCCCCATTCTGTTTGTGGGGCATGATTTACGATCGGAAGCGATCGATGCGGCAGCAGTTCGAGAATGTGCTCTCATTTCGCTCCCATTTGCTTCATTGTCTTACTCCATAAGTAGATATTGACATCAGCAAGCGATGGGACGATCGACACCTCGGCTGGGGCTCCGCTTGTTCAGTAAACGCTCCTCTGCGTGTAGATGCTAATTTCAGTCAACCACCTTCAATACCTGATTTACACGCTCTACGTCCGAAGACACTCATTCACAACCACCTCACGGCGATGAACCCCTGTCTGCACCCTACCCACACGCACTTAATGGGGCAGTTTACTAACTACGACAAGGGTCCGCCACCACGTCAACGCTTTCACCCCAGCTTTACAATGTCGACTTCTCGCATCCACAGCGACATACTTGTGGTCGCCCCGGAAAATTGGGTGGAAAGTAGTGGCAATGACCCCGTGTGGGAGGATAAGAAGCAGGAAGCACTCTCGTGGCGTGGTACGACGACAGGAACAAGGATGGCGGAGGACATGCCATATTGGAGGCTCAGCCAGCGCTTGAGGATGGTGGAGATGACGAACCAGCAAACGGGCACTTACGACGTCCTCATGAGTACGGACTACGATCATCCTGTTGGGGAACCACTATCGGTAGAGGTGGCTTCCTTGAATGAGAACTTGATGGACATCGGGTTCTCGGGAGAACCGCAACAATGCTCTCCCGAAGTATGCGAGACCATCGCCAGGGAATACAAATTTCGGGAGCAACAAACCTGGGAGGAGTCAAATGACTACAAGTATATCCTAGACGTGAGTACCTATTCCCCGGACTAAGTTGGGTTTGCTAACACCTCTACAGATAGACGTATGTTTGTTTTCGGCAAAGCATAGGGCCAGAGGTTTATCTAATTTCAGGGAAACGGCTGGTCCGCACGATTCAAGCGACTGATGACGACCAACTCTCTGGTATTAAAGGCGACAATCTGTCCGGAATGGTGAGTGATACGCTGTGTTGCACTCACCTCCCTGAACAAGTCAAATAGGTTCTCGGACCGAGTGATGCCTTGGGTGCATTATGTACCAGTGAAGACAGATTTGACGGACCTGTACGACGTTATGACCTTCTTCCGGGGGGATGCTTCTGGTAACCCCGGACACGACGACATGGCAAAAGAGATTGCCGGCGCAGGAAAGGTTTGGAGTCAGACCTTCTGGCGAAGAGAAGACATGACGGCGTACATGTTCCGGTAAGTAACCGTCATTATCGCTCATGGAGTTGTTATTGACATGCTTGTCAGTTTGTTCCTTGAATGGGCCCGAGTGCTCAGTTTAGATAGAGATGAGATGAATTTCGAGCTACCAGATGAAGCAGACGTCGACTACTAGACTCCAAGTTCCATCTCCTGTGCTGGTTGTCGAGCACCTTTTATTGCATTAATCCTTGCCTGGATCGCCCTTTCGGTTAGGTACAAAAGTCCCCTGTAGTTCTGTCGCGTTGCTCGTTCCTAATCCCTGACTTGCTCTACTGCATCCACCTCGACATAGATGCTGAATTATTGACTATACCCAGGTTTCATCACTCTCTCATGACCGTTCAAACCTCCCCCTACCCACTCGGCTCTTCTGTTCATGTTTGCTTGTCCAGTCGCTGCTGCACCATAGAAGGATATCAGGAAACTTCTTTGACCAGCAACTCCTTCTACGATGTTTAGAACGCTGGGGCCCAGTGGCGTGGTTTCCTCTCCCAGCCTTGGTTGGCGGAGGCTATTCCCAACACGTGTGAAGGATAAAAGACCGGGCGAACAACCTAGGTATTTCCAGGAGAAGACCCGAAGCACCTGTAAGCAAGTAACCGCGATCCGCGTGAACCTGCCGTTGATTACCCTCGTGAGGAAGACCCTCCAGAGCAAACTCGCCACCTTCATCAATAACCCCACCTGTGCCGGTGATCGGCGATTGACTGTTCCACACCTTTGCCAACCACAGTCTCCCCCAGCGACGATCCCCCGCCGGTTCCAAAGCGGACCGGGTGGAACGCGGTCTGCTATATCTGTGTTCGCAATAGGGGGACCTGTTCAGGTGAGAACATAGAGCGGTATATTGAACGGCCCGGTTTTCCCTGGTGGTGCCTTGATGGTGATGGAAAATCGTATGGGTTTGGACAGTGAACTGAAAGGTTTGTGATTATAGCAACAACAAATTAGGTATCAGAATATAGAGAAGGAAACTAGATGGACACGTGTACTGTATGTGACATTCTATAGTATGGGGTGTTACAGAGAGAGACCTTGATAGCCGAACAAACAACATGCGCCATTCTGCCCAGAGATGGATTGATAGGATTGTGGTAGATACAACAATCGTGAGCGTACTCGTTCAAGAGTGCGCAAATGGAGTGGGGTGAGGGTTCGAAGCGAATCAAGCAGTGAGCTGGACCTTCCAAGTACCCAAATATGAGATGACAGAGGCCGACGAGATATCAAAACCGTAGCGAGTAGCATGATTAGATGACGGTGTGAGAGGAGGTTTTAGTGCCACCTGGGCTAAGGTTGAGATTGTGTGCGAGATGGTGTTACAAGAGAGATGCACTAGAGAGTTGAGCTCGGATTACGATTTCTTGGACTATTGGACAGAATAAGAAATACGCTCAACCGGACAAGGACGGCAAAAGAGAACGCACTGGAATCCAGGATTATGCGCGTCGAATCCGGATCGGTCACAGCCGTGAGGTGGCAGTAGAAAACACGTTCCTGCCAATCGCGGTCAACCACGGGGGAAGGGGGCACGTTGCTTGACTATTCGTAACTCACTCTGGGAGAATGGGTCTTCTGTATTGTACGGAACCTGTGGCGCAGAACTACGAGAGACCGGGGTTGCATGCTTCAGTCACTTCATTGCCCTCTGTCGTGATGCAACTGAGATGAGGGGTTAGGGACTCACATCGGGTAACGCCATCCATCGTATTTGTGCCATCATAGGTCGGGACGTAACTCTTAAACCGCGCACCGGCCTTGAGTTTGGCAGTCAGGATGTCGCATTTGTTGAGGAAGAGCACGATCTCCGTTTTGAAGAGCAGTTTGGACGCGTTGACCATTTTCCAGAGTATCATTGAGTCCTCCTGGCAGGGTTCAAGCACGCGTCAATGTCAACTGCCACGCGAACATTCTATGAAGTGAGCAGTCAAAAGGAGGGGGGGTGGATGTCAAGCGTGCCGAGCTCGTGAATCTGGTTCTGATGAGCCTGGGCTTTGAGAAATCAAATGCCCAAAGCGAGACAGCGCGGTCATCGCGGAAAAAAGGGATGTTCGGAAATTGAGACGGGCCCTATAGGAAGCGGGAGGCGACGGAAGGACGGGAAGGGGACACATATGGAAGACGCACCACTCGGTTGATGCGTCGATCTTCTGCGAGGTTTTGGTCGAAACAGCTGACGGGGGCCAAAAAGATGATATGGCAGTCATCAAAAAAAGGGATCCAGGAAGCTGTTAGGTCCGCATAGACACGACAGAGGTGGAAGTGCGCAAAAATCGAGGGGCCGTGAAGGATATATAATGATCAGGTTATGCCTTTCCTCCAAGAATAGACGCGTTACGAACCCCGTTGGTTCCGGGAACCTCCCTGCGACAGTGGTCAGGGTAAAGCACGAGGCGGATAAAAATAATACCCACAACATCGTATATTCTCCATTCACGACCGGTATCCGGCCCAGTTTCGAGCAGGAAACGGTACTCTTGCACGCCTATTGTTCGTAGCCTGGCCCGAAGGACGTCCTCTGCAAAAAATGAAATTTAAAAAAGGGAGCATATTGAGAAACTGGTAATAATAGGGGTGAGAGTAATGTACTCACCAGTAGTGGGAACAAAACCACGGCTAGCAACGCGTTGGATATCGTGCAAAAAGCTATGGGCACCACATGGATCAGTTACTTTGCGGGAACTGTAGGACGAAGCACGAAAGCAAAAGTCTCACAAGCCAGGCCCTTCTTCTAGGTGGATATGGCGCAGCTGCAGGGTCTTCCTTACGACGGGGTCCCGCCAGAGTGCGATCATGTCATCCCGACAAGCATCCAATACATTTGTGATCTCGTCATCGCCCTCGGTGTCTATCGAGGCTGAGGAGCGAGACCTGGTCGTGTCGAGGAGACTATTGCGCCGTCCCAGCAGACATTTTGCGCGGACAAAGAATTCTCCACCTTTCGTCGTCGCATGTTTGGCGTTTATGCGGGTGGAGATCGTATCGCCGAATTCGGCGGCGAGACGGGAGATGAGGAGTTCTTGGAGACGGGAGAGCGGGGAGAGGCGCATCTTGAGATATTCGTGCTGGCGGGTGAGCTGGGGGCCAGGACGGGGACGGGGTTGGTCATCCCCACTACTCAAGTCATTGTCCTGCATGGCTCGGATCTTGGCACTAAGGACGGCGCGGCGTGAGTACATCGAATTGGGCATGGTCGGATCGAGGCTGAGGTAGTTGGGGGCGTCGAGATCGGACAAGGAGGGGTCGACCACGAGGTTGTCGAGGATGACGAGGACAGAGCGGATGAGGTTCAACTGGATGAGCGGCTTCCATCGCTTGCATTCTTGCGCAAATGCTTTTGGGGTGAACATCATCTGGAAGTCTGCAGCAGCGGCAATTAGCACGTCTATGTTTCTATATTTTCTGCATTTCCTGCATTACGTAATGTATAGGTACTAACTCTTGAGGGTTGTGCTTTTGCCCGACTCTGCCTGACCTGAAAAGAGGGGTCAATATTTTGTTTTCTGGGTGAGTCTGCACCGTAGTGTACCTAGGAGGAGGATTTTGTGTGCATATGCAGCCTTTTTCATCTGTGCACGATCTACCTTGATTTGCTCGTCTATGAGGTTGCTAATTCGCCTCGCCTCGTCTTCGATCCGGAGACGTTCCACCTTTTGCTGGAGAGTTTCATCTGGTGGAGGCTGGAGGGCAAGTGTAAGAGGGTCAATGTCGTTTGGGCGATTGACTGGGCGATTGGCCACAGGCATGCAGGCCAGAGGGCTTAGTGCTAAGGGGTGTGCTGACTACTCTGCCGCCGTGGGGGGCTGATAAGAGTGTTATCTGTTCAAATATTGGTTGAATGCGAGTAATCATTCCTCCATCCTCCTATCCATCCGGCGTCCGCTCAAGAAGCGAAGCATTCCGCCCCAACTTCTCAAGCTTCGCAATATGATCCCACTCTCGTCGCCTTCCGGTTCATCCGATCTCTCACTCGTGCGTCGTTTTTCCCCCTTATCTCACCCCGGTTTGACCCTTTTTCTGCACTCCCTGAACTTCCTTAATGGATCTGAATGATCTCCCAACTGGCCCTGGGGTCTCCAGTTCAGCCCCCTGTTCAACAACGATGGCGGATCAGCGGAACGACCGATTGATTAACGGCACGTATTCCAAGCGCCAGCCCGACGTTTTTATTGAGTTCTTGCTTCTCTTGAGTTCCTGACTTCTCTGTCACCCCGTCAGCCCCTATTCGATGGGATCGGACCAACTACGTCGCTCTCACAGATCTACCCCCGACGACACCGTGTGACCGTCCTACATGAAAAACGGTTGGTTGATAACCGACGCCAATGCATGACGGCTGCACGCAAGCTGGCGTGTTGCGTTTACATCGGGAGCAGGTCTCTGGAATACACCCCTTTGGAAAATCAGTTTCAATTCGGTCGTCTCACACCGAGACCTGCACACGCCATCTTGTAAGGGCTCAACGAGGCTGCCTTTGGAATACGCGACGTCGTTTGGCCACACTTTAAGAAAGGAATGGGCTCCTGTTGTACAACCCTCTCGTCCCTCTCCTCAATACATCGCTGTTCCAGGTTGAGCGAACCGAGTGAGGGAGCGAAGGCGCCCTTTCTTCGCCACTGCCCACAGCCACCCATCGAGCACTGGCAAAGTTAGGTTCTTCACCCACTTGTTTTCCTCAACGTGATCCTCTAGGTTCAGATTTTTGGCCGCATCGACTAGCAGTTCGCACACATCGACCGCGGCCGCGCGGAGCGCATAGGCCTCTTCCTCATTGAACACTGGCCCTTCCTCCACGGTGGGCAACATTGGCGGTCCTCCTGCGCCCTGCACGTCCGTGGGTGTATATGCCAGGTTCTCCTCCACAGCCAGTTTCCCGAACGCGGCCCGGTGGACTTTGTAGGCTGACTGCGAGACATCCAATACTCCGAAGTGTATGAGCATCGACGGGAGAACGTTGTCTGAGAACACTGGAATCACGCTCGTATCCGGCAACGGGATGACAGGTTTTTCGCTCGCACTCGTGGTAATAGAGTCCGACGGTGTGAAGCGCAGCACGAGCGCGTGCAGAAGGAAGAGGGCCTTCTTGAAAATGTATACTGCTGTACAAATCTGTCAGCCAAGCCGCACAGAGAAGACGGTTTAAATTTTAAACTCTCGTCACTCACTTTGACCCTTGACTTCGCCTACGTCTTGAAACCCTGGAATTTGAATGATCTACAAGCGAATCCCACATTAGTGTGAGCATTCACCCAAGTCATAATTTGTGGTCCACCTGGTTCAACACCGTCTCTACATCAACACCCCTCTCATCGCCGACGCGTTCGCCCTCTTTCAACGCCTCGAGGACGTATGTCCCAAGGTCAGGGTACCCGCCCTTGACCAGGAACTCCCCAGTTTCGTTGAGAACCTTAGTCACGAGTCCCACGAGCTCGTAAAGCGGCCCGCCAAGTTGGCCAACCGTAAGCGCAGGGATAGTTGGGTGCGGTCTCTCCACATGCACATGGTTGGTCAGCTGCATCAAGTCGGCGACGGCGGCGCTCGAGATGCGGCGCATCCCCTTTGCGCTCATCAGCCCCCCGTCGGCCTCCGATGCATCGCTCGAAAGGTACAGACTGAAGATGAGCGCACGGATGCTGTCATATGCGCCTCGCCCCGTGGCGCGTCGCAGCGGTGCCCGGTAGCCATGTGCAAAGTTCAGCAGGGACAGGATCGAGATGAGGTTGACTTCGGCCGCGACTGAGGGAAACTTGAGGGGCATGTGCAGGCCATGCGCTGTTGAGAGCGAGTGGAATGTGCTCAGAAACAGTGGAGAGGTGAGAAGCTCGGTCAGTGTGGGATGGTGGATCTGCGGGTTGCAGGAGTTGTTAGGCGCTGAGAAGGGAATCCCAGAAGGGGGATATAGGACTTACTCGGATATTGGCGGCTTCTCGTGCTGTACGACAGGAGCTTCGAATGCTTGATATGATTTGTCCGCGTGGAGGAAGGCTGGGAGTGGACATGGCAAAGGACGATATCCCGGGTTGATCGACTAGAAGAGGATTTGGTAAGAAAGAGTGAAGGATGGTGGCAATTCCTGCCGATGTGCGCGCAGCGATGCGTTTGTAGACGAGGAAGGATCCAACACACGCGTCTTTGGTACTTAGAGCTGACTAATTCCAAGTGACTCGTCGATCCGCACGCGTATTACACCACGCATGGTTGTATGCGTTCCTATAGGAGTCCTTTGAGGAGGGAGCCATATACGGCGAGCGGAAATTTCGAATTTAGCGTGACGCGGTATTCTGAGAGGTGGCGACTCGTCTAGAGTCAC
>Ga0307513_10002648_pt1 | contig 24676 bp, 36 predicted proteins | sample 15_EM_MG_FD_202174 | JGI IMG/M metagenome (GOLD analysis project Ga0307513, IMG submission 202174) | Populus trichocarpa ectomycorrhiza microbial communities from riparian zone in the Pacific Northwest, United States - 15_EM | ecosystem: Host-associated > Plants > Roots > Unclassified | place...
TTCAATGAAGCGTGAGAAGATAGGATGAAGAAGAGGCAAGGGGATAGCCTGCGGGTTGGGGGGGCGATGGAAATCATATCTCGAAGGGCTGAGCTTGTTGTAATTGCTTGGAACCGCCATGTGGGAGGGAGGAGGAAGACCATCCTCAGCGAAACGACGGCGTTTGCTCACAATGTCCGTAGAGGAGCTAGCGGGCTCTTCTGCCTCTTCATCAACTCCTCGTTTGCGTTTACCTGAGGAAATGGGAGATCGATTCAGCGTCGTGTCGGATCGGAGGTGAATGAAAGGACAGATAATCGTATGTAAGAATGGCGCAGACATCAGACGCAACCATACGCCCTTGAATATATCGACTGACCTTTGGGAGGGTGCGCAAGGGCATAGTATGACTTCCCTGGAGGAAGGCCGCGAAAAACTACCGATAACTGCCCCCTCACGTCGAGTGCGTTGCCCTCGTTCAAGTTCTGGGAAAATTGGTTGAGTTGTGCGATGATTTGCACCGTAGCATGAGAGTCTTCGATTTCGACTCGGTAGAGCTTGAGGTCGGTGGCGTCAATGTGGTCCAATTTCTGCTGCTGCTTCGTTTTGATCTCGTCTTTCAGATGGCCCACTGTCTTTGTCTGATCGATATCGACAGGAAAGATATCGGTACCTCCAACGAGGAAGCACCAAACGGGGTGCGACATTTGGCGAAGCGGATGTGGTGGAGGCCGAGTCTGCCGCTTTGTTTGTTCTACAAACACAAATGGCTCATCCACAGAACCGGCCGTCGGAGTACAGATAGAATCCGCCCCAGGGGTGGCTGTTCACGAGGTCAATCTCATCGCAATCATTTCAGCTCTATGCGACTGTACGCCGCGCCACAGGCGAGCACCAGCTTGAGCTATCCAAGCACCCTAAATTGACCGCCACAGTCTCGTAAGGAGACTCGTACGTTCAGCGGCGGGTGCGTGGGACACATATAACACCACTTTTGCGGTTGGGTATCCTCTTCAAGGAATATAGTACAAACTTTAACCTCAACAAACGACTAAACCCTCGTTCGTGGGCATATTCCGTTGTCGAACATACTATGACGCCTGTTATCCTATTCCCTCGCCCCTATGCAGCCCAGGTCTGTAATCTTTTGGTCTCCGCACTCCAATTACCGTGCGCTGGGAAACCTTTCTTTCCCAAATGCTGCCGCACAGTGCATGAACGAGTAATATATTCGTAATTCCTGCAGTACTTATTGTGCTTCCCACTGGGCGCCTTCGCCTCTTTATTGTCCTCCGCAATTGCGAACCGCCACCAATAACGTCATACACATCCGTCAGCAGCTACATTTACGGGTTCATCTATTCCATGCTTAGCATCTGTTCCTCAATGTCACCCTCAACAACTCAGGCCTTCGCCAGGACCCACATCTAGTCCCACTTTCTCATTCTCCAACGGCAAGGTTTTCGTTGGTATAAATAAGAGTATTACAGGTAATAGCTATATAAATCAAATAGTAGATTCGTAAGACTGTACACAGTATAGCAGACTAGGGGACATCGTTCATCTCTCCTGAAGATCATCTGGTGTCACGGTCATCTCACCGATCCCCTCTACCTCCTATTACAGTCTTCGTTATCCTTCACTTGTCCCGTTCACGTCCGCGTTTACGACTGCGGTCACGGCGACCACTGTTGTAGAGGCAGTCCGATCCTATCGTTGCCGCGACCAGACTCCCAATCTCCATTACAGTCACCTTCTTGTCCCATATCTGCATCCTTGCGATCGCTCGTTGGTCCTGGTAAAATCGCCGGGAGGGGGCATAGACGCGATCATTTCTGTCCCAATCCTGGCCCCGCCCGCAGTCGCGATATACATAGGCAGATCCCGGGCGCCTCTTAGACCTCATGAATGTATCGTATATCAGGATGAGTCGACTCTTCCGACCTTCGCCTCCATCGTTGGCCACCCGTTTCTTCGCTCCACATCTGAATAATCCAGGAATTGAAGATTTGAATGCCACTTATGGGCTCCCTGGCGCTCCGTCTCGCGCCGATTTCGAGTTTCTCGCACATACCAGCCCTCAGGAGAGCCAAGCTGAACTGCTCAACCGGGACACACTGGTGATCTTCGAAAGTGCAAGAGTCCAGTCGAGTGATGAAGTCTTCCTGGAAGGCCCCCGCCTCCGTTTTAAGCGGTCGCCAGTTCACGGAGCGGAGCAGGGACTTCGCTGTTGGCTGCCTTTCGTCCTCAGTGAACCCTTGATCGAGCCCTGGTGTTTGTTCGTCCTCCGTCTTGACCTTCTCTATTTTAATGTCCATACTCCTTCGTTATCAAATTTCGGCCTTTGGCAATTAGCGCGACAATCACTAGGCCACTTGCTGAGGACCTTGTCTCGCATTCCAAGCCGCCTTGACTTCCATCAACCCGACCTCAGTCTGTCCCCTCGGAGTGGTTACGATGGGGAGGCTACCAACTCTAAGGCAACGCATAAATATGAGAAACGGCCGTATGCTACCCGTCTCAGGAGGTCGAGAAACCAAATGAAACGCACTGCTACGAGTCCAAGCGCGTCAGGGGCTCTTCGACAACATGGCCTTTCAGCCAGTGTTGTTGTCTTCAACAACGCGCTTGTTGGACGCTCCCTGGTCGAGCTGAGAACTGAGACCTGGAGAGGGACGGCGCATTACTTGCGCGGCCTGCGGACCACGACGGAAATAGAAGACATGGTCGCTTCTAAGTGGCATACCGGGACAAATGAATGAATGATGTCAAGCGCCTATCACCTCCACAAAGAGTAACGCAAGTAGAAAGAGGGACCCAGCCTCAATGCAAGCAAACCGCAAGAGCCGGACCGCGGCAATGATTTCATGGCCAGTATACGAGTCTAGAACGCTCAACACCGAGCCGCCGGCGACTCAGGCAGAAGGTTTCGCAACAGCAGGTTTCGCACTTCTTACCCTGACCCCCCCCAACTCGTTCCAAACCCAGTGCAACACGTTTCTAGAACACGCTTTGCTCGAACCAGTATGGAGGTGATGGCTAATACCAACAATGAAGTCGAGCGCGGCCTCGAGGCGGAGGCTGAACTAGCAGACCGCATAGGGGTGGAGGTAAAGGATGCTTTGGAAGTCAAGAGAGGGCATGATAAGGTGACTGACTTTCACTAGATACCCCGTACTGTAACTCTTGCTAAAAAATTCGGTCCTGCCTGCATCCGCGACGGAGTAGGTCGCACTTCCGATCCTTGTAGTGGACTATGTTTCTCCGACTCACCTCTTACACGCACCTCCAACCCACGACACGATTGGGACTGGGGGTAATGGGCATTGGATACCCCGCACTCCATACAACCACCGCTATGAAAATTGTAACAGCGTATTGATGCCACGCCGCCGTGTATCCTCAAGTTTCTTCGATAGTTCATCACTACCCGATCTAAGCACCAGCTTGTCAGTTGCTCCATCCGGAGGAAGTGGGTCGCCAACACTGCATAAGAACCCACCTGAACACCTCATTGACGAAGAGGAGCCGATTAGCGTAGACGAGGGAGAGCGTGAGGAGGGCTCGGAAGACTATGAGGAGCTGAGAAGTTGGTTGGATTGTGTTGCTACCTCAGGTGACGTTGCGAGGATGCGCAGAGCAGATCGGCTTGCCCCTCGACTATCGGAGTACGGCATCGAGGGTTTGGAAGATATCGCGGGTGCTAGGAAGGGCTCGTGGAGTGCGAGTTGGTGCCAAGGTGTCTGGCCGCCCGCTGCTGCATCAAGTAGTTGCGCGCCGGAAGCTCAGGAGAACGCCCTTCTAGACGAAGTAACCTCGATAACGACGGGAAAAGAGCAGCAAGAGGAATCAGGGTCTCCATCTGACCACTCCAGGTTCGTTGCAGAGAGTACGCTCGCGGAATTGCAGGCGCCAACCATTCCTTCAATTTCGGAGACTGTAACGTCCGAAGCCGGGATGAATGCAGCTCCAACACTCCTATTCGAAGACCTCGCCACGAGTCTTGGGGATTCCAAATCCTCTCCTCATCCCTCAGCTCGTCTTTCGGTCCCTGCCGTTCGCCGACCATTAATTCGCTCATCCTTTGCCACCTCGCATAGCAATACCATTGTCTCAACGAAGCAGAAGCCCGTCTTTGTAGTGGGTTTCAAGCGTAAGGCGTCCAAAAGCTTCCGCAAGCTTCTTGAAGTTTTCGGGGTCCGAGAAAGGCCAACCACTGTCTAGAGATACTTACGTACTTCCCTTGGCTGTATCATGCACTGTTATGACTTAATGAGTTCACGAGTTCAGATAAGCAACTTGAGGAGAGCGAGGCTGGAAGTTTGGCTTTGTCATTTCCTTGACCTCATCCGCTCCATCGTTTTCGATCCAAATTCATCACAGTTATGGTAAGGTGCTCAATAGACGTCCATATGAGAGACCTATAGTCCTGATAGCATCATTTGACAGGGGAAGCGCGCAGAAGTCGGCACTCCGAAGTACCTTGCCAACGCCATGAAGTCCAAGGGGCTCCAGAAGCTCCGATGGTACTGCCAAGTCTGTCAAAAGCAATGCAGAGACGAAAATGGTTTCAAGTGCCACATGCAGTCCGAAGGCCACTTGCGACAAATGCTCGTGGTTGGCGAGAGCGCTGGGCGACATATTCATGACTACTCGATGCAGTTCCAGCATGACTTTGTCCAGCTACTGTCAAGGGGGTATGTGCACGAGTTTCGGCATCACTTATACCCAGGAGGATGGGAAGAGCTAACGTACTCCTGTTGGACAGTTGCGGTACTCAGCGCGTGAAGGCAAACAACATTTATCAGGAGTACATTAGGGACAAGAACCACCTGCATATGAACGCCACACGGTGGGTTACCCTCACCGAATTCGTCAAGCATTTGGGACGCACTGGCGTTGTTCGGGTAGATGAAACCGAGCAGGGGCTCTTCATCGCCTGGATAGACAACAGTCCGAAGGCCCTCGCCAAAGCAGTAGGCACTTCTCTCCTCTCTGAGTGGTCGGTGACTAAACAAGAACTTGTGCATTGCAGGAGGCGAACCTGAAAAAGGAGCGATTGACAAAATCGGATGAGCAAAGAGAAAGGCAGATGATCAACGAGCAAATCGAGAAGGCGGCAGCGGAACAGGAAGAACAAGATGGTTCATCCAAGGCGGACGCAGCCGAGAACACTCCTCCAGTGGCGCTCCTTCAACGACCGGAAGGCGAACCGGTCAAGATCTCCCTCTCTCTCAACAAACCTGTCCCCTCTGAGCCGTCCAGTGCAACACCTGCCGCCCCATGCTCTTCTAGGCTCTCGATTAAACTCGGATCTGCGTCAACCACTAAACAAGCACCCACCAACCCTCTCAAACCTGTGACTAACCCACTGAAGATGAACCCACTCAAGGCAGCCGCAGCGCCGAAACCAGGGAATGTCTTCAAGTCTGCAACTGCCCCGGTCCCGGCACCTGTTGCTGGTACCAAACGCGATCGGGAGCCGCTGAGTGTCGCAGAGTCTTTAATGATGGAGGACATGGCGCGGAAGCGACGGAGGATGGATCAGGAGGGGCTCAGAGCTTAAGCTGGGGTTAGAGCGCAAGGTTAAACTCTGAGGGTTACTTATTATACGCTGTACTCTATACCAGGGCTGTATTGTATTGGGCTACCGAGTATTTAGATGAATGAGGTCGAGATTTGTATTCATAGCATGCTGGTAAGGGCCATACGCGTACTATTCTCATAGAGGAATGGGACCAATGACGGTAAATGGAAGAAGGAGAAAGAATTGTATACAAGAAGACCGAAGACGTCCATATGCTGCATGTGATTTGTGATGCGAGGAGGGTGATCAGGCTTTAGGTGCTAAGGATTTCCTAGTAGATGATCTGGGTGCTGGCGCTATGACCCTGGGTACAGCGCTCATTCGGGAGGTCGGCTTGCGTTGTGGCTCTGGCGTTGTCTCCGGACTCGGTGACTTTGAATTCCCGTCTTTATTGACTCCGGAGCCGTAAGGGTACTTCCCCGGTGGCTTCTCTTTGAACACGTCGGCCGGAGTGCAGTTATGAGGTACAGCTAACCGTATGTCAGATATCGTTTACTAAATCATTGAATGAAGGAGGTGTGTACCGTGTATCCACCAGTGATACCCCTTGACGTAGTCGCTTTCGAATGCTATGAGGTTCGGTTCCATCGACAGACATTGAGAGAGCGTGTTCTAGACGAACGATTGGGACCCAGAGAGGGGCTCGGCTTAGAAGAGCATACGCACCTCCCACCCCCTCCACCCGGGATTTCGGTGTTCAGGTATGAGCTTCTCGATCATCCAAACGAGCTCATCCTTCCTGCACGGACGCTTGGCCATCGATAGCGCCAGAATAACTTTATCGAACATATTCTGTAAGTCTCTGACACGTTCTTCACCAAGGGGTTCAATAGGCGACGGCAATAGCGGGATATGGAAAGACCCTTCGGCAACACCAGGCCGTCGTGAGGGCGGTTTCGGAAAATCTGGTTTAGGTCTGCTACGACGTCCACGCTTCGTTGGACTTCGCATAGACGTCTGTCTATCCCTATTGGGTTTCGGGGAGGGAGGGGACCTAGAGATGCGAGTGTCGTATGGAGCGACTCGAACCGACGGGGATTGTTTGCGATATGAACGGTGACGGAGGTAGGTCTTGGAACTCTGTGTCCATCCCCCGCCGTCGGGCGCAGTGAGTTCTGGACTCGCATGTCTGGTGCATTCGGACTCTCCGTCGTCCATATCGGGTCCCATTTCGTAGTCTGCTGATATATCCTCGTTTATGAGCTCATCCTCCTCGGCTGCTTCTTCAGAATCGTCTTCTTCATTAATGACCGACGGATATCCTCTAACTGAGGACAGAGACGAGCGGGTACTATTCGATGGTCGTCTGGACGGAACATATTTCCCTGCCCTGGCGGTGATATCTTCGTTTGCAAGTTTTCCGGATTTCATTTTGGCACTCGTGACAATCCGCTTCCGTCCATAATCGGTCTTCCGATTCCATGAGGGTGGTGGGTATTCACCGTCGTCTTCGCTGTCGCTCCCCACTTCCTCTGCATCCGGTGTAAGTTTGGAGTCAGGGGGTTCGTGAGTGGCTAGGTAACCAAACGGTTTAAGAAACGGTGGAACCGGAGGTAATTGCATGTGAGATAGAATCACCTGAATGGTTTGCACTCATTCCTGCTTGCATGGTCGCTTGTGCCTTGCTAAGGGCAAAAATAGCTGCGAGTTCGGCAGGGGAGAAAGGTTCGCCTTCGATGCTGGTAAACGATGAGCTCCCATTGGCATTATAAAGAGCTAAGGGTGTCGTAAACTCTTGAGATGTGATATTGATTGCATTGCCATCTATCTCGTCGGGGTTTTGGGTTGCTCTCATAATATAATCTTAATTGCGTCAAGACAGCTCGTCCTCAGTGATTCAGGAGGATGCTGGGCACTCTCCTCGAGGTATTCAGCAGCGAAATCTGTGTCTGTGGTGCCAATGGTGGCGATGAAGGGAACAATTGACACTCTCTTGATCTTTGGCGTAGCAGGTTGGGAGCTGAGCTCGATCGCCGACAACCACTCATACACGCTCGTTGATACTGAAGAGCACGTAGAGCAACAGCGTCAGCAAGCGGGTTTGGTGTGGTCGGGTTTAAGAGGGACGCGCCAAACAGAACATGGTTTGTTCAAGAACTTTACCCTGGGGACTCGTCTGCCAGCATCCATTGCCCTGAGACCCACCTCGGATAATTTTGCCAGCCAAACGTTGGCTTGATCCTTAGCCGAGGACCGTGGAAATGCCCGCCACTCCCACAAATCGAAATGTGCTCCGGAGCAAGATCTTCTCAGGGAAGGGCGTATGAGTGCGTACCATATCCCCCATAACTTCTGGGGGACTATTTATTGGAACCAATCGCTAAACGACGAAATTTCTGCGAACCCTTTGCCGGGCCTAGTCGAAATTACACATGACCGCCTGTGGATCAAAGGATGCCCAAATTCTAGAATATACTACAATCCACGTTATTCACTTCATTGGGAATGCCCAACAGAAGGTATAAACAAGTCTTCCATCAATGCATGACTCTCCCTCTCGATCCCGGACCTTTGAGCGCGTTCGAGGCAATTACATTTGCATATAGCACGCATATAGAAACAATATGTTAATTATCATTTAGTAAAATGGCAAAAAGAGCGCGTTTATACCTTCCAATGGATTTGACGCTTCTCTGCAGGGAATTGAGGCCCCTCTCACTTCAGAATAGTTCACATGATTTCAAATCTCTATTGTATTAAGGAATTTGACAGTAGCGGCCTGGTCCAAATCCTGTTCATCCACCGCTTCAATGCACCTCGCCACAGCAATCGTCTGCCGCACCTCAGGGGTTTTGAACCATACCCTCCCATTAACCCCGATGGCTACTTCAAGTTGAAACCGCGAGCCAAGAAGAGGGAGGAGGAAATGGACCGGATCGAGCAACCTGCCCTTCATGTTAGAGGTCGAGACTTTCGTATAGTCTTGAAATGCGATTGACGTACCCTCGAGCTATCTTAAGAGAGCAGGCGACTTGAAATCCAGATTTAAGTTCCCCGAATCCTTCAGCCTTGCGTGTCTGAGCGTCGAAGCATTCGAGTTCAGGCTCCATATCCTTATGGGCAAGCGATACTCGGGCATAAACCAACGACCCCACCTATGTACATGTTTTTCGTAAGTCTCCAAAAGTCCTTGATATCGCGAGCGCAACGGGCACCTTCAAGTTGGGCCTGAATCGCTTACTGGCGCCTTCGAATGCGAGCGCATCAAGCGTGGCAGGATGCGCAGCTCCGATATCGACCTTGTAGCTCTCTCCACTGCGTGCGATGACTACACCGACCACGGGATCCTGGGTCCCTGGTATGTACTGTGACAATCCTCGCGTCAGTCTCTTAAATAAATCAAGCATGGAGCGTAGAGGAAATGTTCCACGTGCCCTATGCCCTTCGGACTGCACCCAATATTTGTTCTTTCCCGCTTGTCGTAGTTCGCCGGCTCGGGTCGCGACGATTGCAGAATTTTGCAGTTGGAATAGCCCAGGTCCAAGCCGTATGTTTGGGGATTCGTTCGTGCGTATCACATCGCCCGGAAGGACAAGTTCGCCAGGCGCACTCATCGTAATCGAGGATCAACGTTCGGTTCGGAAAGACAAGACATCATGACATTCAGAACGGAATTACAGTCCAATATACGCGGTGTGAATAAATAGTGTAAACTACTGGTACTTGTACTACGTAGGTATCGCGAGTGCCAAACGTTCACTGAAAAGGTGAAAGCGCCCCAGTCGCACAACCAAACGAACAATCTACACTTGGGGCCCAAACGAGTCCGTCACCGTGGTGCCTGGTTCCAAGAGAGCAGGTTCATATCTCCGAGTTTGCTGCAAAGATGCGCGTTGGTGAGCGGTTCGGAGTACAAGGGAAGGAAGGTGGACAGACCGTGGTTTAATGCAGTGCCATACCAAACCGATGACAGCAAGAAGGACAAAGAGCGCTGATGAAGCGATATACGCCCATCCAAGGAAGGGGTTCTTCCCTCCGATCCAGGAGACGGTTGAGATCACCACCGACTTCGTCCCTCCGAATTGTTGCACGGGGTAGTCTACAGCCACCTCAGTTAGCGAGTCAATGCTTGACTAGAACAGCGGTACCCACTCATGTAAACATCAAGCGTGTAAGTTCCAGCCTTGAGGTCGTCATTATCGTTCCGACCATACAACTTGGAGAATGTGGGCAGTCCAGCAGTACGCATCCAATTTTGGAAATGCTCATCTTGGGTAAGGTCAGGGAAGTTACTCTCTGTGTAGTTTTGGGGGTAGCGCGAGCTCCAGTTTGGGGGAGGGACAATCTCCGCGAGATTATACTCGGTTTTGGCACTGTATTTTTTCTTCTCCCCTGGCCATGCGATGCCTTTCTCGGAAAAGGTATAGGTTGTATTGTCTGCGGTGTTAACGGGATTGAGGATAGTGTCTGCCGAGTGTGTCAGCATCATGAGTTCCGTCTATATATCGGCAGTAACGTTATGTGCATGTGAGTCGTAATGGAGACCCCATATTACAGGGGGTGAGCGAGGAGAACCTCAGCCAGGATTGAACGGGAGCCTCGCTCTCCGATGACATGATAACAGGTTGCGGGGACAGCGTACAGCTTGTCATCCGCGCCTGACCTGTTCTCATAAGAATACCACGGCGCGTTCCATAGTCGGCCAACAACGGGCCGTGAATCAGCTTCGATAAGCGACCACTTACCATTAAAGACAGAGTTAGCGATAAGGCCGCACGGGTAGATGGGCTTATTGTCCGACGACACCGCTAGGGGCTTGCAGCTACTGCTTGACAATACCGAGGCGCTGATAGCCTTGCCTTTAAGCTGGTCGGCGTTCAAACTCTGGACATATCGCCGATGGTTCTGGTAATAGTTGGTCAACTTGTAGTAGACAAACACCGGGTGCTTGAAGTCCGCAGGTAACTCAAACTTGAGGCGGCACTGCATATGTTTTGATGGATCCGAATTCCCGGAGTCGGAGAGGAAGGACCACTGGGGCTTGGCGAAGCTGCGCTTGTCGTCGCCAGACTTCAGCTGATAATAGAAGTTTGGCAAATCTGTAAAGGTGCCCGGGGCCGTTGCCGAGAAGTTTGCGCCGGCCATCTCGCAGCCAGTGTACTCGAGGGTAATTTGGGAAATCTACGGGTGGATTAGGCTTGAATATGGATACCAATCCACTTGGAAGTACCTGTGACGAGCCCCAGATCAAAAGACCGCCGATGGGAGCGAAAAGAATTCCGATGATGAAGAGCGTCGGCAACACCGTCTTTGGAGTCAGAATAGGCTGCCACGCCTTTAGTCGCTGCTGCTTGAATGCAGTATCTGTAGCTCTCGTTCAGCACCCGTCTCCGTCATCACCTGCCGTCGTGTAGGCTACGCACTTGCGGGTCGCTTCCAGTCACCCTTCTTCTTCTGGTCCTCACCCTCGTCTGAATTTGAATTTCGCTTAAATAGTGTCATGATGGTCCTTGTTGTCCAGCGCAGGTGGGGAGGTAGTGGCCAGGATGTGTACAGCTTTGTGTCTGAACTTGGCCTTCTCCCAGATGGATTTCCGACATTGCAATAATAACTCCAACCTCTCCTCAGCACCGTAGTTCGCTTTGGGGCAAGTATCAATGGCCAAGTCATTGTACCATACTCTCCTATAACCACCCACGCTCAGTAAACTCCACCTCCAGAGCCAGTGAAGCCGGTCAACATCTTCTCTAATGGTAGTGCTTTTATGGGAGGTTCTAGTGTGGTAAGAAAGTATCAGTGTACGGTCGTTTGAACCGATTTCTGACACTTTTACAGCTCGAAGGCTACCCGAAAGACAACCAGAAAGTGACCCGGACGTACGCATATCTAACTTATTTCCATTTCAGCGTTTAGGCTTACTCTGCCGGTTGCATAGGAAACTAACCGGTTTGTATGTCTCTCTGTACCTGAGTACGACTCCTGACGTGATTTCATATGTACAAAGAACCGTGGCAAATGTAAGGCCTCTCTGCGAGAGGAAGAAAACGAACCATCAAAGATAAATGGACAAGTCGAAGGGCCACCCGCGAAGCGTCGCGACTTGGAAACGCCTAACGCACCTCGTAATGTGAACAGCTTCGAGTCATCCTTGACACGTAGACTGATTGTGCTGTAGCCAAGTACAAGTATCAAGAGGTTGAGAGGGTGGAATCCGCAGGCAGGGTCTCAAGGACGGTGGGAGTCGTGTCCACGTCCTATTTGATGACACTCGATTCACAGATACGGCTCAAATATTCCAGCTATATGTGTCTTATTGGTGCGTTCGCTGCTTTAATGAAGTGTTTAGAGTGCCTACGAATTGAGCCTTGGAAGGGTCCTACATTCAGTACATAAATATGAACGAACGTGGTCACCGGCAGTGGTCCAGTATTCCATTGGCCTTCTTTACAAGACATTACCCCGCGCCTGAGTCGATGGCAGATAGCTCTTGACCTATGCATCTCGACCGTTAAGGGTAGAAGCACGACAAGCTCACACGGAGAAGTTCTTCGTCCATCTCAACGACTTGCAATATGTTTCAACAATTGTCAGCGTCACATGGGCAAGTCAAAGGCACCCTAACACTGCTTTATCTGGCTGGTATTATATTCTGTCTTCCAACGTTTCAAGTATAAGACACCAGGAGAATCCTCTGCTCTTTCCAAATAATCCACCGACAGCCAATAGTCTGCTTGACCTTCTCGGTGCGGGATACCGGCAAAATGATCATAGTTTACTAATTAACCTGCCGTGGAAGCAATTCATTTAACAAAATAAAGGTGCTTAGCCGGCCGAATCTAAACTCTATCTAGCACATAATTTAGCTTTAAGCGCTGTGGCGATGTCGAGGTCCCTCGAAACGACAAGGCTTCAGATCCTATTGGTGTGCGGCTTTGTCAAGATCTCCAGCTTGGAGGTTACAACCCCGTGATGTACCAAATCGATCGATCCTAGCTTCTTGGTGCACGATCTCGGACACGCATCGCTCAACGGAACCCGAAAGGCTCTATATCGTTGTATGGTACGAAATGGTGCTCTTTATCGCTTTGGAAATCGAGCCTGAACGACAGAGACATTTAATATGTTAGAGGAGGCAGGTGGTATTCGCGGGTCTCGCTCAAACCTCGACTACTTCTCCCGCCGCTCTCAACGCAGAGGCATCAGGGGGGGACTAACACGTGTGTTGCGCATGCCCAACCCGCGGTCTATGCCAGATGGTTGCAATGGCGTGCTGAGCGGAGATCATCTCGTTCTCGAATCGCCTTGCTCCCCGCGCTTCGATGGCGAGTCCTGGGCTATTCCAGGCCCTACCTGGAAGGGATTTGAGCACATTAGATATATATTTATATTGTAAGCTGCTCTGTTTTCCTCTTCCTTCCATCTTTCGATGGCAGCGGGTGTCAGCGGGTGTCGATCCCCCTCCCGCGCCTCGTTCCGGGCCACTGACACCTACCTCAACCTCAACCGCTCTGAGTCAAGTGGCGATACGGTTGCAATAATGTTGCTCCCTCCCTCCCCCTAAATACGTTCAGGTTTGAGCCTGTACTTATGCGCGATCTTCCGCTCTTGTTGGCAGTGGTGACTCCATCAGCGCGACTTCCGTCTCGTTCAATATGCCAGGACCAGACCCTAGTGATGAGGTCCGTTACCCCGACCGTAGCCAGCCTACAATCGCGTGTGAGATCTGACGGGCGTATTCACGCAGGAACCCATCGGAGTGCCATTTCCTGGGGTGACAAGTTGCGAACCGGGCTTGCCTAACTGGGTACTAGTTTTTTTTTTTCAGGCCCTCGGCGCTGGCCACGCGAGACTAACATAACTGGTCGAGTAGGTGGGTTACCTGGTCACGGAGTATTCGCTGTCGCCACTCCTCGTGTACAACTACGCTGTGAGCGGAAGTACGGTTACTGACGTGAGGATGCAAATCGAAACCTATTTCTACCCCAAGGCTGGTTCGAAACCGCGGCCAGTACCCTGGACGGCGGAAAATTCTCTCTTCGGTGAGCGCTCACCACTCACCATTTGACGTTTTTTTTCAGCTACTTACACTCCCTCCCCTCAGTAACCTGGGTAGGGGTGAATGACCTAGCGTATGGACACGAACTCGTGAAACGGGTGACAACCGATATACTAACGCCCTGCGGCCTCGCAGGTACATCGCACAGACGCGACCATCGATTTTAGAACTTTTCCTTGGCGAAGAGCGGCTCTACGAAGCTGGCGCTCGGAACTTTTTGTTCATCGACGTTCCACCGATCGACCGTGCCCCCGCATGTGGGTTTTCGTTTTCCAGCAGCAGCAGAACCGCACGTTAATTCTGAGAGCTGACGGCCGCAAAACGTATCTCTCTCTATATATATACAGGCACGCTGTTGACGATGTTCGATGTTGAAGATGGCGATCGGGAGGCGACGACCCGGCGCGCCGCGGACCGCTTCGCCAACTGGAACATTGCGCTTGCGAAACGAGTGCGGGATTTCTCAGCAGCATCGGCATCGGCATCGGTATCGGCATCGGCATCGGCATCAGCATCAGCATTGCACGCTCCCTCGAACGGGAGGTCGCACGAGACGGCCGACGAACCCCCCGATGCGGCGACTGTCCTGTTCTACTCTGCGCACAAAACGCTCACGACGATCCTCGACGATCCCACGGGGCATGATTTCCCACCTACAGACGTGTCGAAGATGGAGGGTGCTATCTGGGCAGGTATGATTACTATTATTACAACTGTGTGTTCGTCCAGACTGAGATATTGGTCCACAGACCACCTACACCCGACCAGTAGGGTGCACGATTTCTGGGCACGGGATCTTGGTGCTTTTCTGAGCAGTGTGAAGCCTTATGAGAAGCATCCAGGTGGTGATATAGAGGCTAACGCCGGCCATGGAATGGGCATGGTACGGACGGGACATTGACTGGTGCTGCAGAGAGTCAGGGACGCAGCCCACGCTCTAGTCCATTTTTCTTCAGGGGTTTTGTGCACTTGTCGAACACTGGGACACGGTGCGGGGCGTTTTGGGGTATATTGATTGGTTTGCTTCGCCCCGCACAGTGGTTCACGGTGGGCTACGGTGGCCAACGGTGGCTCCATTCTCACATTCTTTATGTAGCTAGCTGTACAGCTTTCTTCTCCCGCGGGAGAGAGAGCGTTTGTATAATCGAACTGGTATCTTCTTCCTCTTCCTCTTCGTCTCGTGGTGGTGGTTGTGTTGTGGAGCGGGCATACTTTCATTATCTCCGAAGAACGAGAAGCTGGCCCGCTTCACCGGCACCGGACAAGAGCGAATCAGCAGTGAGAGATTTAGTCAGAGTTCTTTGTATGACATTCGGGGATTTATCGGAACGTTCCTATGAGGACGATTGGGCGCGGGGTGACAGGGGGTCCTCAGCCCGAAATAAGCGCAGGGAGGCAATGCGGTGTCGAGCGAGACGGTCAGTCCTTCTGGATTAGTGCTTGACCACAGCGACGAGCGAGCGGGTTTGCTATCCCCAAGCAGACAGCCCCCCCCGGCCGTCCGCATTTTCTACTTACCTTAAACTCTTAAAGTCCTTGTGTAGAACACAGCCAGCCGCTCTCTCTCCTTTTCGATCCACGCCAGGTGCTCGTCATCATATCCGCCATCCGCACAGTCGGAACTGCGTATTTTTCTTTCGATAAATAAATCCCTTATCCTCTCCTTTGAACCTTCTTATCCTAACATAATGTCTTCACCTGGAGCCTCTACTTCCACTACAACGGCGGTCCCTACCACCCGTGGTGAGCACCTGCCAGCTAAGATACTGGAGACCCCGCCGCTGACCAAGTCCCTCCCCCGATAGACTCGCCAAGACCCGAAGCGCCGCCTATTCCACGAAAGCTTGGTGAAATTGGTTACGTCCCACCGCCGGTGGGTTCCAGCGACTCCGGGATGCGAGAAGTAAACCTAGACGAGCCGACGCTTCCTGCCCGACACCCCGCAGATCGCGATCATAGCCAGAACCAGTCTCCCTCGTCCTCCAATCCACCGTCAAGTGCGGAGACCAACGCTACTACTACCACCAGCGGCGGCAGCGGCGGCGGCGAGTCCCAACCTAAGAAAACCCGCTCGTGGACATTCGCCGGCGTCCACATATGGAGTTTCATACGCCTCTTCTTGCTGCTCGGTCTCATGGCGGGAACAGCAGGTGCCTGGTGGTACACCGTCAAGCACTTCCGGGACGCCATGACCACCAGCCAAACCAACCAAAACCAACAACAACAACAAGGCCAGGCAAACGCAAACCCCCAAGCAATGACGAATAACTACGGCTGGTCGTCGACCATCTTCGTCCATGTCGCCTTTAGCGTCGTCGCGCTCTTCGAACTCGTCTTCCTCGAGCGCAACGTCTTCCACATTCGCGCGGAGCGGTACATGTACAAGCACGGCATGTCGCCCGATGCACGACGCGACGCACGACGGGCCGCTACCTTGGGGATTGCACCATGGAACCGCCCACCGCTCCCAACCTATGCTGCTGCACTCGCTGAGAGTGGCCATGGCACCGGAGACGTCGAGGACAATCTGAGTATGTCCCCCAACCATCCGTCCTCACTCAGCGGTTCCTTTCATTTAAAATAAAAAACTGACCCTCTCCTTCCCTTCCTTTCCTGTACAGTTGCGATCGTACCCCCTCCAGCGTACGGAAACACCCGGGGGAGCACCTTACTCCTCGCATCGATGCTCCCCAGCAACCTCCTACGCAGCCTCAGCCGTGCATCGCAAACAAGCACCACCCACCCACGCCCACGTAGCCAGGAAGCAGGAATAGAGGAAGGCAGACCGACTCGGCCACTCAGCTACGGCACATCCGAAGAGGTCACCGATGCCGCGCGAGCTCGCGAACTCGAGGCCGCTTTGGGCCGACTGGAAACCAACGCTGCCCGGCCCCAACCTACTGCTCCTACCTCATCCTCATCCTAGGCTCCTAGGTGGGTGAACCGTGCACCGCGCACCGTGCACCGGTTACTGGGCCTTGTCAGTTCTGCTGCTGCTGCTGCTCTCCGTCCTCTTATTCGTTCTGTATGTTAGTGACGGCGTCCGCAGAGCTGTCAAGCGCTGTACTTCTGTGTAGCACAAATCTCTCGCATTCACATTCGCATTCGCATTCGCATTCGTGTATATGTTTCACATGTGGGGACTCTCCGCTAGGACGAATGGGGGGGAACCCTCTTCCTCCTCCCTCTCCTTGACGGCCGTCTCACTCATGAAATCACTGACTTTCTTTTTTTCTTCTCTTTCCTTTTTCTGCATTCAATGAGCTATTAGCATGAACTACAAGGACCGCCAGCCACCTTGCAGGCAGACAACATTTCAATAATATTCGTTCAAACGGTCTCTTCTTCAGGAGAAGGGCGTTGTCGATGATGATGTGCACTTGACATCGAATACGACGTCGTATAGCTTTGACAGGTCTGTGGACAGGGGCTGAGAGGGAGAAGAGAACACCGGTGGAACGGTGGACGGACCGGCTCACCCGAGTAAATTCAATATCCTTTCCCCCACAGGTTTTTCGTGCGAGAATCGAGAAGAATAATGTCGTCATCGATGTCAGGCTCGCGTCGCTCCGCTTCCACACCGGGATGATGAAAAGTTTGACCCTCCACTTTGCGGTTTCTATATCCAAGTGATGATGACTTCAAACGTCCCCTCTTGAATGGAGATGCGAACAGCGGGTAGAATTCACCATGGAAACTGCTTGAAAGAGTGCCCGTCTCAAAAATCCAGAGAGGTGTTGAGGTCAAGCAAACCGAAAGAAATAAGAGATAGATTGTTCAACGAATCCAAATGTAGCACATCTAACGCAGCGAGCAAATGTCACAACACCGATCACACAAGGTCCGCGACCATCGCCCCAGCGGCGTTCGTGTGGGCTTCTGCATCCGTCGTCCAAGAATCGTATCCGGCCGCAAAGGGACTGGGAACAGCCGATGGCTCCCCCTCTTTAATCATATTCAACTCTTCTAACAGGGTTTGATGTCGGAATGCAAGGCGGATGTTCGGGACGTTCGTCTAGCGAATAACGGAACTATATATCAATAGGAAGAAGATTTGGCCCGGGATGGATATGTTGACTTGCCTTGTTAATATCGTTACCTGCTGCGCCAGGCAGGTACCAGCGCTGGCCCAACCAGTGGCGCTTTACTTCCATCTCAAACCCACTTTGAATTACAGAATTTCGTGCAAGCTCTGCGAGGGAGCTTTGAGAAAACTTGTAAATCTGCAGGTGATGTCAGGGGGGATCCAATGGGCGAACAGAATCAAACAGACGTGGGCAGCTACGCTGTATTCCTCGAGCAGCGGTTCCTGTTGCAGGTCCGTATTAGATACTTACACGTGAAGTCGTTTGGGCTATGGTAGGCGCACCTTTGTAAAGTGGAACTGCAGGGGGTCGTCCGTGCTCAAACTAACGTTCAAGCCGACTTTGAAGAAATCCGGCAACGGATTCCGCTCGTACGTGAGGAACAGCGCATTATTGCTGAGTGGCGACATGGCCAAACCTATTTGCTTCAGGTAAAACAGATACTGGAGAGCCGGGACCTTGCGGAGCAGAATCCCATGAGATATAGAATGGGCGGTAAGGAATGCTGCCGTGAGATGGTCCGTATCTCCCGCTTCACCGCAATGCGGTCGGAATACAAAAGTGCCTGGGCGGCGAATAAGATCACCTGGAGGACGAGAACATGAAAAGAAGCGTACTAAAGCCTCTTAGCCGTCTCCAGTTGTTGAGGCTGGTCATATTGGCGTACATGTAATAGATCCTATGCCAATTGCGGATCAACTTTTTACTGGGGCGCCAACTGGATAGGTGGTACACACCAATAAATATACGGGGGATTCTGTTTGGTATCCCAGAGTCTCGGGAAGGGGAATTTGTCGTATACGCGCCTTTCATTCTTTGACTCATCGTCAACGCTATCGAAGCCGATCACTCTTTGAAGGAACACGTGCAGTTCCGGATGGGTTTGTGGGTTCATTGTGACCTCAAAGAGAGGCTCAAAGACGTCTGGAAGAATCCTTGTCAGTCCCCTGAACAGGGTAGAAAAGGAGCACGCACTTCGGATGATATCCTCAAATACTTCAACCTGTCCAGTAGACTTGTACAGGTTGTATAATCGGGGTACTTGAACCAGCCATCGGACGTTGTGTGAGTATAGCTTGTGGTGAACTACCCACTTCGCGAGCTTGTCCCATTCGTCCCGCGACCGGCCGTAAATGCTGATGCGCCACTCGCAGTTCTAGAAAGCAAACCGAGCCTCAGGCCTTATCAATATGTAAGAAGAGAGAACGAACCTGGTATTTGCTTTGCTCGAGATCCTTCATCAATTCTGCCGATAGAATGACCTGATTAGCAACACCAAGGGACGAAATAGACCTCCAGATTCACCTTGAGTCAGCTCTGCTAGATATCGACCACCAATATAATTGTCCGTCTTTAAAAAGATCTCCCGGAGACGAGACTCTCCGATTGGGTTGTATTTGAGGTTGAACTTGTCGAAGCGGTGGAAGGAATCTTGGTGGGCATGCATATCCAGAGTGTCGATTGAGAGGTCGTATGCTGTGAGGTGCAACGATTCGAACACCTGGGCCAGAGTCAACTCAGCGCCGTCACGAATGATGACTTTATCCTGAGTGTCTAATGTAAGCCAAAGGGCTGAAGGTCTACAGATTATGAGTACAGACATTAGGGGAGCGCTTCATCTTTGCTTTGATGAATCGTAGCAAATGCTTTTGATTCATACTGCTTGAATGATGAACGTGGGTGTCGACTTTGCGCACATTATAGAAGTCTCTGTTGAAATATCATAAGAGACGTGCATCATTACCCGATCTCAACCCACCTGTGTGGTACGCTCTGTTCCAACCAAATGAGCATCAAGCAGAGCGGGTCAGTCGACAAGACATACCTTCATGTCTGCAAGCTCTTTATTTTCATTCAGAAGACTGTACATATTCCACTTGCTGGCAAGGTACTTGAGTCGGCGGAATGCAAAGGTCTTCGTTGGTCCATCAGCGACCACTCCAAGTACCCAATCCAAATCCATGAAGTACTCCTTTGGTGAGGGTACCTGAAACACTGGCTTCTTGCTCTGTCCTATATTCCAATAAGCATGCTGTATGTCTCGGAGGCAGTGATTCGACTCACCTTCGCCAACTACTCCACGTCGATAAATTTGAAAGACTCCTTTGGCATCGATCTCGAACTCCAACCCTTCTCCTTCTCCTTCAGCCTCACCCGGGACATCTAAGGGCCGGAAAACGAATTCCTCGTTCGCGGATGTTCCGAGAGCCCCCACGGTGTGGGCATCCTTCCAGTGCCAGAACGGTGGAGGTGGCTTTGGATAGATCCTCCAAGGCTTGAATTGACCCCCCTCTCCATTGAGTCCCGGGATGGATGCGGTCTGTTTCGCGGCGTCAGCTGGATCTGTAGCCGCTGGGTATCCAGTGACCAATGGCTGCGGAACAGGCGGCTTAGTCTTGGATTGCTCCAACAACTCGTGCCAGGCATCCGGTCGAACTCCGTTCACGCCACCAATATTAGCGGAGAATCCTTGAAAAACGCCGTCGTGATCCCTTGGGTTGTCTCCGAGTCGTTGAAGAGAGTACCTCATGTACTTGTCGCGAAGCTCAAGACAACGAGCAAAGGACTGACAGATTTGCCGAAGTTCAGTGGCAAGAATACCGTCTATCGAAAATAAGAGGAACGTAAAGGGAAAAGTGAGTATATGTTTACATACGGGCATCTGTGTGAGACTTAGTAGCGGCATTGGGGGTCGCCGCTGGCTGGGAGAATGCCGGACTGGCTTGGCCGCCAACAATCGAAGGAACCTTCGGTGATACGGATGGCAACGCCGCAGCGGTCAGAGTGAGGGAGTCATGCATTTGAAAGGTTCCTGAAGATGGCCGGGTGGGAGGGCGAGGCGAGGCTGCGGTAGAGATGGAGCCACGTCTTGTCTGGTTCTGGGCGTAGTACTTTGCTTCCATCTGCCAAAAACTGGCGGTCAGAGCATAAACGAGGGCCATGATAGTTCTGAGAATAACGGCCGTTCGTAAGACAGGCCCGTTGGAGAAGTGACATCGGTGGCCGAGCACGGACCAGGACGTCGAACCATAATAACAAGGTTCAGGGTTCTCAGGAGAACCACTCGTGGTTTCTTTCATTGAAGTATTGGAGTACAATCCGCACCGATTCCATCATCTTTTCCTCACTGTAGGTAAAGATTCCTTGGGCATATGCTGCGAGGTCCCGTAAGGGGTAGTCTCCTTGGCTGGAGTAAGTGAGGGGCCATACCAGGTGTATCATCGGAGCCATCGCGGCTGTGACTGAGATGGGCAGAGAGAGGAATCGAATTCGGTACGCTTGCACCGCTTTGTGTACTGTCAGACGGAGTAATGTTTGGGTTCGTATGGTCCATGGTATACCTGATCGAGCTTTCCGATCAGCTGCTGCCCAATGACGGTTGAGGCAGGGTCTATGTTGGGACAAGGCCGGCACACGAACAAAGTACCTCGTTATGATCTCAGTTATGATCTCAGTTATGATCTCAGTTATGATCTCAGTTATGATCTCAGCAGGAAGATAGGGTGTAAAGCTCCGCGTCAGTTCATCACATTGAATATTACATGCAAAAACGACGAAAGAATCCGTAAAAGAGAAGGGCAGTTTCGCTCATACCCTGTCCGATCTTCCTAAGTAAGAAGTCAATGCAGCTCTTGGAGCAGACCTTTCTTGTTCTTGGTAGGAGCTACATACAGAAGTCGAAGGTGACGAGAGCCAGGGATCCCCCGTCGAGATAAGTGACCACCCGAAGTACTTGAGTTTGAGTATTTGTCGAGTGTGAGATAGACCAATTAGTGCATAGGAACACCGTGGAGTTGCGTAATGCAGGACTGTAAGGGAGTCTAGGTGATTTGGTTCAAGTTTTCGGTCTTGTGTTCTCTGTGAATACCAATGGACCGGAATGAGGATTAGGTTTGGGTTGGTCGTATACCGAGGGAAGCGCTTGAGGACATTTTGTCAGAAGGGATTTTGTTCTCGATACTGCGGCCATGTAGTATCCCATCCAGTATATCACTCCTCGGGACCTACAGCAGTGAAACCAATACTCCATCGTGACTTCCAACCTGTGCAATAGGTGTTCAAGTTCTGATCTCAAAGGAACCGTAGGAAAGAAGAAGTATATTAGGTGTCTGAGGTGTAGCCTTTGACGGTTCTGAGTGCACGAAACGTAACGTCAGCGGGGTTATTAAGGATACCGAGAAAAGTAGCAACCAAGAACTCTCTGCAGCGGTATAATGAGTAGGAGCCTACACATCAGTAAGAGAACCTACGATCCCAAAGGCCTAAACTTCCTCACCTCTCATAAAATTTCAAGGTGCAAACGTCGTTGGTGAGGACGCACTAAAACTCATCGAACTTTTGCATTGCGGCGCACATAGAATATTTCGAGTGCAAGAAAGCCAGCACGGCGTGAAGGCATACATAAGCCTCGTTCAGGAAAAGCGAAGTTACCCGCCTGCCTAAGGGCAATTACACGCTCGATCTTCTCTGTAGCCATGAAGGCGTGGCAGAATTCGATAAGGATAGAGTCGTGCTCCGCGCGAACGTTGTACGCCATAGCGACTCTGCTAGCATGAAAGGCTAATGCAATGGAACGGTTTCACGCCCAAGGCGCTCTTGGGAAGAGTGCCCTGCACTGGGAACAATCAGGGCTTGAGTATAATAATATTGGTGCATCTAACTGGAAAGGAGGATGGGACCACTGGGACCACTCTTTCGATCCTGACCCTGAGCATGTGACGTTTATGCGTCGATATAGTTCGTTTAAAGCATAGTTCAGTTGTTTATTCCTCTTGACTGTGCGCTACAGTCTCGAGCTGTTCGCCGTCGACGTCACGCGATTAAAATCGCGGAGGGACAGCCAAGAGCCGAACATCGACTTGGTCGCGGGAGAGTGACTATGTTATGGTTGGCTGAATATATCACATGTCTCGCCGTGAAAGTATAAGCGAAACTAGTGGGCCGGAGGAGTGGTCGAGTCCAAGTTGTGTCCGACTTGCTCGCCCACCGTAGTTGCAAGTACCGTCTAACCTGGGCTACTCTACGAGCAAAGTCTCTGGATCCAACAAGGGCCAATGCAGCCTGTGCCATCAACATCTGTCCACGATATTTCACGACCACCGCCTGCTTGTTCGAAGCCCAAGGGTAACTGTTCTCATTCCATCAAATATTTTACAAGCAGCCGTGTACCCGCTAGAGGGTTGAGGTTAGGACTTCAAGATATATCAGATTCAACGAGTGCAAAGAATACATCAAGCGATTCAGGCTGTCATCACGCCCCAAGCTCCGCATCTCTCCCGGTCATATCTCTGACCTCTCCGTTATCCGCAAAGTTCAAAATTCCCGTCCGGTGAAGTAGGTTGACCACCGTCTCTGCCTCGCTGACATCCATAGTGCCAAGGACCTTGTTGACCTCGTCCAGACTACCGTTCTTGAGCGCCTTCCTCAGCTTGGGCTTGAAGCTCATGAAGAGATTCCACCGCTCCTGGAGTGCCTGTCGCACCTCCTCGAGGTTGTATTCCTTCAGTTCGTCGGAGAGTTGTAATTCGGCTGGTGGAGGCCCCTCTGGAACGTCGAAGGTGATGGTTTGGCCTTCCTCGGCGGGAACAAGTTGGATGGTTTCGCGCTCCTTTTCCATCTCATCCTTGCTGGCTTCGACACGTTTTTTTAGAAGGTTGTAGGTATCCTCGACGTCCTTCGTGAACACCGCGAGAGCCGTATTGTGCCCAGCAATCGCTCTAGAGTGAAGATCATAAGCGCCTTGTCAATCGGCTTCAAATAGTAATACCTTCTGAAGAACAAGGCTGGTCCATCTTTTCCAAGCTTCTCGCAATATTGTAGCAGGAGTGCTTGGTTCACGCACTGCTTCGCGTACTTGTACTGGCCTTTGGACGCTGCATTGTATGCAGCTACCAGAAGCGCATCATCCGCTCCAGGAACGTACACTGACCGGTGCTCTTGGATGTAGTGGTACGACTCTTCGTAATCGCCGATTTTGATTTTGGAGAAACCGAGGAGTTCAGGTGTGAGGTCGGGAAGGTCCCTAGCATCCTCCTCTTCCGATTCGTCTTCGTCGTCGTCAAGCTGTTCTTCAACTTCAGGAGTCGCACCGCCTGCCGGCGCAGGTGCATTCAGGGTTTCAATCGCGGTGGTCGCTTTCTTCTTTCCCTTGTCCTTCGGTTTCGATAGTGATGATTCGATGGGCTTAGGTTCGTCAGGTCCCTTCACATACTTTCAGACGGCAAGATTAAGTCAGCTGGGAACACATTTATGACCAAGTGAAAGGCTCACCGATGAAGAAAAGCCATCATGAATATCTTCACTCGTGATTTTTTTACTCCGTTCTGCCTTTTGCGTCTCCATCTCATTATCCAAGAGCTTTTGTCGCGCCAGAATTTGCAGCTGGTGTCCTTTCAACTTTCGGACCAAGATGTCCCCAAGTTTCGTTTTGTCTTTCAAATCCACCTCTTCCTTCTTGCACTCTTCCAATATTGAGTTCATAAGATCCAAGAGCATGTCGTCATACCGCATTGGGGCGCCAGGTGCTGGAGCATCCGGCGAGGGTTGAGTTTTGAGCCGTTCGACAATGTTATTAAACGCATTTGAGCCGCCTTGCTCTACTTGATTTGTGAAATCGACGATCTTGGGATAGAGGACTCCATTATTAATATGCTCTTGTTCCATTGCCATCATTGTCCTCTTGTGCTCCTCACGCTTTTCGTGTATATCACGTTGTTTCATTCTGAAGAGGTGTAAGTGCTTGGATAAAGGCTACCGTGGACTGAAGAAGGTTGAGGGAACCGATCGCCCAGATTTCCGTGAGTAGACGATATACTGAGGGGATTAAACTGCAACTATATCCTTTGGATTCGCCGCGAATACAGCTAAGTACTGCAAATATGCGAAGCAGGTTGGTGTCAGGCGCCGGACACGGCGTGCTCTCGATCCCGCCCTAAATATGGGCGCTAGTACAGTAACTAGTGTTGTATTTCTCCTACGTATCTGTGAATTCCAATCATCCGCCACTCACCGCACCAAAGACGCGTGATC
>Ga0307513_10002649_pt1 | contig 24670 bp, 16 predicted proteins | sample 15_EM_MG_FD_202174 | JGI IMG/M metagenome (GOLD analysis project Ga0307513, IMG submission 202174) | Populus trichocarpa ectomycorrhiza microbial communities from riparian zone in the Pacific Northwest, United States - 15_EM | ecosystem: Host-associated > Plants > Roots > Unclassified | place...
GTAATCGCCGTGCACGATCTGCAGGTCAGGTGCGGTTTGCAGGGAGCGGACGGCGGTGATCACCTCGGTCGCGGCGGGGGCGTACTCGGCCAGCGCGGGGGCCGCCTCGATCGCCCAGTTCAGCCGGGAATCCAGGTGGTCGGCGAGGGCGAACAGGGCGGCCGGGGAAATCGGTCGGGTCGGCAGCGCCCGGGCCAGCGCCGAGTGCACGGCCGCGGTGGTGATGCCCAGTTCCTCGGACATCGCCGCGAACGTCTCGCCGCTCTCGATCGCCGCGCAGGCGATCCGCCAGCCGTCCTGGCCACCGGCGATGAACTCGGCGAAGGCGGACAGGTGCCCCCAGGCCGGCTGACCGCCGGGCTGCACCCATTCGCCCTCGACCCAGCCGATCAGCCGGGGGACTCGCTCGTTCCCGGCCGACGCCAGCGCGCCCGGCACCACGACATCCGGGTTGCGGCCGGGCTGGAGCACCCGAAACAGCTTGATCATCACCGGATCGTTACCGTCGTCGTCAACAATGATCGACGTGTTGGACTGCTCGCCGGCTAGCACATGCGCGGTCCGGACCGGATCCGGCGGCGTCTCACCGGCCCGCCGCACCCCCCGGACCCGGCTACGAGGCGTGCCCGGGAAGGACATCGCCTCGTCCGGCGCCGAGACCAACCGCATCCATTCGGCGACGAAGACCGGGTCGTGCGGTGCGTCGTAGACCCAGAGCGGACCGCTGGCGGTGCGCAGTTCGCCGACCAGGGCATGCGCCAGTTCCGGCACCGGTTCGGTGCGGTACGTCAGCGGCACCTGGTACGTGGCCGAGTCGCCGGGGGAGGACGACGCGGGCGGCTTCGGCGGCAGGCCGCCGGACTCCGGTACCGAGCCGGCCGGCAGCGCGCTGACGATGTGCACCGCGATCCCGACCGGCGGTTCGACCGGCAGCCCGGTCTCGTTGGGGACCGGGAACGGGGTGACGGTGGGGGCAGCCAGGATGATCCGGCCGGCCGGGGCGAGGGTGACCCCACCCGGGCCGGCCGCGAACCAGCGTTGGCGTGGTAACCAGCTGGCCAGCAAGCCGGCGACGTCGTGGGCGCCGGTCACTGGCTCAGTCATGGTTTGGTTCCTCCACTAGGGCCGCCCGACACGGTCAACCAGTAGAAGTCCCGAGAACCCATGGTCAGGGACAGCTGGCCATCGGCGGGGACTGCATCAAAACCGCTGCCACCGAAGATATCTGTGATTCCGCATCCCGCCCACTCAGGCAGCCGGAGGCGAGTACCCTGCGCCGTTCGGGAGAGGTTGTTCACGCAGAGCACGGTCTCGCCGACGATGCCCTTGTCCGGGTCCGACTCCAGGACCCGCAGGAACGCCAGGACGGCCGGGTTGTCCGCCTCGACCGGAAGGTATGCACCCATCCCGAAGGCGGGATGGTCGCGCCGGGTCTGCAGCATCGAGCGCACCCAGTTCAACAACGAACTGGACGTCGACAGCTGGGACTCCACGTTCACCGCCGCGTAGTGGTACTGCAGCGACTGCACGGCCGGCAGATAGAGCTTGCCGGGGTCGGCGGTGGAGAAGCCGGCGTTCCGGTCCGGGGTCCACTGCATCGGGGTGCGGACGGAGTCCCGGTCCGGTAGCCAGATGTTGTCGCCCATCCCGATCTCGTCGCCGTAGTACATCGTCGGGCTGCCGGGCAGGGACAGCAGCAGGACGTTGGCCAGCTCGATCTCCGCACGGGAGCCGTCGAGCAGGGTGGACAGTCGGCGCCGGATGCCGATGTTGGCCCGCATCCGCGGATCCGGGGCGTACCAGCCGTACATCGCCGCGCGTTCCTCGGTGGTCACCATCTCGAGCGTGAGCTCGTCGTGGTTACGCAGGAACGTGCCCCACTGCCCGTGCGAGGGGATCTCCGGGGTCTCGGCCAGGATGTCGATGATCGGCTTGGCCCGCTCCTCGCGCAGCGAGTAGTACAGCCGCGGCATCACCGGGAAGTGGAAGCACATGTGGCACTCCGGCTCCTCCTCGGTGCCGAAGTACGCGACCACGTCCTTGGGCCACTGGTTGGCCTCGGCGAGCAGGACGCAGCCGGGGTACTCCTGGTCCATCGTCGAGCGCAGCTTGCGCAGGAAGGCATGGGTCTGCGGGAGGTTCTCGCAGTTCGTGCCCTCCTCCTCGAAGAGATACGGGACGGCGTCGAGGCGGAACCCGTCAATCCCCATGTCCATCCAGAATCGGACGACGTCGAGGATCGCCTCCTGCACCGCCGGGTTCTCGAAGTTCAGGTCCGGCTGGTGGCCGAAGAACCGGTGCCAGTAGTACTGCCGCCGCACCGGGTCGAACGTCCAGTTGCTGGTCTCGGTGTCGACGAAGATGATCCGGGCGTCCCGGTACTGCTCGTCGGTGTCGCTCCAGACGTAGAAGTCGCCGTAGGGACCCTCCGGGTCGCTGCGGCTGGCCTGGAACCACGGGTGCGCGTCGCTGGTGTGGTTGATCACCAGGTCGGTGATCACCCGCAGCCCACGCGAATGCGACTGCGCGACGAACTCCTGGAAGTCCGGCAGGGTGCCGAATTCCGGCAGCACCGCGCAGTAGTCACTGATGTCGTATCCGCCGTCGCGCAGCGGTGATGCGTAGAACGGCGGCAGCCAGAGGCAGTCCACGCCGAGCGACTGGATGTAATCCAGCTTGCCGATCAGCCCGGTGAAGTCACCTGACCCCGACCCGTTCGAATCCGCGAACGCCCTTACCAGCACCTCGTAGAAGACCGCTTTGCGGTACCACTGCGGGTCGTGCTGCAGCCCGGGATGAGACGTCATCCCTGTACTTGACCTGGGCAACTCAAAGCCTCCTGACATGGAGGACGTGGGCGGGTTGGAAGAAGGGATCGAGACGAACGAAGCTGTGTTCCTGCCATTGGAAGGTCTCTCCGGACAGCAGGTCCTCAACCTCGAACCCGTCGAACCAGTCCAGGCCCAATTCGGGCATGTTCAGGTGCAGCCAGGTCTCCCGAGTCCCGTGCGGATCGAGATTGACCACGATGAGGAGCACGTCCTCGGGCTCGTCCGGGGTCGATCCCGACTCCAGGCGCCGCGAGTAGCAGATCACCTGCTCATCATCGGTGCGGTGGAACACGGTGTTGCGCAAACGCTGTAACGCGCGGTGCTCGTGCCGGATCTCGTTCAGCCGGGTGATGTACGGCGCGATCGAGAGTCCCGCATTCGTTCCGCCTGGTTCATAGCTCTCCCAGTCCCGGGGTCGGTACTGGTACTTCTCGCTGTCGTTGTATTCCTCACTGCCACCGCGGACGGCCTTGTGCTCGCACAACTCGTAGCCGGAGTACATGCCCCAGCTGGGCGAGAGCGTGCTCGCCAGGACCGCGCGCAGCTTGAACGCGGCGGGCCCGCCGTACTGCAGGAAATCGTGGAGGATGTCCGGGGTGTTAGGCCAGAAGTTCGGCGTCATGTACGCCGCACTTGAGCCCGAAAGCTCGGTGACGTATTCGGTGAGCTCTTCCTTCGTCGTCCGCCAGGTGAAGTACGTGTAGGACTGCTGGAAACCGACCTTCGCCAGGGTGTGCATCATCTGCGGCCGGGTGAAGGCCTCGGCCAGGAAAATGATGTCCGGGTGCTCGGCGTTCACCCGGCTGATCAGCCACTCCCAGAACGAGACCGGCTTGGTGTGCGGGTTGTCCACCCGGAACACGGTGATCCCGTGGTCGATCCAATGCAGGACGATGCGCAGCACCTCGGCGGCCAGGCCCGCCGGGTCGTTGTCGAAGTTCAGCGGGTAGATGTCCTGGTACTTCTTCGGCGGGTTCTCGGCATACGCGATCGTGCCGTCGATCCGGGTGGTGAACCACTCCGGGTGCGCGCGGGCCCACGGGTGGTCCGGGGCGCACTGCAGGGCCAGGTCGAGCGCGACCTCCAGGCCATGGTCGGCGGCGGCAGCGACGAAGTGGTCAACGTCCTCGATCGTGCCCAGGTCCGGGTGGACGGCGTCGTGCCCGCCCTCCTCCGAGCCGATCGCCCACGGCGAGCCGGGGTCGCTGTCCTGCGGGGTCAGGGTGTTGTTCGGGCCCTTGCGGTTGACCCGCCCGACCGGGTGGATCGGCGGCAGGTAAACGATGTCGAAGCCCATCGCCGCAACGGCCGGCAGGCGCTCCTCGGCCTGCCGCAGGGTGCCGGACACCCAGCGGCCGTTCTCGTCCACGTGCGCGCCCTCGGACCGGGGGAACAGCTCGTACCAGGAGCTGAACAGCGCCCGCTCGCGCCGCACCTCCAGCCGGATCGGCTCGGACGGCGAGATCAGCTCGCGCAGCGGGCGCTCGGTGAGCGCACCGCGCACCAGCGGGGACAGCCCGGCCGCCAGCCGGTCCTCGACGGTCATGTCGGTGTCGCGCAGCACGGCGGCGGCGAAGGTCATGTTCCGGGCCGGCTTCTTCCGCGGGCCGGTCTCGACGACGGCGCGCTCCAGCAGCCGGGCGCCCTCCTCGAGCATCAGCTCGACATCGACCCCGGCGGCGATCTTGATCGTGGCGTCGTGCTCCCAGGTGCCGTACGGGTCGCCCCAGCCCTCAACCAGGTACGTCCAGGCGCCGACCCGGTCCGGGACCACGGTGGCGTGGTACGTGTCCATCCCGGGCGCGCCGGGTGTCATCCGAACCTCGGAGTGCCGATTGCCCTCGGGATCGATCAGGACGGCGGTGGCCGCGACCGCGTCGTGGCCCTCCCGGAAGACGATGGCGCTGATCGGCACCTGCTCACCCGGGACCGCCTTGGTCGGCCAGCGCCCACAGTCCACCTGTGGGGTGACGTTGAGGACCGGGATCCGGCCCACGCCAGGCCTGCCGCGGGACAGCTCGGAGCTCGGCGGGGTGCCCTCGGCAAGGTAGGGCTGGGTGCCGTAGGGCAGCGCGTCGCTCGAGCGCTCGATTTCGTCGGACCAGTCGTCGTCCGTTTCGGACGGTTCGGAGTGCGCCGATGGGGTCTGCTGGACCGCCTTCGGTTGGGACTCCTCGACCGCCGGGGTGGACTCCTTGACCGCGGGCGTGGCCGCCGGGCCACCGGAAGGGCCGACCGAGATCGGATCCCAGCCGCTGTTCAGTCCGGGCTGCTCTCGGGTGGGCACTGATACCTCGTGACGCTCGTCCATACTCCAGCCTCGTCCAGGGCGGGGGGTTCCCGCATGTTCACGTTCATGTTTCGTGTTCACGTCTGCGTGAGGCGCTGCCGACGAACTGCCGACGAACCTGCTACCGGGCCGATCACCGTCGACGACGGACCGCCCTCCGACCAGGATCTCTCGGAAGGCTGCGAACGACGAGGCGGCACGGGCAACGGTTCCGTTGGCTTGGAGACCGCGCCCTGATCGAACCAGACTGTAGTTTCGCGGCGATAACCGCTGTACACCAAACGTATCGGCAGACACCGGCTGAAACTTCTTGCGACTTCCGCAAGCTCTCTGCAAAGACGGGGTGTGTCGCAGGACACGCTGCCGTAGGGTGCGCTTCGTGAGAGCTATCCGCCGTTTTACGGTCCGCACCGTGTTGCCCGAGCCGATCGCCGCCCTCGCCGAGCTGGCGAGCAATCTGCGCTGGTCATGGCACCCTCCGACGCTGGAGCTGTTCGCCTCGCTCAGCCCGGAGCGGTGGGAGGCCGCCCGGCGCGACCCGATCGCCCTGCTCGGCGCCTTCTCGCCGGAAGAACTTGAGGCGTTCGCCGCGGACGCGCAGTTCGTCACCCGGGTGGAGGCCGCCGCCGCCGACCTGCGTGCCTACCTGACCGAGCCGCGCTGGTACCAGTCGCTCGCGGCCGACCCGGCGAGCCCGGACGATTCGAACCGGCTGCGACCGGGGCCGGGCGCGCCGCCGGAGGCAATCGCCTACTTTTCACCCGAGTTTGGGATTACCGCCGTCTTGCCGCAGTACTCCGGCGGCCTCGGGATCCTGGCCGGCGACCACCTGAAGTCGGCCAGCGACCTCGGCGTGCCGATCATCGGTGTGGGGCTGCTCTACCAGTACGGCTACTTCAAGCAGTCGCTCACCCGGGACGGCTGGCAGCACGAGGAATACCCGGTGCTGGACCCGAACGAGCTGCCGATCTCGCTGCTGCGCGAGGCCGACGGCACCCCGGCGATCATCAGCGTTGACCTGCCCGGCGGCCGGGTGCTGACCGCGCACGTCTGGAAGGCGCAGGTCGGCCGGGTGCCGCTGCTGATGCTGGACTCCAACTACGAGGGCAACGATGAGGCCACCCGGGCGGTCACCGACCGGCTCTACGGCGGGACCTCGGAACACCGGCTGCATCAGGAGATGCTGCTCGGGATCGGCGGCGTGCGCGCGCTGAGGCTGTGGGCGCGGCTGACCGACGGCCCGCGCCCGGAGGTCTACCACACCAACGAGGGCCATGCCGGGTTCCTCAGCCTGGAGCGGATCCGCGAGCTGGTCGGTGCCGGGCTGACCTTCGACGAGGCGCTGGAGACCGTCCGGGCGGCCACCGTATTCACCACGCACACCCCGGTTCCGGCCGGTATTGACCGATTCGGCCGGGACCTGATCGTGTCCCACTTCGGTGGTGACAACGCGCTGGCCGGCCTGCCGGTGGAGCGGGTGCTGGCGCTCGGCGCGGAGAGCTATCCCGGCGGCGATCCCACGGTGTTCAACATGGCGATCATGGGACTGCGGCTGGCGCAGCGCGCGAACGGCGTGTCGCAGTTGCACGGTGAGGTCAGCCGGGAGATGTTCGAGGGGCTCTGGCCGGGCTTCGATGCCCCGGAGATCCCGATCACCTCGATCACCAACGGGGTGCACGCACCGACCTGGGTCGACCACCGGATGATCGAGCTGGCCGAGAAGCACATCGGGCCGCGAATCACCCACGAGGCCAAGGCCTGGGAGGAGATCGACAGGGTGCCGGCCGCCGAGCTCTGGGCGGTCCGCCGGCAGATGCGCTCGGACCTGGTGGACGACGCCCGGCGCCGGGTGCGAGCCTCCTGGATCAAGCGTGGCGCCAGCCGGGCGGAACTGAACTGGGTGGACGACATCCTGGACCCGGACGTGCTGACGATCGGCTTCGCCCGGCGGGTGCCGACCTACAAGCGACTCACCCTGATGCTGCGTGACCCGGACCGGCTGAAGGCGCTGCTGCTGCACCCGACCCGGCCGATCCAGTTGGTGATCGCGGGTAAGTCGCACCCGGCCGACGAGACCGGCAAGCGGTTGATCCAGCAGATGGTGAAGTTCGCCGACGACCCGGCCGTTCGCGGGCGGATCGTCTTCCTGCCGAACTACGACATCGCGATGGCGCAGACCCTGTACCCCGGCTGCGACGTCTGGCTGAACAACCCGTTGCGCCCGTTCGAGGCCTGCGGCACGTCGGGGATGAAGTCGGCGCTGAACGGCGGGCTGAACCTCTCGATCCTGGACGGCTGGTGGGACGAGTGGTACGACGGCGAGAACGGCTGGGCGATCCCGACCGCCGACGGCGTTGAGGACCCCGACCGCCGCGACGATCTGGAGGCGGCAGCGCTCTACGAACTGCTGGAGAACGAGGTAGGCCCGCGCTTCTACGACCGGGACGCCGATGGGCTGCCGCAGCGCTGGCTGGAAATGGTCCGGCACACCTTCTCCTCGCTCGGCCCCAAGGTGCTGGCCTCGCGGATGGTCGCCGATTACGTTCGCCAGCTGTACGTTCCGGCCGCCGGATCCGGGCGGGTCACCACCCCGGAGGTCGCCCACGAGCGGTCCGAGTTCAAGTCCCGGGTGCGCGCGTCCTGGCCGGCCGTGCGGGTGGATCACGTCGACTCGTCCGGTCTCAGTGACTCGCCGCAGGTCGGGGACGAACTGCAGGTGCGCGCGGTGGTCTCGATCGACGGGCTGGCGCCGACCGACGTCCAGGTGGAGGTGGTGCACGGCCGGGTCTCGCCGTCGGACACGATCACCGACTCGGTGGTGCAGCCGCTGCAGTTCGTCGGGCCGGCCGATCTCGGCGAGGGTCACCACGAGGGTCACTACGTCTTCGAGGGCACCCTGAAGCTGCGCCGCACCGGCCCCTTCGGCTATACCGTCCGCGTCCTGCCTCAGCACGAGGGCCTGGTCGCGCCCGCTGAACTGGGTCTGGTCACGAACGCCTGAGGTCGGCTCAGGGGGTGCGGCCGATGAAGGCGAGCAACCGGGTCTGCGGGTCGGCGTCCGCAGGGACCTCGACGCGCGGGCCGTAGTGCCCACTTTGGCGCATGGCTGCTTCCATCGGCTGCATCCCGTCGAGCATCTGCGCGCACCTGTCCGGGTCGAGGCGCTCGTCCTGCCCGGTGGCTCGGGCCAGGTCCCAGGTGTGCAGGAAGACGTCGCTGGTATAGAACGTGCTGATCGCCTGGGGGAGCGGGATCTCGCCGATATGCCGGTCGTTCAGCAGCTTTGCCGCCGTCGCCGGATCGTCCAGCAGCGCCTGCACCGCATCGCTGTGCACCGACCAGGCCGCCACCGGGTCGTCGTCCACGCTCGGCCCCTTCGCCAGGGTGATCCCGGTTCCGGCGGCCAGGAAGCCGGGAAACCACTCGACCAGGTGCCGGACCACATCCCGGGCCACCCATCCCTCGCAGGGTGCCGGCGCGTCCCAGGCGCCGGGGGAGACGCCGCGGACCCGGTCGGTGAAACCGGCGGCGGCGCTGCGGTGCTCCTCTGCTGCGCTACTCATACCCGCATTCTGGCGGATCCTCGCCGGGTCAGGCACACCCACTGACCGGGTAGAGCGAACAGAGTTGCCGGCTCACGCCGTCCACACTGACCGGGATCCGGATCGAACCACGACCGCGCAGGCCTTCTTCGGCGTGCAGGTCGAGCGCCAGGATGTCGCCGTCCCGGTGCGCGGAAAACCCGGTCACGTTCGCGAACGACGGGGCGCTCAGCAATGGTTCGGCGATGAGCAGGCGGCCCGAGGTGCTGTCGTAGAGCTCAAAACCGCCGGTCACGCTGACGATGGCGACGAGGGTTCCGTCGTCCACCAGTTGCGCGTCGATGACCGAACGCAGGCCTGAGGCGAGCCTGAGGGTGGGTCGCCAGGCCTGACCGGCCTTTTGGTAGATCGAGAAGCTCTGCCCGTCGGCCGAGCTGACCAGAGCGCTCTGCTCACCGGGGGCGAACGAGACGCTGCCGGCGCGGTTGGCCGGGGTGGGTGGGCCGGCAGCGGTCGTGGGTGCGCGGGCACCTCGACCACCGGCCGCCCGGGTCCAGGTCGTGACCCGGGTCCGGCCGTCGTCCGCCCGGATCACGATTCGGCCGGAACGGGTACCGATCTCGTAAGAGACCACGGTGTCCGGCGCCGGCAGGGGCGTCGGCTTCCCGGTCCGGCATTCGATGAACCGGCCAGCCGAATCGCGCCCGACCAGCACCTGCGCCTCGGCGGCGGCCACCGAGTGCTCATATCCGGCAGCGGGAACGAAGGCCAGGTCCGCCCCACACCGCACGTCGGACGCCGTCCGACCCGGGCCGATGAGGGTGCGGCGATCGGCTCCCACCGTGGTGATCACCGCCGCGCCGCCGTCCGGGGCGATGGCGTCCAGAGTCGTCAACCCGGAGAACGGAACCCGCCGCACCTCGGCGCCATGGGTGAAGACGATCGACCCGGCTTCGGACCCGACGGACCCGACGGACGAGAACTCCCGGAACGCGTGTCGCTCGCCGAAACCGGCGGTGAGCCCGTGCTCTCCGTAGCCGATGTCCGCGGAGGTCGGAAGGCTGGTGGCGGGGGCGGTGGAGAGAATCTGCAGCGGCTGCCCCGCCTTCAGCATGGCGACCCGCGTGCCGTCCGCGCTGTACACCACCGCGTCGGCCTGGAGCCGGTCGACGACGACAATCGGCTTCTGGTCGAGATGGGCCTTGGCGAGCAGTTGGGTGCCGGCACCGATCACGGTGCAGTTGTCGGCCAGCCCCACCTTGCCGTCGAAACTGGTGGTGGTGCCGTCGGCCTCGATCAGCAGGGCGCCGTCTCCCAGGCTCGGGCCCTGCGGTGCGATGACGCCGCTGTGCTCCGGGCACTCGGCGCCGATCGGCTGGTCACCGGCGGTGCTGGCACTCCCCAGACTGGTGTCGACCACGTCCAGGTCCCAGCTGGTCAGCGGTCCGGGATGCTCATCGGTAGGGGCATCGATCACGACGGATTCGCCGGTGGGGGGTCTGGCGATCACCGCCGTCGATCCGACAACGGCGACGAAGTCCTGAAATGCGAGCGGCACGATTCGCGGCCGGAACGAGCGCCACCCCACCGTGCCCTTGGTGTTGCGAAGCTGTGTCGTCTGGGCGTTGCGGGACCAGCCGAGCCGTCCGTCCGGGTAGATCCAGGCGAGGTCGTCGGTCATCCGGTTGTAGTTGAGCATCGGAGCGACGTCGGCCACCCCGGCCGGAACCTGATAGCGCTTCATCGATGTACCCGTCGCGGTGACCCTCAGCGTTGCCCAGTCACGGCCGCCGAGATGGGCGAGCAGGCTGCCCCTGCTGTCCGCGAAGGCGGCCGCCACCACCGGTTTGCGATAGACCCGGTTGACCCCCTGAGGTCCGACGACGTACAGGCCGGCCTGGCCGCCCAGCAGGGCATAACGTGACGCAGGATTCCTGGCGACGCTGGTCACCCCGGCGATCCAGGTGCTGGTCCCGGAACGGCCGATGAAGTAGGCGCCCTCCCTGCCGGTCGCCGCCGCTGTGCCGGCCGCGATCGCGCCGCCGGACAGCTGTTCCACGCCGCACTCGCTGACCTGGGTGTCGGTGGGCCGCCCCGGTGCCGAGCCGAGCCGAGTCAGGGTTATCCGTCCGGTCTGCAGTCGCAGGATGACCGGCCCGGTGTCCGAGCACGCGACCAGGACGCTTCGGCTGACCGTGACAATCGACCGGAGCGACGGTACCGCGAGCGGACCACTGAAGATCACCGCTCGGGTGTCCAGGTCCCAGATCTGCAGGAACGACGTCCCCGGGGTTCGCCCGTCGCCGTAGGCGAAGAGCCACGTGCCGTCCGGACTGAAGGTGGCGTCCTTCGCCGGAGTTCCCGCGGTCGCCTCCGGATAGGTCACCGCGAGCTCCAGCCGGCGGGCGCTCTGCGAGACGGCAAGCAGCACCGAGCGCACCGACGAGCTGGTGGACTGGGTGCCGGCGGTGACCGCCCGCTGGATCGCCCGAGCCGGGTCGTCCGGCGCCAACAGCAGGGCCTCGGCGGCATTCGCCTGGGCGAGGGCCTCCTGCTCGTTGCGCTTGGCCGCGTCCCGGCTGATCACCGCCACCGTCGCGGCGATGATGGCCACCACGGTCAGGATCGCCATCGCGGCGACGAGCCCGCTCAGGCGCAGCCGCCGGCGCTGCTGGAATGCGATCTCCTCCTGCTGGAACTCCTTCGTTCCGACCTCGGTCACCGCGGCGCAGAGCTTGACCAGCAGGTCCTCGCGCGTCCCGGGGATCCACCGGGACAGGTCCAGCCAGAGCTGCTGCTGGTCGAAGAGCGCACGCAACGGCTCGGGCATCAGGGCTGCGTCGGCGAATCGCCGTTTGCCGTCGTCGTCGACGTGCCAGCTGAGATCCAGCCCCGAATCGGCTTTGACCAGAAACAGCCGGTCGGCGGTACCGCCGCCGGCCAGCCAGTGCGCGATCTCCTGCCCCACCCAGGGCGAGTCGTTGGTGCTCCGATCCAGGACGACGATCAAGCACCGGGACTGATCCAGCGCATCCAGGATGCCTCGCTCCAGGCCACCTGGCCCCAACCGGGCTCGGTCCAGGAAGATCTCCAGATCCTCGGCCTCGGGGTGCCGCCGGGCGATCCGATGCAGTCCGTTGCGCAGTCGAATGGCACAGCGGTGCGAGGTCGCCGTGCGGTACGAAATGAACGCGTGATACCTGAATTCGCGGGCCGGCACGACCTTCGGCTCGGTCTGCTGGGTGTCGGTGGTGTCGGTCATGGTGTGCTGGTCTGCGTGCCGGTGGCTGCACTCTGCTGGCACCGGGCGGGCGGCCCGGCGCCCAGACCGACAGCCGTGAAGCGGCCGAGTTCTGTCCCCTCCGGCTGCTTGACCAGTTGCCGCTCCGACCATTCGCCGCGCAATTCGGCGACCTCGTCACAGCCGGGGCCGAGCCAGCGAATGCCCCGTGCCTGGACCTGTCGGTCCGACAGTTCGTCGGCGACCGGGTGATAAACGCGTTGCCAGATCTGCGGTTTCGGATCACACGACTCGCCCGGCGGCGGGCTGTAGATCTCACCGGTGGCGGAGACCCGATCTGCGTTCCAGAGCAGATCGGTGAGCAGGAACCAGGGTTCACTCAGGGCGCTCGGGTCGATCGGATAGGCGTCCGGGATGGCCGGGCCGAGATCGGCGAGCGTCAATTGCTCCAGATCGATCACGGCCAGGTCGGACACGGTGACACACGCCCCGCCGGAGCCACCGACACCGAGGGCAAGGTAGTGACCGTCGGGTGAGACCGCCGACCGGCCGATGATTCCGTCCACCGACACCTGCGCGAGCAGCTTTCCGGCGAGCGAGTACTGCGCCACGATCGACGGTCCGGCGCGGACACCGCCATTGCGGGACAGGTACCCGACGGTCACGCTGCTCGCGGAGGCCGCCAGCGTCACCGGTGGGTCCGTGTTCTCGGCAGGGAAGGTGGTCTTTGCGCGTTCGGTGAGCCGTTGGGCCGGCACGATCCGGCTGGACGCCAGCCGGTGGTCGAAGAAGACGAGGTCAAAACCCTCACCTTCGCGGAAGTTTGACCGGGTCGTGATGATGGCGTCGGCGGTGGCTGCCACCCCCGAACACGTGTTGCAGGGTTTGACGATGGGCGGTTGCCCCGGCCCGAGGACGACGATGCGTTCCGCCGAGACTGCCGCCGCACCCGAGGTTTCCGGCAGTAGAGCAGCAACCGGTCCGGCGGCGGTGACCTCGGTCGGTGGCACCCCGGCGACCGGTTCGACCGTTGTGCCGTGCAGCACGGCGAGCCCCTTGGGCCCGACGAGAACCGAAAACGATTCTGCCGCCGCCTGGGCCGCTCGTGTCGTCCCCGGTGGCGACGTTTCGGGTGTGGAGCCGCATCCGACCACGCTCAGCAGCAGAGCGGCGCTGAGCGCTGATATCGACCAACCGTTCGGCCTCATCGCTCCACCGTACTGGCTGGGCTGGCTGGGGAAGGGTCATTCGAGCCCGCGTATTCCAGGTAAACCCGCAGGACACCGGGCTTTTCCCCGGCGATGGGCGTGCCTCAGTGGCCCCTCGGAGCCTCGGGTGGCGGCGGTGCCGGGACGGCGGCCAGCAGATCGGGGATGCCGCAGGCCAGGGCGAGCGTGGCGGCGTAGTCGGTGAGAATGACGCGGACCTCGTTAATCGCTGTGCGCAGTTCGTCGGCGCGCTCCCAGGCCTGCTCGTGGACCAGCGCGGAGACGCCGTCCGGGCGCTGGTGCTCCCAGTCGGTCAGCGCGGGATGCCAGCGAGCCAGCAGCGGCCGGAGCCCGGCGTTCAGGATGGTCACGGCCAGGAAGCCAAAGGTCAGCTGGCCGTCGATCTTCGGGGCGGCGACCTCCGGCCCGTACCGGCGAAGGATGTCGCGGGTGGCGCCGAAGATGGAATACAGGCTCGCCAAGGCTTCCCGCAACAGCCCTTCCTGCCGATCCAGGGGGACGACGGACACTCGGGTGATGAGCTCAACGTAGAGTTCCCAGGCCGCCGCGCGCTCGGCATCGTTGGGATCCCATTCGCCCGACAGCTCCACGAACCCGAGATTGAGCTTCACCCCGATCTTCGTCGGTCTGCGTACCATCCGCGCACCCCATTCGTCCGGCGTCCGCCACACCATAGCCGGGTTCCGGCGAGCCGGGGCGGTGCATGATCTTCACGATCAAGGACCTGTTACGGTTCGCCGGCGTGCCGCCGCGGGCGTGACCAACTCGGCCCGCCATCGACGATCTCCACCGGGGAGAAGTTATGGACAGCCTCGTTCTCCAGACCGCCATCGGTCTGGCCTTCATCTTCGCGACCTTCGCCGCTGCGGTGTCGGCCCTCACCGAAGTGATCTCCCGGCTCATCGGCTTGCGCGGCGAATACTTGCTGCGCGGCCTGCGCACTCTGCTCGATGCCAAACCTGGAGAGGCCGCGGGAAGGCTGGAGTTGCGGCTGGGTGACCTTTTCCGAACGAGGCCCGGGGTACCTGACCAGGATTCAGAGTCTTATGCCACGAAGGTCATGCTGCATCCACTGGTCCGGGTGTCTGCCGACAAGGCAGAAATGCCGGCGAACCCCGGAAACGCCAAACTCACCAGGAAAGGCCGGCAGAAACTCCCGGCCTACCTTCCGGGTCGGACCTTTGCCGCTGCGTTGATGCGGGTACTGGTGAAGGATGCGAGCGGCCACACCACCATCGATCAGCTCAAGTCCTCGATCGCGCATCTGGACGACGGCCCGCTGAAGCAGGCACTCACCTCGCTCATTGCTGACGTCGGTGGCGACGTCGACGCGTTCCGGACCCGGCTGGAGGCCTGGTATGACGATCACATGGCCCGGGTCTCCGGCTGGTACAAGCGGCACGTGCGCTGGATTTCGTTGGGGATCGGCGTGGTGCTCGTCCTCGCCTTCAATCTGAGCGCGGTCGCGATAGGGCAATCCCTGTACACCGACCAGGCGTTGCGTGACTCGGTGGTGACCGCCGCGACGGACGCGGCAGACTGTCAGCGCAAAGCCCCAGCCGAGTGCCTGAGTGAGGTGCGACAGCAGATCGATTCGGTCCGGGGCGCGGGGCTGCCGATGGGTTGGGGACCGGTGCCGGAATGCGTGCCGCACACCAAGTGCGGCTGGCTGGCCCGCTACGGACTCGCCGACCCGAACGCCGATTCCCGTTTTGACGTCATGTTCTTCCTGCTGGTGCTCGCCGGCTGGTCGATCATGGTGCTCGCGCTGGTGCCGGGCGCTCGGTTCTGGTTCGACATCCTCAGCAAGCTCGGCACCCTTCGATCGACCGGCCCAAAACCTGCCCAGAGCCAAACCTGAGGTATTGAGCTGATCCTGATCTCTGACTAAGGTCAGAGAGCATGAACGCCCAGACAGTGGACGGCGTGCGCCGGTTCAACCGAATCGTGACGCAGCGGATCGGTGTGCTCAATGAGAATTTTCTGGCCCGGGCTCGTCCTCTGGGCCCATCCCGGATCCTGTGGGAGGTGGGCCAGGAGGGCGTGGATGTGCGGGCGATCCGAGCCCGGCTCGACCTGGACTCGGGATACCTGAGTCGGCTGCTGCGCCGGCTCGAGGCTGAGCACCTGATCGACGTGGAGCAGGATCCGACCGATCATCGGGTTCGGGTGGTGCGGCTGACCGAAGCGGGCCGGGCCGAACGTGCCGAGTTGGACCGGCGCGCCGACGATCTGGCTCAGTCCTTGCTCGACCCGCTGGACGATCGACAGCGGCTCCGGCTGGTGGACGCGATGGCGACCGTGGAGCGGCTGCTGACCGCCGGCCTCGTCGAGATCGCCATCGAGCCGCCGACCAGCGCGGCGGCGCAGGCGTGCCTGCGAAGCTACTTCGCCGAACTTGACGCTCGGTTCGACGCCGGGTTCGACCCGACCTCGAGTCTGCCCGCCGACGCCGACGAACTGGTGGAACCCGCCGGCCTGCTGCTCGTCGCCCGACTCGGTGGCGAGCCGGTGGGCTGTGGGGCGGTCAAGTTCCACGGCAGCCAGGGCGAGATCAAACGGATGTGGGTGGCCGGCGGAACCCGAGGCCTGGGCGTAGGCCGCCGGATCCTGCGCGAGCTCGAAGAGCACGCCCGTCGGCACGGGGTCTCCGTCGTCCGGCTGGAGACCAACCGGAGCCTGTCCGAGGCGATCAACCTCTACCGATCCTCCGGCTATCACGAGGTCTCCGCCTTCAACGATGAGCCGTATGCCCACCATTGGTTCGAGAAGTCCCTGATCGACCGGTCAACCCCTACTCTCAACCCATGACGGACCGGGTGGACACACTGATCATCGGAGCCTCGGCGGCCGGGCTGGCAACTGCGGCGAGTCTGCAGAAGCTCGGCCGGAGCTTCGAGATCCTCGAAGGCAACGATGTCATCGCGCCCGCCTGGCGGGCCCAGTACGACCGGCTGCACCTGCACACCCCGAAGTCCGCGTCCGGCCTGCCCGGGCTGAAGATGCCCGCCGAGTGGCCGCGCTACCCGGCGCGCGACCAGGTGATCGACTACCTCGAGCGGTACCGGGCGCACTACCGGCTGGAGCCGCACTTCCAGCAGAAGGTCACCCGGTTGGAACGAGGGGACGACGGGTGGGTGGCGACCACGGACGATCATCAGTGGTCGGCCCGCACGGTGGTGATCGCCACCGGTGCCAACCGGCGGCCGGTCCGCCCGGTCTGGCCAGGGCTGGAGTCCTTCCAGGGGGATATTCTGCACTCCAGCGAATATCGCAACGGCGATGCCTGGCAGGGTAAGCCGGTCCTCGTCGTGGGCTTCGGGAACTCCGCGTGCGAGCAGGCGATCGATCTGGTCGAGCGCGGCTCAGAGCCGCACCTCGCGGTCCGTTCGGCGGTGAATGTGGTACCACGGGACGTCTTTGGTCTCGTCCCGGTGCTGCAACTCGGCATCGTCATGCAACACGTCCCGCCCGCCATCGCCGACGCCCTGGCCTGGGGGATGATCCGCACCACGGTGGGAGACATCCGCAAGGTCGGCCTGCGCAAGCTGCCGTACGGGCCGAACACGCAGATCGCCCGCGACCGGCAGATCCCGCTGCTGGACATCGGCACGATGGAGCACATCCGGGCCGGCCGGATCGGGGTCCACGGCGACATCGACAGGTTCATCGCGGACGGCGTCGTCTTCACCGACGGGACGTCGCTTCAGGTGGCCGCGGTCGTGCTGGCGACCGGCTACCACCCCGGGCTGGACGAGTTCCTGGTGGACTGGAAGCAGGTCTGTGACGAGCAGGGCCTGCCATTGGTGTCCGGCCGACCGACCGCGCTGCCGGGGCTGTACTTCTGCGGGCAATTCGTCTCGCCGGCCGGGATGCTGCGCGAGATCGGCATCGAATCCCGGCGAATTGCGGGTCATATCGCTGCCGCTGGGTAGGGCGGTGCCGGTAGCGGGGAACGGGTAGGGCCGCTGCTGCGTCCAAGGGCGGGTAGCCGTTCGGACGGAGGGGTCATGATCGGAGTGAGTCGTGGGGTGGGCCGTGCGCCGGGGATGCTGGCGCTGGCGGTGCTGGCATTGTCGGGGTGCGGGGGAGCGGGCGCCGGCGAGGTCGACGCCGTCGACGCGGCACCCTCGGTGCCGGCCACGGCCACCGCATCGGCGGAGGGGTTGCCGGCGCACTGGCGGTGGGAGTCCTACGGTTCGCTGGAGATCGGCGTGCCGGCCGACTGGGGTTACGAAACCGCCGAAAGGCCCTGGTGTATCAAGAGTTCGACGGAGGGCCCGTTCGTTGGCCGGCCCGGCGGGGTCCCGCTCATCGGCTGCTCACTCGGTGACGACGACGGCGCTGACCCGGCGACCGTGCTGTCGTCCGGTGGCACGTTTGTCTGGTTAACGACCCCGAGCCCCGACCCTGGCAGCAGCGCCAAAGCCGGCACCGCGCGCGAACCGGTCCATGCCGGCGACCGGGACACGGTTGTTGTCGCGGGCGTTCAGGTCGCCGTCCAGGCCCCAGCGGCACTGCGCCATCAGATCCTGTCCACCCTGCGGGTGGTGAACCAGCAGGACCACAACGGCTGCCGGATTGCCTCCCCGTTCGCGGGTAATCCGCAGTGGCGGCCCGATGGCCCGGCCGTGACGACGCTCACCGAGGTCCGGGCGGTGTCCGCCTGTGCCTACACCGAAGCACGCCTGACGTCGTCCTTGCGGTTGCAGGACGAGCCGGCAGCGGCCGCGATCGCTGCCGTGGCGGCGGCTCCGATCGGTGGTGGGCCGAACTTGCCGGCCGCTTCCTGCACGTCTGACGATCCTGTCCGGGACGACATCATCGTGCTCCAGGTGAGCACAGGACACGGCGAGAGCAAGGTCGTCCTGCGCTACGGCGGGTGCTTCCACCGAGGTCTGGACGACGGGACGGCCGTGCGAACGCTGACCCGTCCGGCGGTGTTGCCGTTCGTCGCCGGCCCCAACCGAGTCACCGCCTTCAGCGGTGAAGCCCTGACCGACATCCTCAGGGACTGATCCGTGACCGAAGCTCTCGCAGGAGGGGCTGATGAGCGCGTCGCGCACCACGAAGTCGCGGTCGATCTGGATTGACGCCAGGAGATGAGCTCAGCTACTCATCCCGATGGCCCGGCGCCTGCATAGCGTTTCCTGCGTGCCCCGGGCGTCCTCCACCGGCTCCAGGGCAGTCGACGCGGACAACGGTCCGCCGACCAGGACCCGGATCTGGAGCGCAGCGATGACGTTATCTTCCCCCGCTCGACCGACCAATGCCTTTGTCGGCGCATCCTGGGCGGCGCTGCTGGCCGGCTCGGTGGCATTCTGCGTGGGCCTGTGGAATGCCGAGATGGCGCTCAGCGAGAAGGGTTACTACCTCACCATCCTGATGTTCGGCCTCTTCTCCGCCGTCTCGCTGCAGAAGTCGGTGCGCGACGAACTGGAGGGCATCCCGGTCTCACCGATCTACTACGGTCTCGCCTGGGTCTCGGTCGGTGCCTCGCTGCTCCTGCTCACCGTCGGCCTCTGGAACGCAGACCTGCTGCCCAGCGAGAAGGGCTTCTACGCGATGTCTTTCACGCTGAGCCTGTTCGCTGCGGTGGCCGTCCAGAAGAACGTCCGCGACCTGGCGATGGCCAGTTCCGAGGTGGACGCCGACAAGGACGCAATGGCGAAGCACGACGCGTGGTGAGGCGGGGTCCTGGTGGCGCAGCGATCTGCGAAGGCGTGGTGCTGCGGCTGCTACAGCACCACACCTCCGCCGATCGCTGCGCCACTGCCTGGACGATCACTCGCCGACGGCAGCGAACCGGTGGCTCAGCGCGGGCGCTCGGCCAGCAGTTCCGCGGGAGTGCGCTGGGACCGGAGCGCTTCGGCCACCCAGGCGCCCTCGATCGGCACCGGCTGGGTGAACTCGTCACGCCGTACGTACTCGCTGCTCGCCGCGGGGTAGCTGCTGCTCGCCGCCGGGTAGCCGCTGGTCACCTCGGGATAGCCGCTGGTCACCGCGGGGTAGCCGCTGCTCACCTGGGGGTACCCGCTGGGCAGTCCGGCCTCGATCGGCGGGTAGCCACCCGGCAGGGCGGCCTCCAGCGGATTGTCCATCCGGATGCCGAGGTAGCCGTACAGGCCGGTGAGCAGTCGCTGGACATCGGCGCGCGGGCGCACGACCAGGCGGACGAACTGGCTGGTGATGCCGAGCTTGTTGCCACACTCGCGGACCAGCACGCCGTGCTGAGCGAGCAGGTAGTCGCGCAGCAGGCCGCCGTCGGCGCCCGGGGGCAGTTTCACCAGGACGAAGTTGGCCTGCGAGGGGTAGACGATCATTCCGGGCACCTGGTGCAGCTCGGCCGTCATCTCGTACCTGTCCCGGGCCAGCAGTTGCAGGCTGATCCGGTAGCTGTCCATGTGGTCGCGCAGCATGAAGACGACTGCCTCGGCCAGCGAGTTCAGGTTCCATTTCGGCAGAAACCGGCGGAGATCGTGCACCAGCGCGGGGTTGCCGATGACGTAGCCGAATCGGATCCCGTGCAGGCCGAAGTTCTTGCCCAGGCTCTTGAGCACCAGAACGTTCGAGCGCAGCATCGCCTCCTGGGCGACCGAGGCCACGCTCTCGTCGTCGACAAAATCGATGAAGGACTCGTCAATGATGACCAGGTCGAGGTCGGCCAGCGAGTCCATCAGCCGGATCACCTCACGATGTGGCAGGAAGCCGCCGTCCGGGTTGTTCGGGTTGCAGATCACCGCTACCCGCGTCCCCCGGGATCTGATGAAGTGCACGTACTGATCGACGTCCAGGTGAAACCCGGTTTCCTCGTGCAGCCGAAACATGTCCACCCGCTTGCCCGTCTCCAGCGGCTGGTCGGTCCAGCGGCCGAAGGTCGGCACCGGGATGGCGATGCTCTCCTTGATCATCAAGTGATCGATCCAGGTGATCAGCTCGGTCGAGCCGTTCGCCATCACGATCGTCTGCGGGGGAAGGCCGAGCACGCTCGCCAACTGGCCGGCGATGGTGTTGGCGTCGCTCGGGTAGTACTTGAGGATTGATTCAAGCTGCGCGGAGAGCTGTCCAAACATATCCGGCGTCGGAAAATACGGGTTACAAGGAATGCAGAAGTCCGCGACATTCGCGCCGTCGTCCATGCTCCGATTGAGAGCGGCGAAGGACGGGCTGTGATTGCCCTGCCGGAACACGCCCAGATCCATTGAATGCTTCAACTACTTGGCTCCATTCAATCGCGAACCCCCGGTCATCCTGACTTTCAGGCGTGCGCCGCCCCCGGCCTCGGCGTTTCCGGTCGTCGCCCAGATCGCATTTCCTCCTATCTTCAACAATCGCTCCCTTCCAGACGTGCTCCACCCGATCGCCGACTATTCATCGCCGGGGTTCGCCTCCTGTACGCGCCAAGGGGGCTTGCGGATCAAAGGGTCACGAACTGATTTCGAAGCCAGTAGTAGTCGTTACTGACGGCGACGGTGACGCGCTTCAGTGCCGAGGCGACCCGGTTCCGGACGCCCGATATGCGAATAATCGGGGTGCGCGGCGCAGCTGCGGGGTAACGTCTGGGGCCGGACGGTTACGGGTCAGTACGACGAGGTCAGCACGAATGGTCGGGGGGCCGGGAAACGCCCTGGGGCGGGGACGACGAAGGAGCACGAGTGCCGAAGGAACCTGGGCCACTGGACGCGCTGCTGGACTCCCACTCATCCCGCCCGGCCGGACGACCAACCGCACCCCAGCGCCCGACGTCCCGGCGCCCGACGTCCAACCGACCGGCGGACCGCAGGGGCCGGGCCTGGATCCTGGCCGTGGTGTCGTTCCTGGTGATCGCCGCGCTCTCGGCGGTTGTCGCCCTGACTCAGTTCGACCGGGGCGTGCGCGTGACGCCGACGGCCGCGCCGACCGCGTCGCCCACGCCCGCCGTGGTCGCCCCGACGCCCAGCCCGAGCCCGACCGAGCCGCAGAAGCCGTCCAAGGCAAAGCTCGCGATCAACAAGCGGCTGACCGCCGCCGGTCCGAAGCCGTCACTGCCATGGCCGACATCGGGCCAGGCCAAGGTCGAAATCGCCGGCGTCGGGGTGATCGGGCATTCAGGCTCCACCCGGTCCGTCCCGATCGCCAGCATCACCAAGGTGATGACCGCCTACACGATCCTTCGCGACCACCCGCTGTCCAGCGGGCAGTCGGGGCCGAAGATCACCGTCACCGCAGCCGAGGCCGCCGCCTATCCGGACCAGAAGGCGAACGGCGAGTCGGTGGTGGTGGTCGCTGCCGGGGAGAAGATCACCGAGCGGCAAGCGCTGACCGGCCTGCTGGTCGCTTCCGGGGGCAACATGGCCAACATCCTGGCCCGTTGGGACGCCGGCAGCGTGCCCGCCTTCGTCGCGAAGATGAACCGGAACGCCCGGCGGCTGGGGATGACCTCCACCCACTACGCCGACGCCTCGGGCCTCAGCTCCGGCTCGGTGAGCACGGCCGCGGACCTGCTCAAGCTCGCACCGGCGGCGATGGCCAAGCCCACGCTCGCCGAGCTGGTCGGCACGCAGAGCACGGCCATCCCGCTGAACCCGGTCATCAACAACCCGAACACCCTGCTCGGCGTGCACGGGGTGATCGGGATCAAGACCGGCACCACGACTACCGCGGGCGGCTGCCTGCTCTTCGCCGCCCGCCGCGAGGTCGACGGTCACACCAGCACGATCTACGGCGCTGTGCTGGGCATCTCCGGAGACCGCAGCGCGATCCACAGCAACGCCCGGGACGCCGGCGACGCGCTGGTCGTCGGGGCCGGCGACTCGCTGCACCGGATCGCCCTGCTCCGGGCCGGTCAGACGGTCGCCACGCTGGTCGACCAAAAGGGAGTGCCGGTGAAGCTCACGGTTGCGAAGACGGTGAGCGTCACCGGCTGGTCCGGGCAGAAGTTCCGGTTCTCCCTGCCGACATCACTGCGCACCGGCCGGGCGCCGACCAAGCTCACCGTGCACACCCCGACCAGGACGTTCACGGTGAAGCTGGTCAAGCAGTAGGGACGCCGACCCGGGTCGACCCGGCCCGGCGCGCCCGAGCGTCAGCCGAAGATCGAGGCCACCCATTCCGGGTGGTCGATGAACGGGTTGCGGTTGTGCTGGTAGTTGTCATAGATCTGCTGGTTGCGGCGCTTCTCGAAGGCGTCCGGCGGGTCCTGGCTGTTCCACTGCTTCAGCACCGAGAGCCGGCCGATCCGCGGTGCGGCGCCGTTGCTCACCGAGTCGTTGACCTCCAGGTCGGGCCAACTGTCGTCACCCTCGTACCGGATCGCCATGTAGAAGATCATCCGGGCGACATCACCCTTGACTGCGTTCCGCGGTTCGAAGGAGTCCGCGTCGGTGTAGTTGCCCGCGGCCCCCGAGACCACGCTGCCGCCGGCGTCGAAGTCCTTGTTGTTCCGGATGGCGTTCACCGCGACGTCTTCGGGCCGCAGATGATGGACGTCGGTGCCGGGTCCGGTGGCCGTCCCGAAGTCGCCGTGCGACTTGGCCCAGACGTGCTCGCGGTTCCAGTCGCCGCTGTCGCCGCCGTTCAACGTCTTGGACCGAGAGATGCCGCTGTAGAGCAGGATCACGTTGGCCGAGTTGTTCGGGTCCTGGTCGGTCACCTTCAGCGCGTTCCAGACCTGGTCGTAGGTCAGCTTGGTGACGCCGGTGGAGATGATCTGGTGCAGCGCCGTCCGCAGGCTGTTCCCGGTCTTGCCGAGTGCGCTGTTGTAGTAGGCGTCGGTCGAGCCGCCGGTCCCGGTCGGGTTCGGGGTGGACGTGGGAGTCGGCGTCGGGGTAGAGCCCGCCGGGGCGAATGCGGTGACGGACTTCAGCCCCGCGTGGGCGAAGTAGGCGGTCAGCGCGCCGGTCACGTCGATCCGGTCACCGAGCAGCGAGGGGTTCGACTGCAGCCCGTAGCTGGCACGGAAAGCGCTCGGGATCTGGACGTAGAGCATCGACCCGGTGCTCGTTGTGCTCGGGCTGTCCGCCAGGGCCAGCGCGGTGTCCGCGGTGTACCCGCTCCTGATCACGGTGCTGGTGGCGGTCGGTTGGCCGACGACGTAGCCGCGCACGGTGGCGCTGGTGCCCTGCTGGGCGATCGCCTGAGCCACGGTGAGCGGGGTGGCGGCGAGCGCCTGCGCGACCGCCGCGCGGGGGAGGCCGAGTGGGGTTGCCTGCGCCGGAGCCGACGGAGACTGCAGAACCAGCACTCCGAGCAGGGCCGGGGCGAGGAACGCGAGGGTCCAACGCGACGCTTTGCCGACGTGCATGGGCACTCCGATGCTCGTGTCTTCCGAACGGGATCTGCCAGACAATACGGTCGTACGGTTACAAACGGGAGGCTTCGTGGCAGATTTTCAGCGTCGTCCCGGTGGTTGTGAAGGGCCGGGCACACCTTTCGGGAGGATGCATGTCACTGCGGAAGTACCTGCTGATTCCTCAGCTGAGCGTGTACGCGCTGTTGGCACCGCGTGACCAGGCTGCCGCGTGGCAACGCTATTGGTCCGGGGTGCGCAGCACCGGAGCCGACGGAGAAGTGCTCTGGGACGCCGACCAGCCGGTGGAGGCCTCGGCTGTTGCTGCGCAGCTGCAGAGCCATGCCGACCTGAGACTGCCGTTGCTGGACCTGGGCTGCGGCAATGGCCGGCAGGCGCGAGCCTTGGCCGGGCTGGCGCCACGGGTGCTGGGCATCGATGCCTCGTCCGCCGCGATCGAGCGCGCCCAGCTCGAGGCGGCCGAAGGCTCGGCCGGGCGGACTCTCGAATTCCGGGTCGCCGACGTGAGTGAGCCCGGTCTGGGCCGGCGACTGGCGGACGAGTTGGGCGAGGTCAACGTCCACATCCGGGGAATGCTGCACGTCATCGACCCGGCGCGACGCCCGGCGGTAGTGCGCAATCTGGCCGACCTCCTCGGTAGCCGTGGCACGGCCTACGTCTGCGAGACCAACCTGGTCGGCGATCCGCTGGACTACCTGCTGTTTCAGGGCGCAACCCCGACGTCGATGCCGGCCGTGGTCCGCCGCTTGGTTGCCGCGGGAGTGCGCGCGCCCAGCCACTTCGGCGCGGCCGAAGTGGCGGAGTACTTCCCCGGCTGGCGAGTACCGGCCGACGGGCCGACCGTCATGCACGGCGTCCCGCTGCGACCGGGTGGCCCGCTGCAGCAGATCCCGAGCTACTTCGCGCTCTTGCGGCCAGCTGACCCTCCGGTCTGAGAGCGCAGGGGTACCAGGCGGATTCATGGCCATGTGGGGGCCGCCACTCGAACACGCACAAGTCCTCCGGCAACCGTTTACCCACTGCCCCCAGCCGAGTTACGCGTGCTGGTCTGGCGGCCCCCACCCGCCCCGCCGGGGGAGTCGACCACTTCGCACCCTTTAAGCCGACGATCTGCGCCATGTGGAGCCTGTAGCGAAATCGTGAGTGGGGGTGTGGTCGGTGAGCGGTCGTGCCGGGACTTCTGAGGAGCAGGCGGTTGGGAGTGGGAGGGTTGTGTGCCGTCCTCGTGCTCGTGGGGTCCTGTTGTGGG